>JAEEGF010370091.1_pt1 | contig 25248 bp, 15 predicted proteins | sample 9134171 | NCBI WGS metagenome assembly JAEEGF01 (sample SAMN16246542, study PRJNA631951) | gut metagenome | biome: gut microbiome; feature: rumen; material: AP-attached | host: Bos | place: Iran: Karaj | collected 2018-10 | reverse complement strand
GCGGCGGCCGTGGAAGCGATATGCAGCTGTTCCGCATTCTCCTTCAGAAGGTTGTTGGTCGCCTCGGTGACGGCATTTTCGGCCGCGATGGCTTCGGTGGAATGCGCCACGGCCATCGTGATGACCATCTGGTTCTTCCAGAGCGGGATCGTGTTGACGATGACCGACTGGATCTTTTCGGCCATCTGGGTGTCCGTGGACTGGATCATACGGATCTGAGGCGCGGTCTGCATGGAGATCGTGCGGGTCAGTTCCAGATCATAGATCTTCTTCTCGAAACGGTCGCACTGATCGCTGAGATCACGGAACTTCTGCGCGTCCTCCGCCTTGCCGGTCTCCTCCGCGATTCTCTTCAGTTCGGCGAGTTCGCCGTCACGGACTTCTTCCAGATGCTTCTTACCGGCGAGAATGTACATCGTGATCTCTTTGTAAGACTGGAGGTTCAGATCATACATCTGATCCAGAACGGCAACGTCCTTCAGGAGCGTCGTCTGATGATCTTCCAGGTTGTTGCAGATCTCGTTCAGCGTGACTTCCGTCTTGTCATATTTCGCCTTGACCGCGGAGAGTTTCACTTTCGCTTTCTTGAACATGCCAAGGAAGCCGCTCTTGGGCTGCAGTTCATTGTCAAACTCCTTGACCTGCACACTGACCTGCGTCAGAAGATCGCCGATCTTGCCGAGATCCTTTGCGCGGACGGTGTTCAGCGTTTCCTGGGAGAAATCGGCCATGCGTTTCTGGACGCCGGCGCCGTATTCCATGATCGCCTGGGTGTTCCTTACGTCGATCTGATCCGCAAACTGCGCGACAGCCAGCTTCTCTTCTTCATTGAGAATCGAATCGTCGATCTGCACCTTGACGTTGCCCGCATCGTCCGTCGCCTGGACTTCGGGCTCCTTCTTCGCCTGGGTGCTCTGTTCGCCGAACATCAGTGTCGGAATATCGGCCTGAACTTTCTTCACTTCATCATCCATCATCTTGGTCAATCCTCCTTATGATTACTGAACCTTTTCTTTTTTGTTATCCTCTTTTCTCAAAGAGGGCCTGTTGATCGGATCTTCCTGAAACCCTTCCATTTCAAGCATGGAGTTGAGCACCCGGATCTCCGCGTTCACATTCCATTTTTCATGTGTCTGCATCTGTTTGAGAAGATTATCAAAGGAAGTGTTTAATTTGTCAAGGGTCGCGGAAATGTCTTTCTGCGTTTTTTCATTGTCCTCTGACTTCTCAGGCGCCTTGTCGATCTCAATATATGTGTTCAGAAGATTTTTCGCGGTCGGAAGATAATAGTTCATGACCTTCCTCAGATCTCCGGCCTTTCCGGGGTTCTTCGTGACGGCGGCAAGGAGTTCCCGGACAAGCGCGGCCATGCGCTGGAGTTTTTCCGTGATCTCGGGGTTCGGGATCTCGGAATTCAGCCTCTCGATGTCCGAAAGATGTCTGCGGCCTTCCATAACGATCTGAACACCGGCAGGCGATAGTCCGCTCTCGCGAAGCTGCGCCTCGACCTGGCGGTCGGTCTCCGCCCGCTGTTCGGCACGGGTGCGTTCCTCGATGGCCTTCCGTTCGGAGTAGTCCTTGTACTCCAGAAGATTCTTATAGGTCTGGTCGGCGGTGATCAGATAAGTATCTCCGTCCACTTCGCTGATATGGCCTTGCTGGAAGAGCCTCCGGTCCATCATGTCCTGGACGTCTTTACGGATATAACTGATGGATCGTCCTGCTCTCTGCGCCAGATCTTCCAGTTTGATCATCGTTTTCTCGCCGAGCGCCGTGACATACTCGCTGAATCGGCCGGCACGGCCTCTTTTCTTCAATCCTTTCGCAAGGAGCGTCAGACCGAAGGCCGCAACGCCGGTTCCGAGAATCGCGGCAAACATCCAGGGCGCCTGCACGGAATTGAAGATCATGGTCATGATGTAGGACAGGGAAATGGTCCCGCCGATACCGGCGAGGACGCCTCCTCCGACCGACTCCCGCTTTCCGCTTGAAAGTTCCGTATTCGCGTTCTTATAGAGCTGCGGCGGGCGGAATTTCGTCTTCACATAAGAAGGAACGGAAGGATCCTTCGGGTTATGGTGCTCATAGGAATGATTGCCCACGTCCACGTCCGAGAGATTCTTCGGCGGGCCTTTGGGCTCGTCAATGATGTCCGGATTCGGATTTGTGGATGCGAAAATGGAACGGATGCCGTCTCCGACTCCGTGCACTGCGCTCTTGACCGCATCCTCCACGATCCCGCGGATCGTATCGCCGATACTCTGATTGTTGTTTTCGTCTGCCATTTTGATCTACCGTTTCATGATACGTTAGAAAAAACAGTTTCCTTACAGGGCCAGAAGTCTCGCTTCCACCTCTTTCAGCATGGACTCGTACTTGGCGTATTTCTCGCGTTCCGCATCCACCTTGTCTTTCGGCGCTTTCAGGAGGAAATTCGGATTCTCCAGCATAGCGCCGGACCGGCGAAGTTCATTCTCGAGACGGCCTTTTTCCTTTTCCAGTCTCGCGCGCTCTTTCTCGGTATCGACGAGGTCTGCGAGCGGGATCCACACGACAGCGCGGGAAGTAACCTGCGATACCGCATTCTCCGGGACGCCTTCTTTGTTGCAAAGCACTTCCGCGGAAGAAGCCTGCGCCAGCGTCGTGAAGAAATGCATGAAGCCCTGGATGGTCTTACGCACTTCCTCGTCCTGAGAGACACAGAAGACCTTGGCCTTTCTGGACGGCGGAACGTCATAGGCGGTCCGGACCGTACGGACTGCGCGGACACATTCCTTGATGATCTCGACTGCCTCTTCATCCTTCGTGAAGACCCGGTCTTCTCTGAAAACCGGCCACGGGGAGACCATGATGCTCTCCTCTTCATTCTGAATGTTCGTGAAGATCTCTTCTGTCACAAACGGAATGAAGGGATGCAGGAGTTTCAGCACGGTGACGAGGACGTTCCGAAGCGTCCAGAGCGCCGCGCTCTTCGATGCGGTATCTTCTCCGTAAAGGCGCGGCTTGACCATTTCAATGTACCAGTCGCAGAACTCGGACCAGGTGAAATCTGTCACTTTCTGAAGCGCGACACCCAGTTCATAACGCTCCATATTGTCCGTGACTTCACGGACCAGCGTGTTGGCCTTCGACAGGATCCAGTGATCCGAGGCATCCAGATTCTCCGGCATCTCTTCCGGGATGTCCGCCTTCTCATAATTCATCATGATGAAGCGGGCGGCGTTCCAGAGTTTGTTGGAGAAGTTCCGGCTGGCTTCCACGCGTTCATCCTGGAAGCGTGTGTCGTTGCCGGGCGCGTTTCCGGTCACGAGGGTCATCCGGAGCGCGTCGGCGCCGTATTTGTCGATGATCTCCAGCGGATCGATACCGTTTCCGAGAGACTTTGACATCTTTCTGCCAAGCGCGTCTCGGACCAGTCCGTGAATGTAGACGGTCTTGAAGGGGATCTTCCCGGTATAGGCCAGTCCGGAGAAGATCATGCGGCTGACCCAGAAGCTGATAATGTCGTAGCCGGTGACCAGCGTATCCGTCGGATAGAAGTACTTGAGATCCTCGGTCTCATCCGGCCAGCCCAGTGTCGAGAATGGCCAGAGCGCCGATGAGAACCAGGTGTCCAGCGTATCCGGATCCTGTGAAAGATGCGTGCCGCCGCACTTCGGGCAGACCGAAGGAGTGTCCATGGAAACCACAGTCTCTCCGCAGTCCTCGCAGTACCATGCAGGAATACGGTGTCCCCACCAAAGCTGCCTAGAGATGCACCAGTCGCGGATGTTGTTCATCCATTTCAGATAGGTTCTGGTAAAGCGTTCCGGCACAAAGCGGATCTCCCCGTCCTCGACGGCTTTGATCGCGGGGCCGGCCAAAGGCTTCATGCGGACGAACCACTGTTTCGAAACCATGGGTTCAATGTCCGAATGACAGCGGTAGCAGGTTCCGACGTCGTGACGGATCTCTTCCACATTTTTCAGAAGTCCCTTTTCTTCGAGATCGGAAACGATGACTTTCCGGGCCTCCTTGGTGGTCATGCCGGCGTATTTGCCGGTGTCCAGCACTTCCGGTTCGCCTTCTGCGGCACGTCCGCTCTTTACAAGCTCCTCCCATTCCTTACGGTCTTCCGGACCGGTCATTCGTCCGTCGTATGTGAAGACGCGCACTCTGGGGAGGTCATGGCGGTTGCCGACCTCAAAGTCATTGGGGTCATGGGCCGGCGTGATCTTCACGACGCCGGTGCCCTTTTCCATGTCCGCGTGCTCGTCGAAGACGATCGGGATCTCCTTCTCAAGAAGCGGAAGGATCACGTGGCAGCCTTTGAGGTGGGCATATCTGGGATCTTCAGGGTTAACGGCCACGGCGGTGTCGCCCAGCATGGTCTCCGGACGCGTGGTGGCCAGTTCCAGAAGCTCGCCGGTCTCCTTGACCGGATACAGAATGTGCCAGAAACGGCCCGGCTTCTCTTCGTATTCCACTTCGGCGTCGGAAATGGAGGTCCCGCAGGTCGGGCACCAGTTGATCATACGGTTTCCGCGGTAAATGAGTCCCTGATCATAGAGACGGACGAAAACGGTGCGGACCGCGTTCGAAAGACCCTCATCCATCGTGAACCGTTCACGGTCCCAGTCGCAGCTGGAGCCAAGTTTCTTCAGCTGCTCGACGATCCGCGAGCCATATTGTTTCTTCCAGGCCCATGCGCGCTCAAGAAAGCCCTCGCGGCCAAGCATTTCCTTGGTCAGGCCTTCTTTTCTCATCTCGGAAACGATCCTGGCCTCCGTGGCGATGGACGCATGATCCGTTCCGGGCTGCCAGAGTGTCTCGTAGCCCTGCATTCTCTTGAAACGGATCAGGATGTCCTGAAGCGTCTCGTCCATGCCGTGGCCCATATGGAGCTGCCCGGTGATGTTTGGCGGAGGCATGACAATGGTATAAGGCTTTTTGTCCGGATCGACTTTTGCCTTAAAATAGCCTTTTTCCACCCAGCGGTCATAGAGGCGCTGTTCGATGTTCTTCGGGTCGTAGGTTTTTGAAAGTTCTTTCATGTAGTCGGCACTCCTCAAATCTATGGTCGTCCGCTCATTCGTACATGACGCGGTAGATCTCTTTTTCACGTGCGGCGTATTGCCTGAGAAGCTTGTCCCGTTCGGTCTTGTCCTTAAAGAAGGACTGCATCAGTTCGTCTTCCTGGACACGGGCTCTTGCCGCATTCTCCATGGCGGAATACTCCTGCTGCCATTTCTGGAATTCTTTCTCGGGTACCTGGTCGAAATCCGGAAGCTCCATTCCGGAAAGAACGGAAAGCCCGTACATTTTCTTCAGGATCTTCAGGTCGCCGGTCTCTTTATAGGCCCTTCTCAGCCAGCGCAGCGCATCCTGATAGCAGGAAAGCCTGCCGTAGGAATTCGCGCAGCCCTCCATCGAACGCGTACGGAGCTCTCTTGTGATGCGTCCGTCTGGATCATTGGCCAGCGTACGGTAGATCCTGGCCGCCTTGGAATAGCGCCTTAACGCAAACAGCGTATCCGCTTTTTCAAGCTTTCGTTCGGGACCGTTCTTCCTTCTTCTGCGTACCAGGCGGTTCTGGAATTCCGTCAGTTCCTTGTCCTGGTAATAACCGAGGTCTGACAGGATCATCTGAAGCGTCGCATCCTGATCGGAAGGCGAATGATAGAAACGGCGGATCTTCTCCGCGGTCTCCTTAAGCCCGAGGCCGCTTTCGATGAAGCCCATCAGCCGGTCATCGATGAAATCATCTCCGAGAAGCGGCAGAAAATGGAAAATATAATAGCAAAGCTCTTCCGACGTATACAGCCTGAGGTCCAGTTCCTCAGCCTCATACGGAAGCTTTGCGATATTTCCGCCCAGAATCATGCGCGACATGCCGTTTCTCCGTTTATTCGACCGGGAAGGTGCGATAGACCTTCCGGCCGCTTGCGGGGTAGAATTCCCCGAAACCCTTGTCCTCCAAAGTGACCGTGAATACATTCTCGGAAGTGAAGCGGAGCTGAACACCGATCCGGGTGGTCTTGTTCGCACGGCCTTTCAGAATATCCGTGAGCGGCACTTCCGCAACGACACCCGTACGGTCTCCCAGCTTCTTCACTTTGAGAAGCATTTTCGTCATGTCATCCGGGATCACGTCAAATTCCGCCTTGGTGTCGTACCAGTTCTCTCCCGCGCGGGCCAGGAAAACGGTCTGCTGGGAAAGCCCCGTAAAGATCTCGGTGGAAATGTCCACCCGGATGCGGCCTTCGCACAGAATGCGGAAAGGATAGGCCGACTCCTGCCTGAGCGCGTCGACGGCGGCGTAGACCGCTCCTTTGGCAAAGACATTTTCCACAAAGAACACTCTCCGCCTTGCGCAGAGCGTCCGGAGGAAGTTTGTCCCCCAGGTCTGACAGTCGTCCATGCCGTTTCCGGAAAGCAGGCAGATGGATACCAGCTTCTTGTCCAGAATACGCTGCGTGCAGCTTGTCAGTATGGAGTCGGCCATCCGATGTCCCATGGGAGAATTCATGATGTCCACGGAAAAACCTTCTTCCAGGAATTTCCGCCTTGCGACTGCGGCGTTCGGCTGCATGCCGCGGACGATCTCCAGTTCGTAATAGTTCAGGCCGTCGCCAGTGAAGTCAAACAATACGGACAGATTGTTTCTGAACTCCTGCTTTCTTGACAGCGCATAAAACAGGAAACTCTCCGTATGACTGATGATCCGCACGGCATTCCGTTCGATGCCGAGCTCCTTGCAGGCTTCGATGATCGTGTCCAGAACGATCGCGTCCAGCTCCTGCACCGTGAAAATGATGTGGCGGATCCCCTTTTCGCCGGTCTCCTGATACACTCTTTTCAGCGTTTCATCCAGAAAATGGCGGAAGATCTCTCCGGCGCTTAAGAGCTCTCCGTCGAAAGTCGAATAGTCCTTCCGTTCCACCAGAAGAAGCAGTTTGTCCACGATGGATCCCTGCCCCAGAAGCGCGGTCTCATATGCCGAACGGCCAACCAGCCATTCGTTCGTGCCCTTGCGCCTGCATATGGAATTCTGGATCAGATACGGGTTCTTCTCATCCGAGAACAGCACGTCTACCGGCTCTTCCTCCCCTTCTTTGAAGTAGGAGACCCGGCAGTAATATCTCGTGAGATCGTATCCGATGATCAGTCCTTCGCTCATTGTCTGAACAGTTCCTTCTCCATCTGTTCCTTGAACAGCATGCCGGAAAGCGCTTCCGACAGAGCCCTGTCATCGCCTTCCGAGATCTTCCGTTCCAGATTCGAAAGATCCTCGTAGCGGCCGGTGCGGGAGCCGGGATCGTCTTCCTTTGCAAGGATCTCTCCTTCCTCCGTCCGGACCTCTCCGTCCGCATCCGTTAAAATATAAGTATACTGAAGCCATTCCCGTCTGTAAAGCATAAATGAATGCGTGAACACGCCGGGATAGACCTCTTGAAGCGCCCTGTGGAAGGCATGACGAAGAGGCATTACGTAGCCTGCGACGGATACCGTCTTCACGCCTTCACGACGGAATTCCAGGAAGATCCTGCCTTTCAGCTCCGACGGAGCATCCGGGAGCGCGGCAAGTTTTGCATAGCATCCCAGAATGATGTTCTGCTCCAAAAGTCTTCTGAGAAGCGCGGAAGCGTCTTTCTGGTCCTCTTCGCTCAGCGCGTTCAAATGATCCGCGTACCACGAAAGAAGTCCGAAGAGAATGGGTTTCGGCGCGTTTTCCCGAAGCGACGAACGCTTCAGAAGCTCCACCGTCAGCGCGCCCATTTTCCGACCCTTCATGAAATACTCATGCCCCTTCGTGATGAGATAGGCGCTGACCAGGTTCTCGTCCCGGTCGTTCTCATGCATGTACCACTCGAACAAGGGCTCCAGTTCCTTGGTCTTCCCGACAAAGAAGAGCTCGGTCATGGTCCTTGCGACAAGATTCTCCGTGGGCCGGTGCCTTTTATGCAGCGCGCGGACCAGAGAAAGCATGTTTTTCGAAGCGCCCTCATAGTATTTTGCGAGGAAGCGCAGCGCCTCCTGGGAAGCCATTTCCTCTTCAAACAGTTCGAAGCAATGCGCCAGAATGATCCGGTTGCCGGCCATGAGCTGCATGGCTGCCGCATGGTCCACAAGCGCGGCCGTGTCTTCTCTCGGAAGACCTTCGGAGCCGTAGGTGATCATTTTCTCGAGCGCCAGATCCAGATAGCCCTTGTCGATCAGGATCCGGATCAGTTTCTTCCTGTAGGCCCTGTCAAAGCCGGAAAAATCTGCTTCCAGAAGAAACTCGGTGCAGTCGATCTGTTCCATGCCGGGTTTCAGTGAAAGATCGATCATGCTTTCATAAAGCCGGGATCTGTAGAACGGTACGATACGCTTGTCTCTCGTGAAGTCCGTAACGATCACAAGGTCTTTCTCACGCTCGATACCGTTTCGGAGGATCTCGTCGGCTTCCCGCAAGCGGAATACCGGCTGATCGGCCGTGTATTTGGACGCTTCGAGCCTGAGTGTTTCATCCGTAAACACCGGCGTGACCGTCAGCGAGGCGTCATGGAAACGCCTGCCCTTCCCGTCCTCGACTGCAAAGACAGCCTCTTCCGAGAAGACCGGCGTCACGGCGGCGCCCTCCAGGAAGTCCGAGAAATCTTCGCGGCCAAGCTGCGGATAATGAATGACGAGGCGCTTTGCGTCAGGCCTTTCCGTCCGGATCTCCCTGAGATCAAACAGTTCCGAATAGTAACGTGCGTTGTCCGCATTCAGGTATTCCGCATTCAGGATCCGGGCATAGACCGGTTTCATCCTGGTCGAATACCGCTCTTCTTTCATGCTGCGGAGCGCATAGGCTTCAATTTTCTCTTTGTACAGATCCTGGATCCGAAGGTCCGAGGCATATTCGGTCAGCACATTTCCATACAGAAGATCCAGCGGAAGGTCCGTATTCTCCTTCGCGAGGCCGAAATACTCCACGACCGTTTTCGAGAGCGGGCCGGAAAGGTCTTTCGGCGCGGCCTGAAGATATGCTTCCGGGAGACCTTGGATGGTCATGCGGCGGTTGAGCGCTTCCCCGTACCAGTGAAAAGCGCTGCCCTTTCGGATCCCCCTCTGCAGGAACACATTCATGATGGCATGCAGAAGTTCGATGTTGCCGAAACGGCGGTAGCCCTCCTTCAGCACTTCCGTATAAAGATTCAGATAGGCCGGATTTTTCAGATCATGCCCCAGGATCGAGAAGAGTTTTTTCTCCTGAAGTCCGCCGTGTCTGAGGGCGTAAAGCACCGTGTTCAGTTCATAGTCCGTGAGGATCCCGATGCCGGGATCGATGCTCTCATACAGTTCCGCCGTCAGATGCAGCACGGCCGAATTCTTGAATCCACGAAGATAGAGATCACGTAAAAAGGCCTCCGCTTCTTCGTAATCCGCCGCGTATTTCGGTTCGGAGAAATACTCCAGAAGCGCCATGAGAAGCGTCCTTGTGCCCTCCGCCCAGTAACGGTGGATCAGCTTCCGGACGTCTTCCATGCGCTCCGGATCATTCTCAAGGCTGTTGGCCAGGTAAAGGAACAGGCAATAATACTCCTTCTTCTGAAGGCGCTCTTTCTGAACCTCGTCCTGTACCCTGAGAAGGTACTCTCTTGCTTCCATCGGCGCATCCATTTTCAGCGCGACCCAGGCACCGTACATGAGAACCAGCGCGTCTTCGGGATAACGCTTCATGAGCGCTTCGTTCTCCGCGTCCAGTTCCGTGCTCCAGGTGCCGGATCCAAGCGCTTTATCGGTATGAAGCCATGCGCGGAGGACCAGGATGTCCCGTCTGATGGAGCGGCTTTTTTCGGAAGTAATCTTCCTTATGGGCCGGACGGGTTCTTTCGTCTCATCCGTCCCGTCTGTTTCTTTCCGGTACCCAAGCCCGGCCGCGGCGAAGAACTCCGACAGCCCGGCATCTGGAAGCGTGTCGTTCTGGAACGTTCCGTATAATCCTCTGAGCCGAAGGTCCTGCATAAAGGGCATGGCCAGGAAATCTTTCCAGGCGAACAGTTTCACCGCCGCCTCCGGATTTTTCTCCGCGAAGCGCGCAAACTCCTCTGCCCTTCGGAACAGGACTTCATTGTCGCCGGATGCGGCCAGTCCGACAGACAGCTGATAGCGAAGGCGCATTTCACCGCCGTTATAGACAATGTCGATGGCGCCTTCGAGCCGGTCTCCCGCCTGTAAGCCGACCGTATCGATCTCCATGACAAGCTTTCCGGTCTCTCCGGAATGTATGGGCGACGAGCAGGCGATCCTTGGTTCGGCAGCATAGAAACGAAGCTGCATCGGCACATGGTTCTCCGATCGGAAGCCCACTTCCATCGTTGTCTTCCGGCCGGGCAGAATGACGCCGCGGATCGGATCCCTGTCCGCTAAAACCACGGGGACCGGTTCATTGATATTGCCTCTGGAGATCGCTTTTACACGGTTTATCATAGTACGCCTACCAGTTCAGGAGGACGAGCCCCCGGATGAAAATCACCGTCAGAAAGACCAGAACGGCCGCGGAGATGATCACACTCCGCCTCTCCATGTAATGTCTGGACTTCTCATGGTCGCGGAAGCCGAACACCGAAAGGATGACCGAGGCCGTTGCCGCAACAAAGGCAAGGATCATGAGGACGCCGAGTGAATAGCCTCCGCGGCCCTTCATGCGATAGCTCAGGTAGATCCCGATGAGCACGATCAGAAGCGCCACGATGGAAAGCACCTGGGCGATGATACCGAACACCGTTCCGCCCTTCAGGTTATTGAGAAGGGTCTCACGGCGGCTTACCGTGATCCGCTTGGGCTTTTTAAAATTCCCCAGCGGTTCCTCCGTTGTGTTTTTTGTGATCGGTTCCTGTTCTGCCATAATGTCTCATATAAAGCCGCAAAATACAGGCGGCTTAGCTCGTCAGTTTCCTGAATAAGCCCGTAAAACCGGCTCGAATCGCGGCATGATCGCGGACGGATTCGTGATGCCGCGGACGATCTCGATACGCTTCCGGACGAAGCCCGAGAGCTTCTCCATGTATTCGTCTCCCGTGATCTGTCCTTGCTGGACGTAGCCCAGACCTTTCTCCCAGCTCGCTGTCAGCTCGGGATTCAGAAGCTGGTTCATCGAAACATCCACCACGTCATACACCAGTTCTCCGCGAAGCTCGGGCGTGACCGCCTGCGTCTTCTTCTGGATCCGGATGTAGCCGATGTTCACCAGTTTCTTCAGGATCTCCGCGCGGGTCGCGGAAGTGCCGATCCCGGAAGAACGGATCTGTTCCCGAAGAGAAGGATCCTCGATGAGCTGTCCCGCATTTTCCATGGCCAGGATCAGCGAACCGGAAGAATAGCGTTTCGGCGGTTTGGTCTCGCTTTCCTTGATGACCAGATTCGAAAGATCCAGTGAGTCGCCCTTTTTGAGCTGCTCCAAAAAGGCCAGTATTTCGGCGTTTCCGCCGTTCCCCTGTTCTTCTCCCTCCGGATCCGTATCGTCCGCGGAAGCGTCCTTTTTGCTCTTCTCAGCGTCTTTTTCCTGGGTAAACGAGCCTGCATGCTGTCCGTAGACCGCAAGATAGCCTTCTTCCTTCAGGAAACGGAAAGAAGCCAGAAAATGTTCTCCCCTTGAGACCGCGTCCAGCGCCGTTCTTTCGAATACCGCGGGCGGATAAAAGATCGCGAGAAAACGCCTGACGATCAGGTCATAGACCCTTTTCTCCGCGCTGCCGAGTCCGGAAAGCGCCGAGAGCCCCTGTCCGGTCGGGATGATCGCGTAGTGATCGGTGATCTTGGAGTCATCCGTGTAGCGGGAGGATCCGATCTTCTTGTATACGTCTTCCGATAGGATCTTGTCAGCGAAAGTCCGGTAGACGTCCAGTCTTCCGACGCCGCGGATGTTCTGCGCGATTTCTTTCGCGACGGCGCTCGACAGCACTCTCGCATCCGTTCTCGGATAAGTGCACAGCTTGCTCTCGTAGAGTTTCTGAACGATCGCCAGTGTTTCGTCCGGCGATTTCTTAAGTTTCTTGGAACACTCGTTCTGAAGCTCGGCCAGATTGTACAGAAGCGGCGCCTGCTTTTTGTCTGTTTTTCTGGTCACCGACGCGAGCACGGCCGGATCCGGGTTTGTTCCGCCCAGCTCCTCGATGAGTTTTTCGGCGTCTTCTTTTCTCTTAAACCCGTTCTCCCTGTAAAGAAGCGGGCTTTCAAAGTATCTGGAGCCTTTCACGGCCTGCCAGTTGCCGGTAAATGAGACGCCTCCTCCGGACAGCGTGCCTTCCACGCGATAAAACGGTGTCGGTACAAAAGCCCGGATCTCGCGTTCCCGCCGCACCACCATGCCAAGCACACAGGTCATGACCCGGCCGACCGAGATCACGGCGGAACGGTTCTCCCGAAGCGCTCTGCCCAGAACGGGTCCGAAAGAGATCGTCAGCGCACGGGAAAAGTTGATGCCCATGAGGTAATCTTCTTTGGCCCTGAGATACGCGGACTCGGACAGATGGTCGTATTCGGAGAGCGGCTTTGCCTCACGGACGCCTCTCTTGATCTCCTCTTCCGTCTGCGAATCGATCCAGACGCGGCGTTCGTCTTTGCCTTTGACTCCTGCCATCTCACGGACCAGCCGGTAAATGTACTCTCCTTCGCGTCCGGAGTCGGTGCACACATAGATGCGGTCCACGTCTTTCCGGTTCAACAGGGTCGAAACGACCTTGAACTGTTTCTTCACGCTCTCGATGACCTCGTATTTCCAGGTCTCGGGGATGAAGGGCAGCGTGTCCATTTTCCAGCTCTTCAGCGCGGGGTCGTATTTCTCCGGGTAGCTCATGGTCACAAGGTGTCCGACACACCATGTCACGACCGCGCGGTCAGACTCCATGTAACCGTCTTTCCGTTCGCCAGAAACCTGAAGCACACGCGCAAATTCCATTGCGACGCTTGGTTTTTCGGCTATGAACAGACTCTTCCCCACACTCACTCCTCAACTGTAAAACGATAGACCGTCAGACTGACCATTTCCTCTCCGGCACGAAGGAGCGGAACGGCTGCGTTACCGCAATTCACCGCATTCGGGACATACTGGGTCTCCAGCGCGATGCCTGCATGGTTTCCGTAACATACACCCTTTCCGGGGTTTTTCATCAGGTCTTTGTCCGAACGCAGGTTGGCCGTATAAAGCTGGATCGAAGGAAGGTCCGTATAGACTTCCATCCGGATGCCGCTTTCCGCCGATCTCATACAGGCTGTGAGGCGCGCTTCCTCCAGTACCTTTCCGTCATTCACGACAAATGCGTTGTCGTATCCTGGGAAGCCGGGATCGTCGTCCGTTTTCGGGCGGAAATCCGTCCCGATGACCTTCTCCTTCCGGAAGTCATAGACCGTACCTTCCACGGGGAGATAATCGCCGGTCGGGCACTGATCTTCGTCTTCCACGGCAATACGGTCGGAATCCATACAGAGATACTGGCCTGCAGCCGAGCCTGAATCGTGGCCGTTCAGGTTGAAATAGGAATGGTTCGTAAGATTCATGAGCGTATCCTTGTCGGACAGGCTGAAATACCGGATCATGAGATCATTGTCGTCCGTCAGCGTATAGGTGACGGAAACGTCGCGGTTTCCGGGAAGGCCGCCTTCTCCGTCCGGAGAGAACAGATAGAACGTAACGGACTGCGCGTCCGGATCCTCCTCCGGCTCGATGTTCCATTTCCGAAGCGCATAGCTTTCCGGGAAACAATGCAGCATGGCGTCGCGGCCGCCCCAGGGTGACAGAAGGTATTCCTGTCCGTTCAGGGTAAAGCGGTGATGGGCGATACGGTTTGCGATGGGGCCTACCGTCGCGCCGAAGCACGAATAATTGATCTCGTAATAATGCGGATCGTCATATCCGAGGACGACGTCCCTGAAATTGCCGTCCCTGTCGGGAACGAACAGTTTCACGAGAGAAGCGCCGACATCCGTGAGGACGGCGGTCATGCCGTTCTGATTCCGGATGGTGATGAGGGAACAGCTTTCCCCTGACGACAGTGTTCCAAATGTTTCGATCTTCATGTTAATCCGGCACGTCCTTTCCTTTAAATTTCTGCAGTTCCGGCCTGAGTTCGTCGATGACCGTTCTGGGGTCGTCGAACAGATCTTCCGTACGGTTCTTCCAGCCCTCGTAGCCTTCGTCCGCGTAGACTGCTTCCCACAGACGGTCGCCGTCGAGGTTCCGTCTGCCCTGGCGGAAGTATTCATCGGTCCGCTGCATGAAGTAAACCGAGGAGTCCACGTTGAAGAAGTAGTTGAAACCGTACTTGTGCTTCAGTGTTTCGTATCGTTCATTGTAGCCGTAGAAGGTGTAGGTCCTCCAGCTCACGCCCATGCCGATGTCGTTGCCGTAAGGGAAGATCAGAAGGTCTGTCTTGCCGACGATCGGCATGATCTCTCTCTCCCACATGTCGGAATCCCAGACGATGGTCGGCATGCCGACTTCTCCGAGACGCTTGTGGCCCCAGGTGTGGCTTGCGAAATGCCAGTTCATGGCCTTGATGGCGTCCGCGACCATAGTCGCCGTGACCTTGTCCTCTTCGATGTTCTCGTTGTAGCCTGAATAGATCTCTTCACGGAAATACTTCCGGTTCACTTCGTTGTCTTCAAAGTACGGGCAGTTCGGATCGTACCAGTAGTTTGAGGTACGGTATCCGAGGACGCCGTTGTAGCCGGTGACACCCAGCATGCCGCGGCCGCCCTTGTAAGAAAAGTCCGGATGCATTTCGATGAAGTCTTCCAGGATGGGAATGACGTCGAACGAGCCGGTAATGGTCTCGCCGTTCTTCAGCGTGTAATCGTTCTGGACTCTGCCGTCCTCCGTGACGACAAGGTGGTTTGCGAAACCGTCTCCGGTCATGTACTCATAATAGTTCGTGTCGTCAATGGAAAGGATGAAGGGGATCTTGTCCTCCGGCAGCATGATGGACTGGTACGTCATTTTCTCCGAGCCGTCCGCCTGGATCTCGATCCTGGCAACGTCATAGATGTCCACCAGCACGAAGCCCTTCTCATACATGGATTCCATGATGGCCACGAATTCATTGACCGTCGTCATGGCCTCGTTGTAGTCGTTCAGTTTATAGCCGGATTCCTTTGGATCAAAGGTGATCCCCGGGTTCACGATGAGGGAATGGAAGAAAATGTGTGTGATGTTGTTGTTGATCTCCCACTTCCTCAGAGAGGCTTTGCATTCGTAAAAGTACTGCAGGGCGTTCCGGTATTCCGGAATGTTTCCGTAACCGGTCACCGTCTTCAGAAGCAGTACGGCCGCATCATAATCATAGCCTGCCGCAAGGCGATAGGCTCTGTCCAGGAGATCGTATCCTGTGGGTGTCAGCGTCGGTTCGCCCCGGAAGTGCGCGAATTCAAAATCAGGCTCGATGGACAGAACGTGCGCTTCGAATGCTTTCCGCTCTTCTTCTTTCCGTGCTTTCTCGGCCTCTTCGTCACTGGTCGTTTCAGGCACGCCGGTCTCTTCCTTGATCTCCGATGCCTGGGCCTCACGCTGCTGTTCGCGTATGACGCTCCAGTCATGCGAGAAAAAGATGACCATCGCCACGGCGGCAAGCGCGACCACGCCGGCCGATATGAAAGTGATCACCGAAATGTTTCTGGTTTTCTTCTGACTGGGCGAAAGATAGCTTTTGCTGCGCTTTCTCGTCGCTCTGGATCTCTTGATGGACATGTCAGATCTCCCCGCCCTTCTGCCACTGGGCTTCGTATAAATGATGGTAAAAACCTCTTTTTGACATCAGTTCGTCATGCTTTCCCTGCTCGATGACGGTGCCGTCTTTTATGACCAGGATCGTGTCTGCGGTACGGATCGTGGAAAGCCGGTGCGCGATGATGAAACAGGTCCGCCCCTTCATCAGCTCCAGCATGGCTTTCTGGAGCCGTTCTTCCGTCCGTGTGTCCACGTTGGAAGTGGCTTCATCCAGGATCAGCATTTTTGCATCGAGGAGCATGGCCCTTGCGATCGTCATCAGCTGCTTCTGGCCCTTGGACATGTTGGATCCGTCATCGGAAATGACGGTATCGTAGCCCTCGGGAAGTCTGGAAATGAATCCGTGGATGTGGGCTGCTTTGGCGGCCTGTTCCAGTTCTTCCTGCGTGACGTTTTCTCTGCCGTAGGCGATGTTCTCCCGTACCGTGCCTGTAAACAGCCAGGTATCCTGAAGCACCATCGCAAAGGCCTTTCGGACGGAATCTCTCGTAAACTCTCTGGATTCCGTGCCGTCGATCAGGATCCTGCCGCTCTGAATGTCGTAGAAACGCATCAAAAGGTTGATGATCGTGGTCTTTCCGGCGCCGGTCGGACCGACGATCGCGATGACCTGTCCGGGTTCAGAGCGGAGGTTCAGGTCCCGAAGCACCGGTTTCTCCGGTACGTAGCTGAAGTCCACGTGATCCATGGCCACGCTTCCGTTACAATCCTTCAGCAGCTTTTCTTCGTCGCAAAGCGGCAGTTCTTCCGTTTCGTCCAGAAGCCGGAACACCCGCTCCGCCGCGGCAAGCGAACTCTGAAGCTCCGCGACCACATTGGCCGCTTCGTTAATGGGGCCCGAGAAACGCTTGGCGTACAGGATGAACGAGGTCACCTGTCCGAAAGTGATCACGAAAATGCTGCCCGGCGATGCGGAGCCTTTGGCCGCAAGACCCAGAAGCACTGCGCCGAGCGCCGCCACCAGGATGAGCGACAGGTTCGACAGGAAATTGACCGAGGGACCGTTGAGGGTCGCCATGTAATCCGCCTTGTAATACGCTTCCACCGCCGTCTCGTTCATTTTCTGGAAGCGGCGGCTTGCGTACAGTTCCCTGGAATAAGCCTTGATCGTGTGCTGTCCGCCGATCATCTCTTCCGCAAGCCCGTTCATTTCCCCAAGCTTGCCGGAACGGGCTCTGAACAGCGGTCTGGTCTTGGAAGAGAGCCAGCGCGTATAGATCACGTCCACCGGGATCATGATGAGGAATATAAGAAGCAGTACCGGCGAGATCGTGAGCATCATGACGAATGCGCCGATGACGGTCACCAGAGACGATGCCAGCGTGACCGCATCCGAAGAGAGGCTTGTGTTGATCGTGCTCACGTCGTAGGTGATCTTGGAAATGATGTCGCCTGCGGCGTGGGTGTCGAAATAGTTCACGGGGAGTTTCAAAAGCCTGTCAAACAGTTCGCTCCGCATGCCCGACACGATCTTCTTCGTGATCCTGGCCATGATGACCGACAAAACGAAACTCAGAACGCAGGATACGACGATCAGGATGATCATGGTCACGCATTTCTGCCAGATCAGGTCGAAATCCACGGCCCCGGACCCCATGGTCATCGCGTCCACGGCTTCGCCGGAGATCTTCGGAACCGCGAGAAGCAGCACGTTGGAAACCAAGGTCAGCGCGAGCGCGGCGGTCAAAAGCTGCCAATGTCTCAGAAGATACGAGAAGAGCCGCTTGAACACATGGCTCTTGTTGACGCCCCGTGTGGCTTTTTCTTCTTTGTTCAGCTGTTCGCGGACGACCTTCAGGCATTCCTTGTAGGTGTCTTCTTTCGAGATCTTCCGCTGCTTCTCCATAACCTCGGACAGAAGATCTTCATAACTGCCTTCTCCCAGATCTTTCAGAGCGTCTTCTTTCAAAGCTTCGCGCCGAAGCGGCTCTTTGGGGATCTCTGCCGTACGGACCCGGCCGGCATCCGAACGCTCTTCAGCCGTGCCTGTCCCGATCTGGGAGTCCGCGATCTCCCGGTAGATCGCGCAGTGCTCCATAAGCTCCGCATGCGTACCGTTTCCGGCCAGCATCCCTTCGTCAATGACCAGGATCCGGTCCGCAGTCATGACTGAGGAGATCCGCTGGGCAATGACGATCATGGTCATGCCGGGATAATTCTTACGGATCGCTTCCCGCATGCGTCCGTCTGTTTCATAATCCAGCGCGGAGGAGGAGTCGTCCAGGATCAGGATCTCCGGATCCCCCGCCAGCGCGCGGGCCACGTACATTCTCTGCTTCTGTCCGCCCGACAGGTCGGAACCGCGGATGGCCAGCACATGATCCAGGCCGCGTTCAGGAACGAAATCCGCCTGCGCGGTTTCGGCCGCGCGTAGAATCTTCTCGTCCGGAATTCCTCTTCCGAATCCGATGTTCTCACGGATCGTGTCATGGAAAATGACATCGTTCTGGAAAGCGGATCCGAAGCGCTTCCGAAGTGTTTCTTTATCCTGTGTCCTGACATCATGTCCGTCCACACAGACACTGCCTTCACGGACATCGTAATAACGCATCAGAAGGTTTGCGATCGTGGATTTTCCGGAGCCGGTCGCGCCGATGATGCCGAGCGTCTCGCCTTTCTTCACGGAGAAAGAAACGTCTTTCAGAACGTCCCTGCCTTCGCCGTAGCCGAAGGTGACATGTTCGAAAGAGATGAACGCGTTCTTCTGTCTTCTGAGGACAGTCTCTTCCGTGTCGGTCTCCTCCTGCACCTTTAGATCATCTTCCGCCTCGATCACTTCCGCGATGCGGTTCGCGCTGACGGAAGCCTGTGTGTACATGAGGAAAAACCGCGAAATAAAGATCACGGCGTTCAGGATCATCTGCACGTAGGTCATGAAAGCCAGCACCGTGGTCGGGTCGCTGTCGCCGTCGTTGACGAATCTGGCGCCGAACCAGATCACGAAAACCAGCCCGATATTGAGCACGAAACGGATGGCCGGATGCAGACCGCCCATCATGATGAGCGCGCGTTCATTTTTCCGGACCACGTCCTGATTGATCTTCTCGAAACGTTCCTTCTCCTGCGCGGTCTTGGACAGCGCTTTGATGACACGGATGCCGTTCACGTCCTCCCGGACGATGCGGACAAAGTCGTCCAGGGCGATCTGCACCTTTCGGAACATCGGATGGCCGAAACGCATGAACAAAGCCGTCACCAGGATCATCAGCGGCATGACCGCGAGCATGACCAGCGTGAGCTTCGCGTCAAGGACAAATGAAATGGCCAGCGCGCCGACGATGATGATCGGCTGGCGTACGCCCATCCTCTGTACCATGCCGATGAAACGGTGGAAGTTATAGGTATCCGTGGTCATTCTGGAAATGAGCGAAGCGCTTGTGAACTCCTGCTGTTTGGACATGGAGATCACATTGATCTTCCGGAAAAGTTCCATTCTTACCCGTTCGGTCGAATTCCGGGCTACCAGAGACGCACGGCGGTTTGCAAGCACATTGCCGACGATGTCGACTAAAGCGATCAGAACCAGAAGCCCCGAAAACAGGAAGATCCTGCCCGCGCCCCAGCCTTCGCCTTCGGAAACCTGCCTGAACATGAAAGACACGCCCGCAGGGATCAGAAGCCCCGCGATCGTAGCCAAAGACTTCAGCACCAGTGTGCTGAGGACCATCAGGCGATACGGTTTGACGAATTTCATGATCTGCTTCAAGTTCAAATGCCCCCATTTAAACGAGCATATTATACCAAAGAAGCCTTTAAAAAGGAAGTGTTTTTTCCAGGCGGAAAGTCCCGAAATCATTCTTGACAAATAAATGGACTTCGTGTAAGATACAACGCGTTGACAAGCTGATGTGGCACAGTCGGTAGCGCACCTCATTGGTAGTGAGGAGGTCACGGGTCCGATTCCCGTCATCAGCTCGAACAGGAAAGACCGGCGGAAACGCCGGTCTTTTTCTGTTCTGCTCTCTCGAAAGCGGTGAGATCCGTGCCGTGATCCGGTCATAGATAATGGCTTGCGGTTCAATTCCCGGGGTGTTATAATCTGAAGTTGGTTTATTCTCGGGGAGTCGTCCCGGAACGCGATCCGGAAGCTCCAGTTCAGTTACACGGAAAGGCGAAGAAGCATGATCACGGAACAGGCAGTCATACTTGCGGGCGGAAGGGGCGAAAGGCTCAGGCCTTTTACCGACAGCGCGCCAAAGCCGCTCTATCCCGTTCTAGGCGTTCCCTATATCGAACGGATCGTGCTGCAGCTTAAGGATTTCGGTTTCCGGGAGATTCTGATCCTTCTGGGTTACCGTGCGGAACAGGTCGTCTCGCTTCTTGGGGACGGCTCCAGGTTCGGCCTCCGGATCGATTACGACATCCGCCCGGAAAGTTATGACACGGGCGACCGTCTTAAGGCAGCCATGCCGAAGATCCGGGAAAACTTCCTCCTCTGTTACTGCGACAATTACTGCCCGGTGGATATTGAGGCGCTCTCCGCCTCTTTCCTCAAAAACCGTGCAAAAGTCCAGCTTACCGTTTATTCCAACAAGGACGGGTACACCAAGAGCAATCTTCGCGTGGATCCGGAAAGCGGCCGTGTCACCGTTTATGACAAGAGCCGCAAGTCCCCCGGCCTTCAAGGTGTGGAGATCGGCTACTCTCTCATCCGCAAAGAGGTCCTCTCCATGCTGGGCGATCCGGCCGGCGGATTCTCCAAGGAGATCTTCCCGCGTCTTTCGGAGGAAGGGACGCTGTTCGCCACGGTCACCGATCACCGCTACTATTCCATCGGCTCTTTCGACCGGATGCCGCTTACCGAGACCTTCTTCAGCGGACGTAAACTGGCCTTTCTGGACCGGGACGGCACGCTCAACCGAAAGGCTCCCAGGGCGCATTATATCGAAAAACCGGAGGATCTGATCCTTCTTCCCGGTGCAGGCGAAGCCGTCAGGCTGTTACAGGAAGCCGGCTACATGACCGTTCTCATTTCCAACCAGCCGGGCATCGCGAGGGGCCGGTTCACCGAACAGGATCTCGGACGTGTTCACGAACGGCTTCAGGAGCTTCTTCAGGAAAATGGCGCCTCGCTGGACCGGATCTATTACTGCCCGCATAACTGGGATGACGGCTGTGACTGCCGCAAACCAAAACCAGGCATGCTCTATCAGGCCCAGCATGAACTTTCCGTCGACCTCACCAAGTGTGTGCTGTTCGGCGATGACGAGCGCGACATCATGGCAGGAAACGCCGCACGCGTTCCCTCCGTCATGGTGAGCGAACAATATCCGCTTCTTCAAGCGGTCAGGGAGTATCTCAGATGATCATTTCAAGGACACCGCTCCGGGCTTCGTTCTTCGGAGGCGGCACCGATTTCAAGGCATATTTCAAAAATTCAGTATTCGGCTACGGTACGGTCATTTCCACCGCGCTGGACATGCATGTCTATATCACCGTGAACAAGCGGTGGGACGGACGTGTCCGTGTCGTGTATTCCGGCAATGAACTGGTCGACACCGCAGAGGAAGTAAAGCACAACATTATCCGGGAAGCGCTTCTTATGACCGGCATCCATACCGGCATCGAGATCGTCTACATGGCGGACCTTCCCATGACCAATCTGGGCGTCGGGCTGGCTTCCTCATCCGCGCTGGCCGTCGGTACGCTGAATGCGCTGCACGCCTATCAGGGCGAGCGCGTCACACCTGAGATCCTTGCCCGCGAAGCCTGCGATCTGGAGATCAATCATCTGGGCCAGCAGATCGGCATTCAGGATCAGTATGCCGTAGCCTACGGCGGTTTCCACCGTTACATTTTCCGTGCGGACGGAACGGTTGACGTGCTTCCGGTCACGGAGGACGAAAAGCTCCGGAACGAACTGGTCTCTCATCTCATGCTCTTCTACACCGGCAAGGCCCGCGACTCCAGGCCGATCTTTCAGGAGCAGAAAGAGACCACTGCCCATAAGAAAGAGTATGTGCTGGACCCCCTGGTCCTCGCGGTGGAGGAAGCCCAGAACGCGCTCAAGAATCACGATCTGGATTCCTGGGGATATCTTTTGAGAAAGACCTGGGAGCTTAAAAAGCAGTTCGCTTCCGGTGTTTCAAACCCGGAGATCGACGATATGTACAACCGCGCGGTCGCATCCGGCGCGCTGGGCGGCAAGATCCTCGGCGCAGGCGGCGGCGGTTTCCTCCTCGTCTATGTGCGGCCGGAGGATCAGAACGCGGTACGCGCTGCCCTCTCAGACTATAAGGAAGTCGCTTTCCGTATGGATCCGGAAGGCAGCCGCATCATTTACGCCAAATAAGGAGAATGACCCATGGCGGATTTTACGAAGGATATTGAGGATTATCTTCGCATCGAACGGGAAACACTGGAGAAGCTGGACGTTTCCGAGATCTCCCGCGCGATCAACGTGCTTCTGGGTGCTTTGGAAGATGAGCGCACGGTCTACGTCTTCGGGAACGGCGGATCCGGCTCCACGGCCTCTCATTTTGCCGGAGATTTCAACAAAGGCGTTTCGGAAGGTCTTCCGAAAGTCTTCCGTTTCCAGTGCCTGAATGACAACATTCCGACACTGATGGCCGTCGCCAATGATTTCGACTATAAAGAAGTCTTCGTGTATCAGCTGAGAGGGCGCTTGAAGCCCGGCGACGTCGTCATGGCGATCTCCGGAAGCGGCAATTCAAAGAACGTGGTCAAGGCGGCGGAATACGCAAAGGAACAGGGCGCAACGGTGATCGGACTCAGCGGATACTCGGGCGGCAGACTGAAAGCCCTCTCGGACGTGAGCCTTCATGTGCCCGCTGACAGCATGCAGATCGCGGAAGACGTGCATCTCATCTTCGACCATCTCATGATGGCGGTGCTTTGCGAGAGACTGAAAGGCGTCCGCCATATCAAGGAGAACAAGGATCGTGTTTCCTGTTCTTGTAAGAAAGGAGAGACTCCGTCATGCTGAAGATCCTCGTGACCGGAGCCGCCGGTTTCATCGGCTCCCAGCTCTCCTACCGTCTGTTTCAGATGGGCGAGGACGTCACGCTGGTCGATGACTTTTCCTATGGTTCCGAAGACAACCTCGTTTTCCCGGAACATGATTTCCGCGCAGAGATCGTCCGCGCGTCCGTTACGGATGAAGCAGCCATGGACCATCTCTTCTCCGAAAAGCGTTTCGACGTGGTGTATCATTTTGCCGGCATCACGCCGCTTCCGGACTGTCAGAACCGTCCTTCCGACGCGCTTCGCGTCAATGTCGGCGGCACGGTCCTGATGCTTGATCTTTCCAGAAAATACAACGTCGGACGTTTTCTCTTCGCCAGCACTTCCGCAGTCTATGAAAACACTTTGACATTTCCGTCCGTGGAAGGCGAAGTCGTTCCGCCGACACTGATCTACCCGAGCACCAAGTACGCGGCGGAACAATTCTGCCGTTCCTACGCCTCGTGTTACGGCATGAACGTCGTCTGTTTCCGCTTTGCGAACGTCTTCGGGCCGCACATCGACTGTCTCCGGACGCAGCCTCCGGTGATGGGTTACATCATCCGGGAGTTCCACCGCGGAAACTCCCCTGTCCTTCACGCTTCCGGCGAACAGGAAAGAGATTACATCTTTGTGGACGATCTTCTGGATCTCGTGATCCGCGCGCAGAAGGTCGACGGTTTCGACATCCTGAACGTCGGGACCGGAAAGACCGTTTCAGTCAACGAGATCGCTTCTCTCATCCAGAAGAAAATGGGCTGCGAAAGCATTCCGGTCCGGCACGCGGAAGTGTCGCACTTCTGGGCGAACTATCCGGAGCTTTATGAAGGCCCTCGGCCGATCCGCGAAGAAGTTCTTGCGCACGAAGTCTTGAAATACACCTGTCTTTCCACCCGCCATGCGGAAGAAACGCTGGGCTGGACACCGAAAACGCCGCTCTCGGAAGGCATTGACCGGACGATCGACTTTTCACTTCATGTCCTCCGGGAACGTGACAGCTCAAATTAAGCGGCACGGAGATTGTTATGGACAAGATCACCATTATCGTACCCTGCTATAACGAACACGAATCCATCCCCTTTCTGATCCCGGAGCTTGAGAAAGTCATGGAATCCATGAAAGAGGAGGCCTGTTTTGAAGTCCTTATGATCAACAACTGTTCCGAGGACAATACGCTGGATCTCATGAAAGAGATCCATGAGAAGGACGCCCGGTTCCAGTATATTTCGTTCTCCCGGAATTTCGGAAAGGACGCTTCCATGTACGCCGGACTCCAGGCTTCGACAGGCGATTACGTGACGATCATGGACGCAGATCTTCAGGATCCGCCGGAGCTCCTCAGAGAAATGTATCAGGCGCTGAAGACCGGTGAATATGACTGCGCCGCTTCATATCGGAAGGACCGTAAGGGCGAACCCTGGCTCCGTTCCGTTCTGGCAAAAGGCTTCTACCGGCTTATGGGCTCTCTCTCCAAAGAAAACATGCGCAGCGGCGCCAGAGATTACCGGCTGATGACCCGTCAGATGGTCGACGCGGTGCTGGAGATGGATGAAAGCGTGCGTTTTACCAAAGGCATTTTTGCCTGGGTCGGCTTTAAAACGGTCTGGATCCCCTTCGGAAACCGCGAACGTGTGGCCGGTAAGACGAAACTTCCGATGAAGAGCGCTTTCCGTTATGCGATCCGCGGCATTACCGCTTTCTCGACCGTGCCGCTCGTGATCTCCTCCGTGATCGGCATGCTCTTCTGTCTGGCCGCAGTGATCTATGCCGTCGTGACGATCGTGAAACAGCTGGTCACGCATGAAGCGTCCCCCGGCTATCCGTCCCTTATGGTCATACTGCTTCTGGGCTTCGGTCTGGTGCTTCTGATGCTTGGAATCATCGGTCAGTATCTCTCACAGATGTATCTGGAGATCAAACACCGTCCGAAGTACATCATCAAAGAAAGCAGTCTTCAGGATCCTCCGGAAGACTGACGAAAAAGACTGCCGGTTTTACCCGGCAGTCTTATTTCATTCAGTCTCTGGGAATGACGAGCCTGCAGTCCGAAGCGTCGGACAGTGTCCAGGCAGCCGCCCCGCCTGTGGTGTTTTGCCTGTAACGAAGATAGTTACGGCGGTCAGAAGGATCTTTGCCTTCCTCCACATAAATCGCATAAAGAAGTGCCTGCCGTGTGGTCCCGTTAAAGGCGCTCAGATAACTGTCTTTCAACGTCATCCGGAGGATTCCGTCCGCGTAGGAATACTGCGTATATGTGACCGGCGCGCCGAATCCGCAAAGAACATAGCCATCAGGCGTTTCCGGACGGTAGGTGCCAAGCGGGGAAGGATCTCCTCCGCCGAAATAGACCTCCGTGATGGAATCATCCGGAAACCACCCCTGTAATGCCAGACCGTCGTCCATGCCGCCATTTGTCAGCGTCAGGGTATAACGGTATGGCATCTGCGCGCTGGTCCTCACATAGAGGTGCGCGTTCCCTAGAACGTCGATCTCATGGAAGATCGACTCATATTCCGAGATCAGCACCACTCTTCCGCTGTCTTTCATCGGAG
>JAEEGF011554029.1_pt1 | contig 25255 bp, 19 predicted proteins | sample 9134171 | NCBI WGS metagenome assembly JAEEGF01 (sample SAMN16246542, study PRJNA631951) | gut metagenome | biome: gut microbiome; feature: rumen; material: AP-attached | host: Bos | place: Iran: Karaj | collected 2018-10 | reverse complement strand
GTCGTGAACGAGCCGACGGCGTACTGCCCGACGGTGTTGCGGTCGCCCAAGGCGTATGAGAAGTTCACGGGCACCGTGTTGTTCTTGCCGAAGGCCGCGCTGCCCGAGTTGGAAAGGACATTGTTGGCCGAGTCCGGGGAGTGGCTGTAGATGTTCAGTGAGGTGCCCGTGACCTCGGTCTGGGCAAAAGCCGTCCCCGCGGCGAGAAGCAGGACGGGTAGAATGTGGAATGGTGTTATACGGGACATGGGATTTTGAATTTAGAAGACAGAAGGCAGAAGGCAGAAGGAACATCGAAAGGCACGGAAAGCGCGAAAATGGACATTTCGTTTTTTTCGTGCTTTTCGATGTTTAATCCTTTTCTTCGGTGTTTATATGATTATTGTTTGACGAACTTGCCGGTGGCGATGACGCTGCCGGAGGCGGTGATCCGGTAGGTGTAGGCGCCCGGGGCGAGGTTGGAGACGTTGACGGAGAGGAGGCCTCCCGCCTGACGGACCGGCCCGTCGGCGCACACACCGCCCCTCGCGTCAGTGATCCTCAGCCTGGCGTCTCCGGCGAGCACGCCGGGCAACGGGATGCTGATCCGGTCGGCGGCGGGGTTGGGGTAGGCGTCGGCGCGCGCCGCTGTCTCGCTGGCGGCGTTCCAGGTGACCTGGATGTCGTCGCGGGAGAGGCAGACCAGCTTCAGCCGTTCCTCGCCGTCGTTGTACTGGTTGACGGGGATGACGACACCGCCGTCGTTGAGCGCGACGGGGGTCTGGGGCTGGGAGTTCCACCCCTCGTCCACCAGCGCCTTGCGCCCGAGGACGTCGAGCCCGCTGTCCACAAGCGTGACGTTGACCTGCCTGTAAACGCCCTGCGACTGCGTGTACGACACGGCGAGGACGGTTGAGTCGTTGACGTACGCGGTGTTGCATCCGTAGCTGTATCTGGCGATGGACAGGGAGTCGGTGGGAGGCAGCATGAGGGATCCGTGCCGTCCGGCGAGGGTGTCGAGCATGAAGAGCCAGCCTTCGGGGTCGGGCTCGTCATAGCTGGTCCACTTCTCAAGATAGGCCATGAACCTGCCGCCGCCGTACCAGTGCCCGTCGCTGCCCATGTCATTGGGGCTGAGGAAGAACGGGCTGCCGAAATAGAGCCCCCTTTTGTTGGTGATGTTCATGTCCCTGTCGAGGTTCCACACGCCGAAGGCGTAGTTGCTCTTCGGCAGGAAGGCGCCCCTTCCGAGGAAGACGAAGCCGTCGGAGCCCTCTTTGGGGAAGAGGGCCTGGACGCTGTACCCGCTCTGGAGCAAGCCGTCGATATACTCGGGCTGGGTGCGGCTGGCGACGGTGTCGCCGGAGGGCGTGAACTCGTAGAAACGGAAGAGGCGGTTGTGGCCTTTCGAGGGCAGCTCATGGACAAGACTGACGGAAAGTACGACGTTGCCATCGGACGCCTTGACGCAGCGCATCATGTTGTTGACGTACGAGTCGGAAGGAAGGCTGAATTCATCGGGGGTGATGTGGTATTCGCGCTCCGACACGGTACGCAGGAGGCTGTCCACCACCATGACGTGGAGGTCTCGGTAGTTTATGGCGTCCAGGGAGTCTCCGGTTTGGTTCAGGAACCCGAACACCATGCAGTTGCCGTCGTCGAGCGCAGTGGCGGTGCACAGGAACAGGCGCTTGCCGGGTAGTCTCACCTCACGGTAGTCCCAGGAGCCGTCGGAGCGCACCTTGAGCAATCCCCCGATGACGTCAACGTCAGGGAGTGCCTCCGGGACACGAAAGGAGGAACCGACGGCGAGAACGGCGTCGCCTCCGTCCATCCCCACGTATTGCTGGTATTGAATCTGCGGGTCGGTCTGAACCTCAGACACCCATCGCTGGGCCCTCAAAGGAAGTACTGTAACAGCCGAAAGGCACAGCAGCATTGTCAATAACATATTCTTTCTCATGGCTCTATCCTCCCTCTTTGATGACCACTACCGTTGAAAACAAGTAACCCCACTCCATAAAAGGCGGTGGTGCAGTGCTTAATGGTGGTGTACATATTATTATTTATATTACAACTGTCAATGACATGAACCCCACACAGGGTGCGCAATGTGGGAGTCCCCATCCCGTAACCGTAGAGTTGGTTCATCACAAGGTCTTTCTCCCCGAAGTAATGGAAGTTCAGCTCGTCGCTGTCGAGGACAAGTTCGTCGGGCACCTCCAGCCCCTGTGGATTGTTCCTGTAAAACTCACAGCACGCACCTCCGTATGTATGCGCCAATGGCTCGGAGGAGTTTTGCTGAATGATGTTTGTGTAGATATAGTAGTATCCATCGGGAGCTTCCGGAATCAGGTACATGCGCAGATACTTGGTGAGTTCATTCGCTGCGTCGCTTCCGGAACCGCCTGAGCCGCCCCCGTTCTCGCCGTAGAACCACCATTCCCCCTCGGCGAACGGTCCCGGCCAGGGTTGCTGTGGTTCGGAAGCTTGCTGCGGGGTTCCTGTCACACTGCCTATAAGGGTGTGGAGCGTGATTCTCACCTGGTCGCCCAGCATGTCGCCGGGTTCCACGTCAAGAAGCAGCAGGTGTCTGTTGGAAAGCGTGTCGCGCTGGAAGAAGGCGCCTGCCGCGCCGTACATCCGCTCATAGAACAGGGTGAGGTCGGTCATCATCACCGAGTCGTGACGGGTGACAGGGAGATAAAGTGCCGTGTCGTAAGCCCTGGTCCGGGAACAGACCAGTTCCGGATAGGCATAGGTGTAGTTGAACAGTGCCTCCACATTCCAGACAGCGTCATCGATTGACAGGCAGGACGCGTCCTTTGCGCCGGGGTTGGACTGGCTCTGCTCGAGACTCTCCCGGAATGCGTTGATGCGGTCAAGGGCACTGGAGGCCCGTGTGTCAAGCCGATGGCTCTCGGCAGCCTCCGTGGGCTGTGCGGAGTTGTCCTTCTGGCAGGAGACGAGAGTAAACCCGACTCCCGCCAACAGGATCATCATCAAAAAAGTGAAATGCTGTTTCATGGTTTATTGAATTAATATGAATAATAGATTTAATAAAGTCATCTGTTTTTAATCCGTCACCTCGAACTCGCCGTAGTACTCGTCCCCGTTGGGCAGGGTGAAGGTCACGACGTAGCTGCCGGTGTCGTAAAGGTAGGCGATGTAGCCGTTGGGGGTCCAGATGTCCCAGTAATCCACGGTGCCGCCCGTGGAATCGGTGACCTCGATCTGCACATTGCCGAGGTTCTCGGTGAAAACCACCGTCAGCGAGTGCCCGTTGATGGAGGCCTGGATAGTGGAGGTTTGGGGTACTCCTTGAACTTTGGCTTCATTAATAGTAATTGAACTATAGCCATCACAAATATTGGTGCCGACCGCACCAACCCATGTTGTAGGAAGAAAAAGATAAATCAGTAAAATGAATAATTTTCTGTGTTGCATATTGTTGTTATTTTAAAATGTGATGCAAAAATATACTGAAAATTCCCCAAAAGCCAGTTTTTTATTTTTGCAATTTTTACACGTTTTCAAATAACAACTTGAAAATCAAATTTTTATACAATATTTATCTGCTCCATCAAGAAAGTTGTTAATCCATATTTGCAGTTGAAAGTTTCTTCTAACTTTATTGTATGTCTTCTGCAAGTATAGTAAGAGTCTTGGAGAAGAACACAAATACTCATTTTCTCTAACTGCAATAAATAAAGACATAAATAGAGCTGATCTTTTCGGCTAAGTTTCAACCGTTTTTGTTTCCAGTTGCTGATCATTTCTGGGAAAAAAGCATCCAAAGTTTTCAGAAGTTGAGACTGTTGTTGGTTAGATAAGGCAAAGGACTTGTATCCTTTCACTTCCATATCTGTTTTAAGTACTGTTCTTTGGTCGGCATTGAGTTGGTCTACAATGTTGAGAATCTCACGGCAAATGGAAGTCTGTTTGAATTCTTCATATCGTTTCTTTCCACTGGATAAACTATCGTCTTGTTTGATCTTTTTTTGCTCTGCTTCAAAACATTCTATCTTTTCTAATGCGTTCTTGAGCGTTTCATTACTGTTTTTTAATCTTGTAGATAATGATTTCTGTTGTATTTCGTGAAAGCGTCGCTCCTTTTTGATTTGCATTTCGAGATTTTCACTTTCTTTTTTGTTTTTTCTATAAAGAATTGTAATGACCAAAATCACAATAAAAAGGCTAACGAATAGAATCAATGTCCATCTCTGATTCTCATTTTTCTTCTGGTTGTGACATAATTCTTGCCTTCCCAAATTATAATTTTTGTATATTTCTGTCAGTTGGGACTTGATTTTGCTCTGGTTTTCGTCCAGATTGGCATAAGGAGCCAAAAAATCCGAATAATCAAAGGTTTCATTCTCTTTGTTTTGTTTTTTACAGATTTCAATTAACCATTCAGCAGCTTGTTTTTTCGCTCCAATACTTTCGGATTCTTGAAACACTTTATGTAAATAATACCATGCTGAATCCATCTGTTTTTCATGATAATAGATTTCGCCTAATACTAAACTGCGAGCGACACTTTCCTTGCTGTTCTGAGCCTTTGAAATGAGGCGATGCAATTGTTGTATTGAGATCTCGGAATGTCTGCTTGTTTTGTAGTTTATTAATGATAGGTGAGTAATAATGTCTCTATAAAGCAAAACATTTGTATCTGAGATTTCTTCTAAAGCTTGATGATAATAATATAATGCGCTGTCTGATTTTCCTTTAATATCGTACTGCTCTCCGATTTCATCTAAAATCCATGCTAAATGCAAACAATTTGCATCGTATTTTCGATAATAAGCCAATGCGAGCTTCCCAAAATAAACACATTGTTCCTGAAGGTATTGGTCAGAAAACAATTGTGTTAGATGCGAGAATGCCAAGGCAGTGAGTTTTGCCTTTTGTCCAGTCAATTCATTTTCATCAAAACGGCTCTCCATGATTTCCACAGCCTTCAGGTATTCCTGGCAGGCCTCCACCAGGCTGTCTCTTTCATAATATCCCACACCCTTGATATAATGGGCGCGGGCATCTAAAAACGTGTTGGCAGGAGACGCATTCAATGCGTCTCTACCACAGATTGAATCAAAATAATCCACGGCATGCAACAACGCGCCTCGGTTGGTCTGTTCGTAATCATTCTTATACAGCAACTCCGACAACAACAGATGAGCATAATGCCGGTCAAACGCGGTTCCGGCCTCGGTGTCGAAATAAGGAATCAGCCGTGTCAACGCGCTGTCGGGTTGTTGCCACATCAGGCTGTCAACGGATGCCAATGCGGGGTCTGCCGACGGCGCTTGCGTCGTCGGCACAGGGTGGTGGCACGATGCGAAAACCATCGGAACGCAACACAACAGGCTCCATAAGACGGAACGGGGGCTCATTCTTTCATCCATTATTTTTCGTTTTGCAAAGATAAACAAATCCCACCATTATTGACGGGATTGTTGATGATTCAAGGAATCTATCCTCCCCCTGCTTCTATTCACCAAAATCACCCCAGTGAATACCAAGACCGCAGCCACCACCTTCTGCCAGTTCAAGCGGTCCATTCCTAAATAAATGCTCGTCACCATCCCGATTAAAGGCTGTACGTACGTGTATAAACTCACTACCGTTGGACGAAGCTGTTTCTGTCCTATCGGCAACAAAAAATAGGCGATGAACGTGGCAAAAACGATGATGTAACCCAGCTGTAGCCAATAGCTGGAGCTCATCTCGGCAAAGGGGAGATGGGTGAGCTCCTTGAGGTCGAGAGGAACGGCCACAAGGGTGGAGAATAGGAAAATCCACTTCATGAAGGTGACCACGTGGTATCTTGAAATGAGAGGACGGAAAATGCCCAAATAAGAGGCGAAAAATACACAGTTGCCTATCATCAGCAGGATGCCAATGGGCTTCGTCTCATTGACGCTGTTCCCACTATGGACGCTGATGGTGTTCAGAACCAATAGAATGACTCCTGCAAAACTCATCGCCACACCGCCCGCTTTCTTCAAGGTGATAGGCTCTTTCAAGGCGATGGCGGCCACAAACATCGTGAAAATAGGGGTGGTGGAGGTGATAATCGACGTATCTAACGGCGTCGTGAACTTGCTCGATTCAAGATACGAAAGCTGGGTAAGGAAAAACCCTAACATCGAAGCCGCGAAAATCCCGCACAAATCCTTGAATGACACCTTCTCCTTCGGCAGAAAAAGCGAAATCATCCAAAATAACAAACAAGCCCCTACCGACCGAAAACAAAACAAACCCAAAGAGCTGACCAAATGGGCATTGGTCAGCTCCTTGCAAATGATGATGTTGAATCCGAATATCGTATAGGCACCTAACACTGATAGATGCCCTATCAACCTCTCAGTTCTCAATTCTCAAGTCTCAATTCTAATACTCCCACAAGCTCTGCTCAAAGTCAAACATCTCGTTTTTGATGCGTTCCGACTCATAAAGAGCGTCGATGTTCAAAGCGTAAGAGTTGATATAGCGGTCATACATGTTCTCTTCCTTGACAATGTAGCTGTCGAAGACGCGCTTGTTGAGAATCTCCTCAAAGGTGCGGCGTTCAGCTCCGTTCTTACGGTTGGCTACGAAAGCTTCTGAAAGAACCTTGCGAGTCTGGTCATCGTAAGGAATCCAGCAGGACTGTGACAAACCGTCTTCATCGACGATGATGGGACCTAAGGCGATGATTCTCACCAAGAACTGCGACAAATGCTTGTCGAAATACCAGTCCTCTTTGATTCTCAGACGCGAGACATTGACCATGCGGTCCTTGAAAACAATCTCGTTGGCAACTTCCACTCCGTCTTTCATGATGACTGGTGGGTCACCGATTTTGGTGTTTTCCTTTTCGAAATCATCGCGGGTCAAAGGGGTTACCATATCATCAATGTTGTTCTCCACGCGGTAGGCGGTGATGTCGCCGCTCAAGATGCCGTCGTAGAGCACGGTGATCAGGTTCCTCCAGTCTTCAGTGGGGTTGACAGGGTAGTAGAACACTTGGTTGATCTTCTGCCGGAAGTCAATCTCGCGGATGATGGTTTTCTTCCACATCACATATTCCTCACGGATCTCCGGAAGGGGCGACAGTTTCTTCTCGACCATGGTCTCCTGACGTCTCGACAGGATGCTGTTCCTGGGCGGTTTGGCTTCCGTGGTTTGGGCGGTTGCACTCAACACCATGCCGAAAAGCATGGCTGCAGCCAGTGTTGAAACAAGTGTCTTTTTCATCTTCTATGGTTTTTATGTCGTTGTTTTATACTTATTTGATTTCCACAGCAATCTGGGTGTCGAGTACCTTCTCCTTGCCGTCGTTACCTTTGACGCGGATGGCTGTGAACACGTAGATGTCACCCACGTTGGCGGAGTTAAACACGCTCTTGAGGGTTTCGTTGAATTTGGAGCCGGTTACCTTTTCTTCTTTGGTGGTACCTGCCTTGGTTCTGTATTTCACGGTATATCCCGTCACGTCATAGTGGACTCCTTCAAAGTCGAAGTCTTTCATCTCGGCAATGACTCTGTTGGCATTGATCAAGGCGCCTTTTGTCACTTTACCGTCAGTGCCAACATTCTCGATCTTGGCGGTAGGTTTGGGAAGCTCTTTCACGCGGAACTTCATGCTGCCCAAGGAACTGCCTTGTGAGTTGACGTGTACGACTACCTCGCTCGGGTTGCCGTTCACGCGCAGGTTGTAGCTGCCGTTGCCAGTGCGTGTCAAAGTGGCTCCAGTGGCTGTGGCTGAAATCTCACCACCCACACCGCCTCCGATGGCAATCGGGTTGTCGATACCAGCATACACCACATTCATCTTGGTGGCCGACACACTCACTGCGGGCGGGGCCACGGTGAAGCTACCTTCGAAGGGGTAGTCTTCGATCTCGTTGGTCTTGGGGTTGAGCATCGGGATGACACCGGTGTACTTGTGGGTACCTACGCCCACATTGTATTCCAGGTCGATCACACCTTGGCTGTTGCTGGCATATTCCTTTTCCGGACCTCCGTCAAAGCGGACACGGGCGGTGGTTTGCGTGTTTTGCCAGGCGGTCACCATGGCTTGTGCGCGGTATTTCTGACCCGAGAGGATGTAGCTGCTCTCGGCGAACACCTTGGCGCCGACTTCGTCGAAGGTGAAGTCTTCGGCGTGGACGGATTGGGCCAGGTGGGTCACGGCATTCAGCTCAGCGGTCTCGATCTCGGAGATGAGCTTGTTGAGCAAGGTGACATCGGCAATCAACACCGTATGATGGAAGTTGTTGTATTCCCATCCTTTCTGCAAGGCGTCAGCGGCTTCAGGAGCATAGTCGATACGGGCACCGTACAACTCGCCTTCCACAGGGAGCCTCTTCAAAGCACTCTCGCTGAATCCAGTTTGCTCCATGACATAGTCTTTGGTGCCGTAAATGCTATCGGTGACCAATCCTAACTCATGAATATGCTCAAATCCCATGATTTTGACAATCTCACCACGGTATTCGCGGATTTTCTCTGAGAGCTCAAAAGCTTTTCCGTTGCCTTCGGGATTGCCCATCATATATTCAGTGGGCTTGTTGTAGTTGTCTCTCGACTTGATTTTGGAGGTGTTGATGTTGTAAAGCAGACGACCGTTATATTGAATGGTGTCTTTGCTCTTCAACAGACCGTCCGTCACCGCGGTGGCATAGTCTTTCTCTTCGATTTTGCTCACCAGATCCCACTTCATGGCTTCGATGTAGTTGATGATTGCCGTGGTTTTGTCACGCAAATCTTGGGCTTGTTGCCAATAGGGACCTACCTTTTCACGATCCAAGGCATACTGTTCTTCAAACGAGCCATAACGTTGCGAGATCTGCTGCATGAGGGTGATGTTGGTCTCCTGCACACCCGTGTTCACGGTGTCGAAAGCACCCAGGATGTCTTTGGAGACGTTCATTGCTAACAAGGCAGTATAGACCAGGTACATCATCCCGATCATCTTCTGTCTTGGGGTTTCTTTTGCGCCTGACATAGTATCGTACTCCTTTATTTGTGTTTATGAATCGAGTAAGATTTATGCCTTGATGTTCATGGCCGACAACATGCCGCCATAGACGTTGTTGAGAGCGGTCAGGCGGTTCGACAGTTGGGTCAGCTGTTTGTTGAGTTCGTTGGCGTTGTTGGCGGAGGCGCTGAGGTTATCCATATATTGGGTCATCGTGGCAGTCAGCTTCTTGGTGGCGTCGGAGGTCTGTTCGGCGCTCTGGAGCTGAAGCTCATAGATGGAGTTGAGCGACTGCATGCTGGTGGCCACTTTCTTGATGGTGTTGGCATCCAAAGCGCTGAAATCGAGCTTGCTCAGTGAGGCAGTCAGCTGCTCGTTGGTCTTGGTGTAGTTGCTGGCGAAGTCGCTGATGGTCTTGGTGGCCTGTTCCATGGCCTTGGCGTAACCGTTGGTGGCGGCCATGGCGTTTGAAACATCGGCGATGCCGTGGGCGTTCTCAGCCAGTCTGTCCAAACCTTTGCTGATTTTGTTCAAAGTGTCGGGGTTGACGTTCATCTTGTCGAACATCTTGTCGAGCATAGCGCCATCTACAGAGCTGGCACTGCTACCACCGGCGTTGGTGGTGCCGAACTTGGTGCGAGTCTGACCATCCCAGTCTTCCTCTAATTCCACAAACACGTTGTCCCATTGATATTCCAGATGCTGCGGTTCGAAAGCCGACAGGAAGAAAATCAAAGCTTCAACACCCAAACCGACACCTAACATAAGGTCTGCACCGGGGATGTGGGTCAGTTTGAAATAGGCGCCGATCATCACGATGGAAGCGCCGAAGCCGTAAACGTACCCCATGAAGGTCTTGTAGCCTTTCGACTGGGTGAGTGCTTGGAATTTCTTAAATCCTGTAAGATTTTCTTGTTTTTTTGCCATGACAATGTAACTCTAAAATGTTGTTGTTTTAGTTTTTTATAATAATCGATTATTAATCTCTAAATTCTAAATTCTAAATTATCTATATACCCTCGACAATTTAGGATTGTCGCCCTTGTTGCGGCCCAGGTAAGGCTGGATGGTGCGGAAGCCAATATAGCTTCTGGCGGTATCCTGGTACTCATAGTCGCGTGAGGTCACTTGGATATAATAGGAGATGTCTTTCCAAGAACCGCCACGGACCACCTTGCGTTTCATGACCGGCGGGTCATCGTCTTGGGCGTTGTAGGTGTAGTCGGGATTCAGGTCCCAAGTGAAGTTATACGAGGTCGGGTCAAAGGCGCTGTTGGTCCATTCAGCAACGTTGCCAGCCATGTCGTACAAGCCATAGTGGTTGGGAGGATAGCAGCCCACGATGAGGGTCCTCAAACCACCATCGGCGATATAGTTGCCGCGCAAAGGCTTGAAGTTGGCGAGGAAACAGCCTTTCACGTTGCGAGTGCCGGGACCACCCCAAGGATAGGGGTTCAAACGGTCGCCGCCACGGGCTGCCCATTCCCATTCGGTCTCGGTGGGAAGACGGAACTCCGACACTAAAGCGTCTTTCTTTGACGACTGGAACGAGTTCTTCAGCTGCGTTCTCCATGTGCAGAACGCGCGTGCCTGCTGCCAGGTCACACCGACCACCGGATAATGGTCGTAAGCCTGATGCCAGAAATACTTCTCCGTCATCGGGTCGTTGAAAGAATAGGCGTAGTCGTGAATCCAGCACAAAGTGTCAGGATATACGTTGACGGCTTCCTGGCGAACATATACCGAACGGTCGGTATAGCCTTGCTTACGGTTAGCCCAAGCACCTTTCCTGTCGGGGTTGATGCCGTTGTCGGCCTCGCCAATAGAATAGTCGTTCGGAATCAGATCCTCACCCTCGAACTCCTTCATGGCGGCAGCACGCAGGTCCACCCAATAATAGGAATAATAAAGCTTTCTGGTGTCGATTTCTTTGGCGCGGAAATAACGCTCATGCTCGGGAAGGAACATGGGTTCCAAGGCTTCCCTCACATCCTGGTCCTTGCTGTTCCAGTCAATCTTCTCTTTCCAATTCAGCATCGGAGGATCCAGTGTCTCGCCGCTCTTGGTTTCGGTGATGGCGTAAACATCGGGGTTGACTTCCGCCAATATTCTCCTTGCGATGGAGTCTCTCACCCAATAAACAAACTGCCGGTATTCATTGTTGGTGATCTCCGTCTCGTCCATGAAAAAGGCCGATACTGACACGGTCTTGGGCTCGTACAGCATGGAGGAGTTGATGTCTTCACCACCCACACCCATGGTATAGCTCCCCATCGGGATGAACACCATGCCGTAAGGGTCGGGTTGGCTGAATGAAGAGGTGGATTTTCGTACTCCCACTAATTCTCCTTGGTTGCCGGTACCGCATGACGCCAGCAGGATCGCTAAGGAAAATACAAACAGTAATTTTTTCATGTCTTTGATAATCATTATGTTTATCTATCTTCTTATGGTATCATATATTCCAATTAACCGTCAAAAGCCGAAATTATTGTATGTTATTAACAATTTTTTCAACAAGAATTACAAATATCTCACGCTTCGGTAGTCTCTCGGCGTCCTGTCGGTGTCTAATTTGAAACAATAACTGAGGGCAATCTCATGGGATCCGGGGATGTTGTACCCCATCATGTTGATGTCGTAAGCGTAGCCGATGACGAAGTCTTTGATGGCTAAACCGACGGTGAGACCGATGGATTCCTGGGGACGATAGTTGACTCCTAAAGAGAAGACATCGTTGTACGTGATTTTCATTCCGGCATTCAGCTGCGTGGATGAGATATCGCTCATCAAACCCACCGAGGGGATGAACTTGAAGGTGGGCAAGGTCTCGAACAAGAAAGGATAACCAGCCACCAAGTAGAAGGTGCGGTCGGTGGTGAAACTGGCCGCTGACTCAGTCTCTCCCAAGGCTTTGCTGGTGGTCTCCAACAGGTTGATTCCAGAGATGCCAATATAAAACGACTCGGGGAACTGCCAGAAAACACCTGCGCTGACATCGACAAGCATGGTGCTTTCATCCCTCAGCTGCGCCAGCAAGGGGTCACTTGCGTTTGTGGCATGAAGCTTCCCAAAGTCAACAGCACGGTTCAACAACGACACCGAGGCACCCAAACCGATGGTGGATCCGCCTAAGTCGAAGTGATATGAGTAGCCTAACCCCACATTGGTGTTGTTCTCAAACCCCAACTGGTCGTTCATGACCGAGAAACTGATGCCTCCTCCCAAGGCTCTGATGGGCATGTCACCCGTCAAAAGGAAGGTGGTCGGGGCAATGGTGTTGCCGTCGTCGTCAACGAATCCCGCCCATTGCTGCCGGTATAAGCCCAACAAGTTCACTCCTTCATTCAACCCGGCAAAACCAGGGTTGATGTAAGCGTATGAGTTATTGTAGTTGGTGAATATCGGCGCCTGTTGTGCCCGCAGGCCTGACGAGGCCGCCAGTACAAGAATCAAGGCAAGGACGATAGTATTCAGTTTTGACATTTTCAGTAAACTATAAAACAAGCCGCTAAATTACAAAAAAACTGTTTTCCACAACGTATTATCATTTGAAAAGTTTGATAATATCATTGCCATTGGCGAAAATCACCAGCGCAAGAACTAAAAATAGCCCGATATATTCTGCGATTTCCATGAACTTGTCGCTGGGTTTCCTGCGGGTGATGATTTCATACAGCAGGAACAGGATATGGCCTCCGTCAAGGGCGGGGATGGGCAGGATGTTCATCACAGCGAGGGCAATCGAGAGGAAAGCAGTCAGCCTCCAGAACATATCCCACTGCCAAGTGTCAGGGAAAATCTTGCCAATGGAGATGAAGCCTCCTACGCTCTCGTAGGCTTTGGTGCTGGGGTTGAAGATTAACTTCAGCTGCTTCCAATAGTCGGAGATTTCCGAGAAAGTCTTGGAGAATCCCTTAGGAACGGCCTGCCAGAAAGTGTAATTCTCGGTCTCAAGATTGAAATAGTCGCTCATCGGTGCCAGATATACGCCGATCACGCCTTCTTCAGGTAAATGCATCGACAAGGCCAGGGTGTCGAAGTCTCGAACCACCTTGATATCAATGTCCTGGTTTTTGAAGCGTTTGATGTTTTTTATAAAGTCTTGATAATAAGGTGTGCTGTAGTCGTTGATGCCGATGATGACATCACCCACCTCCATGCCGGCGGCTTTGGCGACGGAGCCTGCACTGAAGTCGTAAACCACAAAAGGCATACGATAGCTGATGAAGTTTACGTCTTGGGTGTTCAACAGCCTTGTGGTCGCGTCGTCGGGAAGGTTGATGACCACCACACGCCCGTCACGCTCTACCTCCACGGTCTTGGCATTCTCTAAAATCATCTCGGTGGGAATGCGGTAAAAGTTGTTGACTTCCTTGCCGTTGATGCTGATAATCTTGTCACCGTCGCGGAAACCGAATTCGTAGGCGAGACTGTCGGCGACGATGCCGTATTTGTTGACTTCAGAGGTGGGAAGATACTGCTCTCCGTAGTTGGAAAGCAGGCCGATGTAGATGGCAATGGCAAGCACCACGTTCATGAAGACACCAGCCACCATGATGATGAAACGCTGCCATGCTGGCTTGGAACGGAACTCCCATTCCTTGGCGGGCTGCTTCATCTGCTCCTTGTCCATCGACTCGTCGATCATGCCGGCAATCTTGTTGTATCCACCCAAAGGGAACCAGCCGATGCCATATTCGGTGGAGTCGCTCCGGCGCCAGTCGTCCTTATCCAACGTGTTCAAGTCGATGGGCTCGTATTCCACCACTTTTTTGCCTTTCTCATCACGTTTCTCAATGGTATTGTATTTCTCAGGGGTGGGCTTGGTGAAAAAACGCCATCTCAGCTTGCCGTTCACTCGCTTCACTTTCATAAGACAGAAACCCCAATCGAAAAACAGGTAGAACTTGTCAACCCTCACTTTGAACATCTTGGCGGCCAGAAAATGACCGAGTTCATGGACAAAAATCAGAATGGAGAGGGCTAAGATGAATTGGAGAACTTTTGTTAGTATGATCATTGTTGCAATTAAGAATTAAGAATTTAGAATTTATAGGGTTTCGTCGGGACGCTTTTCGAAGTCGATGTATTCTTGGGGATTCACCGAGAGGCCGTTATGCCATAGCTCGAAATGGAGATGAGGCCCGGTGGTGATGGTGCCTGACTCGCCGATGATGGCGATGGCTTCGCCTGCTTTGACATAGTCGCCTTCTTTCTTTAATAATGTGGAGTTATGTTTATAGGCGGAGAAATAATTGTTTTCATGTTGGATGCCGATGGTGTATCCAAAGTCAGGAGTCCAGGAGGAGAACACCACAGTGCCGTCCAAGGTGGCTTTGATGACTTGGTTCTCCTTGGCGGCAATGTCGATGCCATAATGACGGTTGGCAGGGTCGTATTGCATGGTAATCATGCCTGTCAAAGGAGTGAAGAAGTTGGATACCCTGTAATAGTGGCTCTTGACCAAGTTACCCGGATTCACCAGATTGTAGAGGTTGGCTTGCTCGAATTCCGCGCGCAAGATACTGTCTTCTGTCGATTTCCTGATTTCAATTGTGTCAACATCGAACGGAGCCAAAGGCTTATAGATGTCGGTTTCGGCAGCGCTGTCGTTGCTGAAATCATAGCCTTCTACGATGAGTTTCAGATTGTTGAAATAGACATCTTTGCGGTGTAGCTCTTCCTCGATGGAGTCGGCGCGCCGGCTTAGTTCATATACCTCGCGTTGAAGAGAGGTGTCGGTATAGCCAGGGATGTATTCGCGCAAGGGAGTGAATGCGATGATGACCGTGGTGACGGCGATGAGTAACACCGCAGCAGCAATGGCGATGATGATGATATTCATCAGGTTGACACGGAAATCCACGATGGGTTCCATGGTCTCCTCATGCGACATCAGGAGATAATACCTCTTGTTCAATTTCTTGAACGAGATACGTTGCCACCAGCGGCGCTTGCCGTGTTCTTTGTTCTTTGTTTCAGTCATCATTCCAATAAATCGGCAAAATTACACAATTATTGTGAATTACAACAAAAAAAGGGACGCATTAACTGCGCCCCTTCTTACTTCTATCTTCTTTAATTATTTTACATCATTCCATCCATTCCGCCGCCCATCGGCATTGGTGGGGTGGGAGGAGTGGGTTCTTTGTGGTTGGAGATGACGCATTCGGTGGTCAGCAACATGCCAGCGATGGAAGCGGCGTTCTCCAAGGCGACTCTCGACACCTTGACGGGGTCGATGACACCGGTGGTGAGCAGGTTCTCATACACCTCAGTGCGGGCGTTGAAACCGAAGTCGTTCTTGCCTTCTTTCACCTTGTTGACGACGACAGAGCCTTCCAAACCAGCGTTCTCGACGATCTGGCGTAGCGGTTCTTCCAAAGCGCGTTTGATGATGGCGATACCGGTGGTCTCATCCTCGTTGTCGCCTTTCAGTTTCTCGATGGCTTTGATGGCGCGGATGAAGCCGACACCGCCGCCGGGGATGATGCCCTCTTCGATGGCGGCACGGGTGGCGTTCAAAGCGTCCTCCACACGGTCTTTCTTCTCTTTCATCTCGACTTCTGAGGCAGCACCCACATAGATGACAGCCACGCCGCCTGCGAGTTTGGCAAGACGCTCCTGGAGCTTCTCACGGTCGTAGTCGCTCGTGGTGGTCTTGATCTGTGCTTTGATCTGAGCGGTGCGGGCTTCGATGTTCTTCTTGTCGCCGTGGCCGTTCACGATGGTGGTGTTGTCCTTGTTGATGCTGACTTTGTCGGCTTGACCAAGCATCTGCAAGTTGGCGTCTTCCAGCTTGTAGCCTTTTTCTTCGCTGATGACAGTGCCTCCTGTCAGGATGGCGATGTCTTCCAGCATCTCTTTTCTGCGGTCACCGAAGCCAGGGGCTTTCACAGCGGCGACTTTCAGCGAGCCACGCAAACGGTTGACAACCAAAGTGGCTAGTGCCTCACCGTCGATGTCCTCGGCGATGATGATCAGCGGACGACCCGTCTGCAAGGTCTTCTCAAGCACGGGGAGCAAATCCTTCATCACAGAGATCTTCTTGTCGTAAATCAAGATGAAAGGATTCTCATACACGGCTTCCATCTTCTCGGTGTTGGTCACGAAATAGGGGGAGATATAGCCGCGGTCGAACTGCATGCCTTCGACGACATCCACGTAGGTGTTGATGCCTTTGGCGTCTTCTACCGTGATGACGCCTTCTTGCTTCACCTTGCCCATTGCCTCAGCGATCAAACCACCGATGGTGCTGTCGTTGTTGGCGGAGATGGTAGCCACTTGTTTAATCTTTTCGTTGTCGCCATCGACTTTCACCGACATCTTGTTCAGCGAAGCCACCACAGCGGCAACAGCCTTGTCGATACCACGTTTCAGATCCAGCGGGTTAGCGCCGGCGGTGACGTTTTTCAAGCCCGTAGCCACAATGCTTTGGGCAAGCACGGTAGCGGTGGTGGTGCCATCACCTGCAAGGTCGTTGGTCTTGGAAGCCACTTCCTTCACCAACTGAGCGCCCATGTTCTCAACGGGGTCGATGAGTTCGATTTCTTTGGCGACCGTCACACCGTCCTTGGTGATTTGGGGAGCACCGTATGATTTCTCGATGACCACGTTGCGACCTTTAGGTCCCAAGGTCACCTTCACTGCATTCGACAAAGCGTCAACGCCTTTCTTTAAGCCGTCACGCGATTCAATATTGAAAAGAATATCTTTAGCCATAATTATTGTATTTTTTTATTTTTTTACTTCTATCAAATGATTGCAATCACATCGTTCTCACGCATGATCATATAGTCTTTGCCATCGAGATGGAATTCGGTGCCAGCGTATTTGCCATAAATGACTTGGTCGCCGACTTTCAAGGTCATGGCGTTGTCTTTGGTGCCAGGGCCTACGGCTACCACGGTGCCTTGTTGGGGTTTCTCTTTTGCGGTGTCAGGGATGATGATGCCACTGGCGGTTTTTTGTTCGGCGGCGGCGGGCTCAATAACCACGCGGTCTGCCAAGGGTTTGATGTTGAGTTTCATTGTGTTATTTGTTTATAATTTGTTTATTTGTTGTTACTTGTAAAAAGACGTGGCGCTTTTGTCATAAAGTGTGCCAAAAGCAAAAAACAAAAAAAATGTCAGAATATATGACATTCTGACATTTTTTACAGTTGTTTCGCTGTTTTGATCTATGTCTTATTCAGCAGGAGCGTCTGTGGCTGGTGCCTCTGCCGCAGGAGCAGCCGGAGTCGCCAATTCAATCTGTTCACGCATCTGTGAGTCTTGGACATCGCCGGATCTCACGTTCTTTGGAATGGACATGCTTGACATCAGGCACAACACCACCAGGATGATGGCCATCGTCCAAGTGGCTTTTTCCAGGAAGTCGGTTGTCTGACGAACACCCATCATCTGGTTTGCACCACCGAAATTAGAGATCAAACCGCCGCCTTTGGAATTCTGAACCAGGACGACTAACCCAAGCAAAACACTGACAACCAGGATTAAAATAACTAAAACTGTGTACATGTCGTTTATTTGTTGTTTGTTTGACTTTCTTTTATCTGTTCAATTTGGGCTGCAAAGTAAACACTTTTTTCTGGATTATTCAAACTTAATTTTTCATAGATTGCAATTGCCTTGTCAAAATACCCCTGTTTTTCATAGATTTTCGCCAAGGTTTCACTCACAATATCACCTTTGTCGGTGATGCTGTTTTGTGCCACAGAAATGGGGTTGTAGAACTCCGCCTTAGGCTTGGAAATACTTGGATTTTCTGCTATGAATTTGTCTATCAGCTCTTTACGACTCATTTTCTTTTGAGGGGTTTCCGTCCCGCTCTCTTGTTGACGCTTCTCCTCTTCCAATTCCTTCAACCGGTTCGCAATGATAATTTTGAGCTCGTCGAGTGATTTTCGTTTTTCTTCTAACAATGCGAGTTCGGCTGATAGTTTTTCTTGTGTGCCGCTTAAATCAATCTCAGGGATGATGAACATCTTTTCTGGAATGACGGGTCCATTCATCTCGTTTTCATGGACATCAGAAGAGGCGACGAATTTGAAGAAGGACACTTCCTGGGTCGGCTCCTCGGTTTTTGCCTCTTCGGGAACCACCGTGATTTGTTCTCTTTTTTCCCAACGGTTTCTGGCCAACTTGGAGAGCAAACGCAAGTTGTTGCGGTTTGCGATGCTGATGGCGGCTTTCTTCAGCTGGGTATCATAACGTTTGTCGTCTTCGTTTTGATAGCCGATGGCAAGCAGGCACTGGGCGGTGCTGAAATAGGGATACTGTGACGTCAGCTGTTCCAACGTCTGGATAGCCTCGCCCCGCAAGGTCTCGGGTCGTTCGATATAAGTGATGAGATTGCCCGTTTCCATGCCTTACCAGTTTACTAACGCTTTGTTAAACACATCTTCCACCAAGGCTTCGATGATAGTGCCTGTCAGCGACTCCTGCACGGAATTCAGGTCTTGGTCGCTGGGATAATCCTCATAATGGGAGAACCTTGACTCGAAGTTTTTCGTCTCGTCGAACCTGTTGACAAATCTGACGTTGACGGTGATGGTGAGCCGGTTCAAAGCGGCGGTTTGCCCGGCAGTGATGGCCACCGGGGTCGTCCTATAGTCCGTGATCTCGCCCTCGAAAGCCAGGTCTCCGTCTGCCTCCACCATGTCCAAAGGAGTCTGGTTCATGATGGCGTCGCGAAGGGCAGTGGTGAAGTCGTTGCTCAACGTGGGGTTGATGAGCTGCGACTGATTGGGGAAATATTGTACCGATACCGTCTTGGCCTCGGGGGGGATCGACGCGCCCGAGAACGAATAGATGCCGCAGCCGTGGAGAAACACCACGACAAGGATGCTGACGATATGGAGGCTCAGCCTTTTCATCATTTGATGCCAAAGGTATTGATTTTTCTATAAAGGGTACGCTCGCTGATGCCCAGTTCCTTGGCGGCATCCTTGCGTTTCCCGTTGTGCTTGTCCAACGCCCGTTTGATCATCTCAATCTCATTCTGTTCCAGCGAAAGGGTCACTGGGCGTTCTGGTTCAATCTCTTCGTTGGGCACAATCTCGGTGTAGTCTGGTTCAATGGCCTCGGGCTCATGTGGGCTCACCCGGCTGACCATCGTATCGACATAATGGGTGACGGGGTGCTCTTCGATATAGTTGTTGTGGATGGCATTGGGATGGCTGGTGAGCTCATTGACGGTGTTGCGCAACTCGGCGATGTCGTGTTTCATCTCGAACAACACCTTATATAATAAGTCACGCTCCGACAGCCCTTCGGTGTTTTCTTCCCGTTGGAACAGCACTGGAAGTGCGTTGGAAATCCTGTTGGGAAGATAACGTTCCAAGACCGTGTCGGTGATGACACGTTGCTGCTCGATGATGGAGATTTGTTCGGTGATGTTCTTGAGCTGTCGCACGTTGCCGTCCCAACGGTAGTTCTCGAGCACTTTGACAGCTTCGGGTGTCAGTGAGATGACAGGGATGCGGCTTCGCTCGGCAAAGTCGGAGGCGAATTTGCGGAACAACAGGTGGATGTCGCCTTTCCTTTCGCGAAGGGCAGGGATATGGATAGGGATGGTGTTCAGACGATAGTACAGGTCTTCGCGGAACTTGCCTTTTTGGATGGCCTGCGGCAAGTCAACGTTGGTGGCGGCCACGACCCTGACGTTGGTCTTCATCACTTTGGAGCCGCCTACACGGATATATTCTCCATTCTCCAGCACACGCAGCAACCGTGCCTGGGTGGAGAGCGGTAACTCGCCTACTTCATCCAGAAACAAAGTCCCTTCGTTGGCAATCTCGAAATAGCCCTTGCGCTCTGCGATGGCTCCTGTGAATGAGCCTTTCTCATGACCGAACAACTCCGAGTCGATGGTGCCTTCAGGGATGGCGCCGCAGTTCACAGCAAAATACTGACCATGCTTGCGGGCACTGTTCTGATGGATGATCTTCGGGAACACGTCTTTACCCGTGCCGCTCTCGCCGGTGATTAGCACCGTGAGGTCGGTGTTGGCTACCTGCGCCGCAATCTCAATGGCATGAAGCAGCTGCGGGTCGTTACCGATGATGCCGAAGGTTCGTTTGATGCTTTGAACGTCCATGGTTTCAGTTGAACAACGAAATAACTTATCTCAGCACTCCTCCCAGCTCTTTCTCGATGGCTCCCTGAATCCTGCTCATCGCCTTCTCGATGGCCTTGTCGGTGAGTGTTGCCGTGGCTGACATCAAGATGAAACTCATGGCATATTGTTTCTTGCCTGCCGGGATCTTGTCGCCCTCATACACGTCGAAGAGACTCATCTCTTGGAGGATTTTGTTCTCGGCTGCCAAGGCTACTTTCTTCACCTGCTCGAAAGTGACGTTCTTGTCGAAGATCATGGCTAAGTCACGGCGTACCGACGGGAACTTCGACAGCGGCTCGAAGTGTACTTCGGGGGCCTTGCCGTAGTGGCTCATCAGGGTGTTCCAGCATAAGGTGGCATGGAACACGTCTTTCTTGATGTCGAACATCTTCAGGGTCTTCTTGTCGATTTTGCCGAAGGTGGCGATGCGTTTGCCGTCGAGGAACAGTTCCAGCGAATACTCGTAGTGCTTCATCGTGCCTTCTTTGACCTCCAGTTGGTCCTGATTCACACGCAGCTGACGCAAGATGCCCATGACGTATTGCTTCAAGTCGAAGAAATCGATGGGTTTGGGCTGGTTGTTCCACAGCTCTTGTTGACGGTTTCCGGTGAGGAAGAGGTCGAGGTGGAAGTACTCGGAATAAGGCTTGAGGGGATGAGAAGCGTTTTGAGCGGCTTGTGCGTCGTAGAAATACACGTTTCCGAACTCGAAGAACTTCATGTCAGCGACCTTGCGGTTTTGGTTGAAGGCGATGCTCTCGAGTCCGCCCCAAAGCAGGGTCTGGCGCATCACGTTCAAGTCGCTGCTTAACGGGTTCAAGATCTTCACGTTACGCGCTGGGTCGAAGTCAGCGAAAGCTTCACTGTAGGCTGACTTGGTAAGGGAGTTGCACATAATCTCATAGAAACCGTTCGCGACGAGCATGTCGCTGACCTTCTGCTGAAGCTTGTCGGCGTTGGGTTTGTTGGCACGGCTGATAGAGGTGTAGATGCGGCTTGGGATCTCGATGTTGTCGTAGCCATAGATACGAAGGATCTCTTCAACGACATCGACAGGACGTGTCACATCGACCTTGCAGCTGGGCACGTCAACGACCACATGCATGTCATTTTGTTCCACTACGTTGCATTCAAGGCTCTTTAAGATGTTGACGGCCATGGTCTTGTCGATGACCTTGCCAGCCACCTTGTTGAGATAGTCGAATGAAAGGTCCACACGGGCGGGGGTGAAGTCGCCGTTGACCACGTCCTTGATTTCCGAGGAGATGGTACCGCCTGCCAGCTCTTTCACGAGCAAGGCGGCACGTTTCAGGGCGTACAGGGTGATGTTCGGGTCGGCGCCGCGCTCGTAGCGGAACGAGGCGTCGGTTTGAAGGCCGTGGAATTTGGAGGTCTTGCGGATGCTCGTTGGGTTGAAATAGGCGCTTTCGAGGAAGATGTTGGTGGTCTCTTCGGTGACACCTGATTTGAGGCCTCCAAACACACCGGCGATGCACATGGGCTCTTCAGCGTTGCAAATCATCAGGTTACGTCCATTGAGCTTGCGTTCCACACCGTCTAAAGTGACGAAAGGAGTGCCTTCAGGAAGACATTTCACCACGACTTTCTTGCCGGTGATTTTGTCGGCGTCGAAGATGTGCATGGGCTGGCCCATCTCCATCAGCACATAGTTGGAGATATCCACAATGTTGTTGATGCTGCGGAGGCCGACAGCGGCGAGGCGGTTCTTGAGCCATTCTGGCGAAGGACCCACTTTGACACCGCTGATGGTGAGTCCTGAATAACGTGGGCAGGCAGCCGTGTCTTCCACCACCACTTCAATGTCGTTGTTGTGGTTTTCCACCTTGAAGTCCTCCACAGAGGGCTTGATGAGGTGATATTGTGTCGTGTTCTCGCGCTGGTTGAGGGCGGCCACAAGGTCGCGGGCGGAGCCGATGTGTGAGGTGGCGTCGCTGCGGTTGGCGGTGAGGCCAATCTCAATGGTGTAGTCCTCTTCCACAGGGAAATAGAACGAGGCGGGCTTGCCTACCTCATAGTCCTCGGGCAATACCATGATGCCATCGTGCGACTCGCCCAGTTGCAACTCGTCCTCGGCGCAGATCATGCCTTCCGACACCTCGCCACGAATCTTGCCCTTCTTGATGGTGATGTGCTCATCGTGAATCCATAAGTCGGTGCCGATGGTGGCCACCAACACCTTTTGTCCTGCAGCGACATTGGGTGCGCCGCACACGATGTGCAGAGGCTCCTCGCCGCCGCAGTCCACAGTGGTGATATGCAGATGGTCGGAGTTGGGATGCTCGACGCAGGTGAGCACCTTGCCGACAACCACGCCTTTCAAGGCACCTTTCACCGACTCAAAAGGAGTGAGGTCTTCCACTTCGAGGCCTGTTGAGGTCAGCACCTCGCTGACTTTTTCCGCTGAATAATCGCAGTTGACATATTGTTTCAACCAGTTATAGGAGATTTTCATTCTTATTTAATTTTAATTCGGGCGGCAAATATACGAAAATCTGACAAAATGTCACGTTTTTTAATTAACAAGGTGTTTTTTTTGTTTTTTTGAAAGGTAAACCCTAAATTTGCCCTCGAAACTATAAATTATTTTTGTTAAGAAATAAAAACATAACGTTATGAAAAAGACTTTACTTATCGCATTGCTGTTCTGCCTGACGCCATTCCTCGGCCTGGCGCAGCAGCCTGCCGGCTCCGCCGCGCAGCACGACGAGGCGATCTTCGGCCCCGGCCCCGTGTCGAAGGCCCTGCCCTCACAGATCCAGATGAACCTCATGAAAGGACGCTCCGGCTCCGACGAGGTCTGGGGCTACGCCATGCTGGTTCCCGAAGCCAACGAGAACTACGGCTATTACTACTCCATCACCGGGAGCGGCGGCATCACCGCCCTCCGGAAGTATCCCGGTCTCTACTTCAGCGCGGCTGAGTACCACAAGCCCTATCCCGCCACGGGCGACGACGAGGTCTTCCCCGTCTGGGCATACGCCAGCGACCTCACCCAGGGCTTCCACCGGCTGATGGTCGAGGACGGCACGGACAACAACACGCTCAGCCCCGTGGCCATGAACCTGCACGACATGACCTACGACTACATCCACAACGCCCCCGGCCAGGAAGGCCGCATGCTCGGCATCCTGCACGGCAAGATCTACCTGGTGAACACAGACTGGAGCACCCCCTACGCGGGAAGCACCGAGCTGCTCTACGACCCGGCCGACCATCCCGACATCGGCCGCCCCGTCGCTTTGGCGTGCAACCTGAAGGGCGAGCTGTACTTCGTCTCCATCAGCGAGGACGGCACCGAGCCGTCGAAGCTGTACATGTTCGAGGACGACGACGAGTACCTCGAGGACCCGATTGAGATCGGCGAACTCGGCTGGGCCGCCCAGCACATCCAGACGATGGCGTTCAACCACCACGAGGGCGACCGCCTCTACTGGTGGCAGTGCGACAAGGACAACAACACCAACCTCGTGGAGATCGACACGGAGACCGCCGAGACGACCCTCGTGGCGGCCACGGGGAACACCGAGATCTCGGGCCTGGTCTTCAAATTCGAATACCGCCCCTACACGGCCTACTGCCTGGGTGACGCGCTGGGCGAGATCCGCCTGAAAAGCGGCGGCCAGTACACGCTGACCCAGCGGGACTACCTGCCGATGGAGACCGTCGAGTTCAAGGCCGTCGCCGGAGCGCATCACGCCATCTCCCGTGTCAATGTGCTGAAGCACGACACCGAGGAGGTGCTGCTGACCATCGAGGCCTCCGACCTCGCCGACGGCTCGGGCAGCTTCGACATGCCCGACTGCGACATCGACCTCTCATGCGAGTGGGAAGGCAAAGAGAACGGCATCACCTACGAATGGACACCCGACGACGTGGACGGCCTCAACATCAACGGCCCAGCCGTGGGCAGCTACAACGAGCTGGTGACCTTCAACTACATGACCGACTTCAACGGCTACATCCTCACCGGCCTCACCGCCCAAAGCGGCGAGACCACCCTCACCGTGAGGAAGCTCTCGCCCAACGTGGACGGGATGCGCCAGATCAGGATGCCCGACGGGGAGGTGGTGATCACCGGCACCTACGAGGCGATAGGGCTGGAGCAGCTGGAGAACATCTGCCAGTACACCCCCGCGCGGGTTCCCGCGTACAACGTCCCCCCGGGCGTGACCAAGGCCGAGCTCAAGGTGAGGAAACCCGGCGCGGATTGGACGCTATTCGCCGATGAGGACTGGGCCGACGGCGAGGTGTTCGACGCGGCCGGCATCTGGCAGTACCGCGCCGAGCTGACCAACATCTACGGCACCTTCGCCGAGGAGCTGAGCTTCGAGGTGTACGCCGCCCCCAAGGGCATGGCCATTGAAGGCACCGAACTGGTCTGTGAAAACGGCGAGCTTTCGCTCGGCGTGGTTCCCGATCCAGCAGAGACCGACATGAGCGGAGGGACGTTCCAGTGGTTCAAAGACGGCGAGGAGATCGCCGGAGCCACGGAGGCCCAGCTGACGGTCAGCCCCGCCGCCCTTGCCGACGCGGGCAGCTACACGGTTAGCTACTCCACCGGTGACGGCCTCTGCCAGTTCGAATCGGAACCCTTCGAGGTCACCGTTCCGGCACTGCCCGAGATCACTTGGCTGCAGCCCGAAGACGGCGATAACGCTGTCCTCATCACCGAATCCATCGAGCTGGAGGCCATCCCTGAAGGCGGCGGCTACTCATACAAAGACCCCGAAAGCGGCGAAACCGTTGACCTCACGGACAACATCTTCACCTTCCCGGGCGCTGGCGAGTTCGAGCTGACCTACCACTATGAGGACGAGCACGGCTGCGCCAACGAGGCCTCCGTCAACCTCAACGTGGTGCAGCACCACTTCATCTACTACCAAGAGAAGGGCAACAACAACTTCCCGGAGAACTTCACGCTTGATGGAGCCAATGTGTACACTGTTGATGAGGCCGACATCCTCTACGGTGTGGCCGGCGATGTTATGACCCTCAACATCGAGGTGCCGGAGTGCAACCATCTCGTGAGCATGGACATCAACGCCCGCGACGAGTCCGGAAATGTTTACACCATTTACAACGCCACCGAACCCGTCAATCCTTACACCTTCACGATGCCCGCCGAGAGCTTCTTCGCAAACACTTACTATGTGACCGTCGACGCCG
>JAEEGF011693866.1_pt1 | contig 25260 bp, 20 predicted proteins | sample 9134171 | NCBI WGS metagenome assembly JAEEGF01 (sample SAMN16246542, study PRJNA631951) | gut metagenome | biome: gut microbiome; feature: rumen; material: AP-attached | host: Bos | place: Iran: Karaj | collected 2018-10 | reverse complement strand
ATTAGAAAATAAAAAAGATAAGCTTAATTGCTTATCTTTTTTTATGAATACTTTTTAAACATACTATGTTTACCTATTCTAATTACAACCATTATTAATAAGATAATTGGAATTGATAATAAGTAATATGTTTTAAATAAACCTGTAGATGGATTTTCATCAACCTTAGGTATTTGTTCTTGTACTACTTCTTTAACTCTCTTCTTATATTTATAAGTTAGAATTTGATCTTCTAATGAAACAGTATAACTATTATCTAATGTAGATACTAGATTATAATCTTCAATATTTTTAGATATAGGTGTATATAAAGCACCGACTAAATCATTTACTATAGTGTCTTCACTTATAGTTTCGTTAGTATCTATATCAATATACTTAATAATAATATTTCCATATATCTTAACATCAGTTATACCGGATGTTTCTTTAACATTAGAATTATTATCTAATACTATACTTCCAGATATATTATTAACAATTGGTTCATTTACTACTATATCTTTAAATATTACTTTAATACCTTTTGTATATTCTTTTTCAGTAGATTCAAGATTTTCTATAGTATCATTTATTACCCATGTAATAGTCTTAGTTGAAGAATCATACTCTCCTCCATCTAAATCTGATTTTTCTGGAATAATTTCATATGGAAGAACATTACTAATTGTAACTTTTGAAGGACCTAGATAATTTGTTGAAGTAAACTTATAAGTAATCTTAATATTAACTTCTTCATCAACTTTACTTATTACTTCAGGACATTCAACATCTATATTAGTAGTTAAATCAGATTCTATCATTTCATAGTAATAAATAACTTCTGTTATTTCTGATTTAATAGTTCCTTTATAATTATTTGGAGTAATCTTTAAAGCATAATTATCAGTTACTTCAGATGATGCAGTAGTTTCATATGAATCACCATATAATCTAAAGTATTCTTCTTGAGTAGCTAATACTTTATTAGTTCCATATTCTAAATGTTTTACTACTAATTTATACTTTTCTAATACATTTATATTTAGTAATGATTCATTTATAATACTTTCTTCTTCTGCTCTTAAAGTACTTGTTACTTTAGTATTATATGTTTTAGCACTTATCGGTACATCTTTATATACAATACTTATATTGTATTCATAAGAAAGATCTTTTTTATCTATAGTTGTTGTTGAACCTGGATTATTCCATGTAATAGTTTTATTACTTGAATTATATGTCCCTCCATTTAAATTAGATTTTGATTCATCTATTTCATATGGAAGTTCAACAACAATACTATTACTATACTCACCTATTAAATCTTTAACTGAACCATTAGAAGTGATTGTATAATTGATTGAATCAAATCTATCTTCAACTGATTCAGGTCCTGTTATATTAACATTTCCAGTTAATATAGGAGTCTTCTTTTCATATACAAATATAACATCTGTTTTTTCAGCTTTGATTGTTCCTTTATAATTATCTGGTAGTTTCTTTAATTGATAGTTACCAGGTAATTTACTACTTATACCTACTTCATATGATTCGTTGTAATATTTTTCGAATTCTTCATCATCTGCTAACACCTTACTTGTACCATATTCTACATGATGTACAACAAGTCTATATTTTTCTTTTATGTCAGTAGATGTCTCTTTACTAGAAGACATTGTTCCTAAGTCATTTGAAATAGTATTAGTATAAGTTGAACTTATATTTAATACATCAATTGGGATATCTAAATAAACTATACTTATTTCATGACTAGTACTAAAGTTATTAACGTTAGCATTAGTTGTTTCATATGGAGTTGTCCATGTAATAGTCTTTGTAGAATTATCATATGTTCCTCCATCTAAATTAGATTTAGCTGGATTCACTTCATATGGTAATTTAATTACATCAACTATTGAACCTGTTCCAATAAAATCTTTAACAGTAGTAGCACTACTAAAGTTATATATAATTTCTTTTGTTCTCTTATCTATTTGAGATGTTCCTGTTATATCAACTGTACTAGTTAAATTAGGGTTCTTCTTTTCGTAAAGATAAGTTACTACGGTTTCTTCTGCTAATACAGTTCCTTTATAATTAGTTGGTCTTGTTTTTAATTGATAATTACCAGGAATACTAGAAGACTCTCCTACTTCATAGGATTCATTATATAACTTATAGTATGTATCTTCTGGTGCTATTTCATTATTAGTACCATATTCTAAGTGTTTAACTGTTATCTTATATTTTTCATTTATATTAGTAGTTACATCAGTATCTACTGTTTTATTATTTAATTCAGTTGTATTTGTAACAGTATAAATTCCTTTTATACTTCCTACACTTATTGGAATATTTTTATATACAACAGTTATTTCATGATATAAATCAACTGATGTTGAATCTGCAGTTGTTACATTATGTGTAGTTGTCCATGTAATAGTTTTAGCAGAACTATTATATGTTCCTCCATCTAGATTAGATTTAGTTAAATCTATTTCATATGGAAGTTCAAATACTTCTTTAATTGTTTCAGAGCCAATATAATCTTTTGTTGTAGATTTTCCTGACAAATTATATGTAACTAGATTAGTTCTATTATCTATATCATTTGTTCCATCAATAGATAATTCTATATTTAACTCAGGAGTTTTCTTTTCATAAAGATATGTTATGACTGTTTCTTCTGCTAACACTTTACCTTTATAGTTATCTGGTCTTGTTTTTAATTTATAGTTGCCAGGTAATTCTGAACTTTCACCATATTCATAATCTTCATTGTAATATTTATAATATGTTTCTTCTGGTGCTACAACATTGTTAGTACCATCTTCTAAATGCTTAACTGTTATTTTATGTTTTTCATTTATTTGAGTAGTTAAATTTTCATTTATAGTATTTTCTTCATGTATTTCATTTTCATTTAATACTAAGGATAAATAAGATGCAGTTATTGATCTATCTGAAATAGGAATACTTGAATATACTACTTCTATTGTATGTTCAACTTCAAATTCAAATGGATCAGCAGATTCAATTGTCTTATTACTAGCCCATGTAATAGTCTTGGATGCTGAATTATAAACAGCACCTGCAATATTAGATTCAGATTTGTTTATAGTATATGGTAAATGGAAACCTTCTCCATGTTCATATGTACCAATGAAATCCTTAACAACATAAGTGCATGTAACATGATATGTTACTTTATCTGTTCTATTATCAATTATTGGTGTTGCAGTTGCAGTACATGTATAGTTAGTAATTGGTGTTTTCTTTTCATAAAGATATGTTATGACTGTTTCTTCTGCTAACACTTTGCCTTTATAGTTATCTGGTCTTGTTTTTAATTGATAGTTACCAGGTAATTCTGAACTTATTCCATATTCATAGTCTTCATTATAATATTTATAATATGTTTCTTCTGGTGCAATAACATTATTAGTTCCATCTTCTAAATGTTTAACTGTTATTTTATATTTTTCATTTATAGCAGTTATTAATGGTACTTCTACTATATCATCTTCGGAACCTATATATTCTTTAGGATCCCCATCAGCATATGCATCTACATACATAAATGTTGTATTAATATTTCTTTCAGATATTGGAATATCTTTATAATAAACATCAATTGTATATTCGGCAGTATATTCATGTTTATCAGTTGAAAGCGAATCCTCTTCAATAAACCATGCAATTGTGTTTTTAGTATCTTCATATACTCCTCCATCTAAAACTGATTTGGTTTTATCAATTTCATATGGTAATTCAAGTATTTCTGCATGCGCATAATCACCAATCCAATTTTCAATACTATAATTACATGTAATATTATATGTTACTTTATCCGTCCTTTTATCAATTGCAGTTGTAGCTGTTGCTGTACAACTCTTAGTTGTAGTTGGAACAACTTTCTTGTAATAATAAATAACTTCAGTTATTCCTTTACTAATTGTTCCATTTGGGTCATCTCCAGATGTTTTTGAGAATTCATAGTTAACTGGCAAATTTGTACTTGCTGATGTTGTATATGTTTTTCCAAATAATAGATTTTCAGTTATCTCTTCATCAGCTAATACTTTATCAGTACCTTCTTCTAAGTGTTTTACTTTTAATGTCGCTGGTAATGATACAGTTGCAACATTAGAGTTTATTCCTACTACATCAGGAATGATGTTATTAGTTGAATCTAATGCATTCCATTCAACCCATGAGCCATTGTAAGTACGATATTTAGTATCTGTAATACTTGATGGAGATTTCATGATTACTTCAACATAAGTCAAAGTATCTTCCGGTAAAGTAGCTTTACCACCTGCTCCATCTAAATATTCAAATGCTAAAGATTTAACTTTAGATTTATCAACTGATGAAGTATATATCTTCCATGAAGTATCACTTGATAAACTTCCTGGTTTATCATTTTCCGAATAATATACTTTAACAGTATATCCTTGAGATTCAGCAAATGATGTATCTACTCCTTGGAATGTTCCTTGGAAATAATTATTTTCACCTGCTGCTAGATCATAGTTACTATCTCTCTTTATATATTTTTCTAATGAATCATATATAACCATGTTAGTAATTTTATTTGCACCACTTCTAGCTCTTAATTTATAAGTATACTGATTATTTAAAGATACATTTACTTCTTCACCATAGTTATCTTTATCTGTCTTAGCAGATGTTTTTAAGTTTTGACTAGATTCAGAAGCTGTAGCAATAGTTTGTGATTTATTTGAATAATATACATATTCATCAACATTATTATCATTATCATAATCGTTGATATCAACTTTGTACATGTTTCCGTTAATATCTTGATGATATGATAAAGAATAGTTATTAGCATAAGTATATATATCAATTTGTTTAGTATTCCCATATTCTAAAATAGCTTCATTATCAATAAATACATCAAAGTTGATAAAAGTACTAAAAGATTTAACCCAAGGAGAATAGTTATCCCAAATTATAAAATTTTTAAAATCAAATGGATCATCATTAAAATCTAAATTAATATGAATTAATTGTCTATTAGAATTATTCCAGTTATTTGTTATTTCGATATTTGTATGATCAATAATATATTGTTTAAAGTCAGAATAACTATATAATTTTCCGGATTTTAATAAAAAAACACTATCAAATGGTAAATTGTAATCTTCAACATATAAATATTCATAATCTAATCCCATTTTTTTTATATCAACATTATCCGTATACAATCCTTCAGGAAGTAAAATATAACTATCATATCCGTAATAATATCTTTTAGTAAAATTGTCTACAACTGATTCATAAACTGTAACTGAAGATTTATATAATTGATTGGAGTGAATTTCAAATCGATCCATTGAAATTTTAGAATTAATATTAAAATCTTCTGATTGAATATTAGCATATTGAACTTTTCTATTCATATTATGACCGTAATATTTCAAATCGTATTCCTCATCATGAGTTGGAAGTGGATTCGGAGTCCAATTCGTAATTGGGGAAATCAAATTATCTCCTTCATATACTTCGGCAATGCAAGAATAATATATTGAATCTTGTATAGAAATAATAGATGGATCATTTATTTTAACTAAAGATTGAAGATAATAGTCAGATAGAGACATATCATAATCATGTAGAACAAAGTAATAAGCAACAACATTTTTAGGAAAATTAGAAAAAACTTTCCCATTATTCAAAAAGGAATCATATAAAATGTATTCTTCTTCATTTTCGTATCGAACATATAAATCAACATTATATAAACCATTTTCAACAGTTTGACTATTTCCATTTTTAAATGCTCCATATACACTATGATTAGATTTTTGAATATTATATGGATACATAATAGAATCATAGCAATATTCTGTATCGCTTAAATAATGAATGCTTCCATCTTTCTTTTTAACATAAAGATAATCAAAACCTAATTTTATATCGACTTTCTTTCTTCCTTTGTTATAAAGCCTAATACCACCTATCATATTATTAACTGGAATTGATTCAGTTAATACATCATAATCAATTCTAGAAGCACTATAATTAACCATTGAATATTTTAATTCAGTGTCTGTCAAACTATAATCACTAAGATTTATGTTTTGTTCTTTCGATTCTAATAATATTAATGGTTCAGTTTTATCTATGCCCGCATATCTATATCTGCTATAAAAATCTATAGAGAATGAAACATTTTCATCACCATTATTTGGAAATCCAACATAGAAACTAATTCTTCGATCGAGAATACTAGTTGTTGAACCTGCAATAGATATTAAGCCTTCTTTAACTGTTCTAACTCCAGCCGTCAAATTTACATTTGTATTCGGTTCTACCTCTTTATAATTTGTAGAAATAATCTTAATATCATAAGTACTTGATATATTGCAATATAAATCGGTTAAAATTCTTGCACTATCTGTGTTTGTTGTAGATACAGAATAATAAATCCATGTATAGTCTCCAGAAGGAAAAGCATCATAGTATGAAGGACTACTCAATGATTCTTTATTGAAAACTACAGTTCCTTTTTTGGAATTAAATATTAATGTAATTCCATTTGATTCTTTAGAATTATTTAAAGTTGATTTTATAGTTGATTCAACTCCACTTTTTAAATCATATTCTGGTAAAACATAGGTTATTTGGATACTACCTTCAAAATTTATATTAGAATTAATATCATTGTTATTTGTTAATATTATCTTAGAATAATCAGAACTGTATTTATATGACCAATCAAATGAATGATTACTATTATTATCTGCACTAACAATTATATATTTATTAATATTAGCTCTAAATTGTGATTCACTTTTTAGTGATGATAAATTGACGAAATCAGTTATCAAATTATCCACAACTATTTCTAAATCGCCAGAGTTATAAGAAGCAGATAAATTATTCTTCTTATAATTGATTTGATAAGTTAATGTTCTTATATCATCATAATCTGTTGCATTCCATTCATAACTAGTATATTGATTTTTATCTTCGTCTAATAATATAGCAGATATTTCCATACCTGATACATCTACTGTAGATAAATAAATCTTACGAACGGTTTCCCCAACATATGTCTTAATATCATAATAATTATAAGCACATAAAGACAATAATAGATCGGCTATTATAAAAGTAATAAATAATATGATTGTTTTCTTTTTTAAAATACTTTTCATATCTTCACACCATACTATCAATCATATAACAATTATATCATTTTTAATGTGATAATACACTAAAAAAGATGTATTAAATTATAAAAATAATATATAATATCTTCTAGGTGATTACATGTATTTCTTAGATGAAATTAATAAGTATAAAAATACTAATATTAAACTATTTGTAGATATGGATGGATGTATAGTTGATTATGAAGTTAACAATGCAAAAGACTATGATATAAAAAGACCATTATTAAATAATATTAAGCTATTAGAGACTATTTCTAATAAAGATAATATAGAATTATATATATTATCAATTACTCGTTATAATGAAGGATATGAGCAAAAACAAAGATGGTTAGATAAATATGTACCATTTATAGATAAAGATCATAGAATTATTATTTCAAGAGAAGCTAATAATATGACTAAGTCTCCTGAACTAAAAGCTAAATATTTAAAACAATATAAAGATAGTAATGATACTATTATGTTAATAGATGATGATCCTAGAATATTAGAAGCTGTATCAGATATGGTCCCTAATATAATTCTTTATAAAGATACTATATTTGTAGATTAAAAAAGATAGATATTAATTATCTATCTTTTTTTATTATCCTATTACTCTATTACGTCCTTTTTGTTTAGCTTTATATAAATTGTTATCAGCTACACCTACTGCTTCTTCTAATGGTTTATTACTATATATAGCAGATGACCCAATTGATACAGTTAGTTTAATCTTTTTATCATTTTCTATAGTAAATTTATGTTTACTAACTTGAGCTCTTATCTTTTTAAGTAAACTAACAAAATGATTATAGTGTATTTCATAAGTGGCAATTATGATAAATTCTTCTCCACCCCATCTACCAACTATAATATTTTCATTTGAATATTCTTTTAAAATATTAGCAAGTTCTTTTAATACTAAGTCTCCAGATGTATGACCATATGTATCATTTACTTTTTTAAAGTAATCAGCATCCAAGATTGCAACACTGTAAGATCTATGTGTTTCCTTACATTTTTTTGCAATTGTAGCACCTATAGCATCTAATGCATGTCTATTATATATTCCAGTTAATTCATCAAAATCAGCTTTTCTGGTTAATTCTAATTCTTTTCTTGTTGTATTGTCTGTATATGTTAATGCAAATAATATAACAGTAAAGAAAGCAATTATATTATTAAATATGAATAAAAATATAATCATAGAATATGGAACTTCTACATCAATCTTAAATCCTGTTCTATAACTAATGAATGCAAATAAGAAATATGTGAACATTAAAAACATTGCAAATATAAATGATTTCTTTAAAGATACTTTATATGTAGATGTTCTAAATGATGGTAAAAATGCCGCGGCTACTAATCCAAATATCCAGTTTTGAAATGCTGCAGCCCATCCAAATGAACCAATTGCTAATAATGTATGTATCCATATTTCTATGTATGAAAGACTTACATATTGATCTCTCTTAGTTACACATATTTTATAAGATGTAACATAAAATAAAATAGAAAAAGTATTAACAATAATCATAAAATTATGTTTTAGTATTATGTAACATACCATCAATACTAAATGTACAAAAATTATAAATAGATTAACACAGAAAACTGTAGCGTCTATCTTACCTGTGTAAGTATCCTTGTTTTTAAAAATATCCTTAATAAATAACATATAATCCCTCTTTTGTACCTATATTATACTTTGGTTTTATAAATAACTCAATACGTTTGTATCAATTTGCTGAGAACCAAATAAAATGATATACTATTAAGCATTTAAAGGGGTTGTAAAAATGTTTGAAATCAATCATAATGAGGTATTAAAAAAGAATTTACCTATTCTTGCAGATTATTATGTCATGCAATATGGTGAACAATATAGAGATTTAATAACTGATAGACTAAATAAAATCGTATTTTGTATTTATAGAACAAGTTCGTATCCTTCATATATAAAACTACAATATGAATATATAGTAATAAAATTAGGTATACAATATTTAAATGAATTAGGTATCAATGCACATTTAGATGAAAATTTAAATATTGTTGCTGATGGATATGAGAATATTGATGAATTTTTAAGTAAAACTTTTCTTATTTTTCATCCAAAGGAATTTTATACAAGAATATTAATTAATTTATCATTATTAAAGAAAGAAGATTTTACAGAAGAAGATATTTCATTCATTGAACATTTTACTAAAAAGAATATTGATGATGTATTAACTATTGCAAATAAATATATGCAAATAGTAATCAATATGAATGGAGATGAAAATTGCAGAGAAATAGATAGACAATATTGTGAATTTCATCAAGATGTACAAACAAATCCAATAAAATATATTGATAATGATTTTAATATAGATGACTATAAATTAAAAAGAAAAATAATTGATCAATTTTCAGAGGATTATGCTTATTCTTTTTTCGGAATGGAATTAAAAAAAGATGGTACATTTGATTCAGTCGTTTTTTATTCACCATATAATACATTATTAGGTAATGAAGATATAATTTTAGATCATGAAATAAGACATGCTATCGAATCAGAAATAATAAATGAAAGAGAATATAAATCAGGTTTATCAATTTCAAATCTATCATTTAGAAGATTTGCAAAGTCATTCAAAACTAATGGCCATTTTAATGAAATTATGACTCAAAAAATGTCATTAGAAAGTTCAAGAAGAAGATATAACGATGGAATATACATTTATTCTAATAGAGATTTCATAAATGTTACTAATTCAACTGGATACGATAGATATATACCTTTATTTGATGAAATAGTTGATGAAAAATTATATAAAGAATTAGTTGATGCAAGAATCAACTATGAACATTTTAAAGATATCGAAAAAACTATCAGTGAAAAAAATGCTGAATTTGAAAGCAAATCAAAAAAAATAACTAGATCATTCTAGTTTTTTTATGCAATAAAAAAACTAATCATTTCTGATTAGTTAATTTCAAATGGTAGCGACGGGGAGATTCGAACTCTCGACACCACGGGTATGAACCGTGTGCTCTAGCCAACTGAGCTACATCGCCATTTCGCATGTATTAATATTATCACTTTTAAAAATTTAAGTCAATAAAAAAATGGGGATTATTCCCCATTTGTTAGATATACTGTTCTTCCATCTGATAATGTTGCACGATATAAGAATCCAACAACATAATTATATCTATTATAAACATAGATTATTTCACCGTCTGTAACAGTTAATCCTTCATATCCTGAAGGTAAATAATTTGATAAATTATCCTCTGCCATTTCATATAAATATCTATATCTATCATTTTTAGTTACTTCTACCGGATCAATTGCAGATACATATGTTACGACATATGTTTTTTTATCCCAATCACCATAATCTTGAGATAATCTTACAGGAGTTAAATCTTTCTTCTTTTCGTTAGCTAAGCTATAACCCTTTTTAACAGTTAAATTAGCTTCTTTAGTAACTGAATTATCATATAAGTCTTTAACTATAAGACTAACTTTATAAGTACCTTCTTTTTTATATAATTCAGCATCTGATTCTTTTTTGAATGATGCTGTACAAGGTTTTGAATATTCATTACAAACAGCAATAAATTCATCAGGTTCATATTCTTCATCTAAACCTACTATTAGATTTTGTAATTCTACTTCAGGAGCTTTTGTATCTTTTACTTCTACAGCAACCTTTGTATCTTTACTATTGTGTCTAATGGTAAAAGTATATTTACCAGCTTTAGTGACTTTACCATCTTCTACTTTGAAATGATCATCTACTATTAATTTATATCTATCTTTATTAATAATTGTATTATTGACATATTCAGATACATCATCTTTATATGTATCTCCTACTTCATATACAACTAATGTTTTAGGATCAAATAAATATTTTTTATATAAGAAAAATCCAATTCCTATTAAACATAGCATTACTAATGTTAATGTTATATATTTTCTTTTATTATTTGTTTCTTCTACGTAAAATTCTTCATCCATTAGAACCACCTACTAAAATAAATATTTCTTGTATATCCTACTTCATAATTATCAAATACTTTAATAATCCAATTAATTATTGCTACAAGAATATCTTCATCTTTTCTAACTTTAATCTTTTTCATTTCAGATCTTAATTCTTTTCTAAAGAAATAATCTGATATATATTTATCTAATATTTTATCTACTTGTTCTAATTTAACTAATTCATTTTTATCATTTATATCAACTTTAAATACGAAATCTCTATATACATCTATAAGTCTTTCAGATAATTCATCATCTTCATAGTATTCAAAGTTAATGATCTTATAAAAATTAGGACAGTATTTTAATACTTGCTTATTCTTATTCATGAAGATCTTACCTTTCATATCTAAATTATACTATAAAAACAAAAAAAATAACATATATTAATATGTTATTTTAAGACGTCTTATTTTATTTAAATCAGGAACGAAATTATTCCTCAGTTTTATCAGTTTTAATTACTTCTTTTCCTTTATAGTTTCCACATTCAGGACAAGCTCTATGTGGTTTAATTGCTGCACCACAGTTTGGGCAAGTAGTTATTCCTGGTAATTCTTTCTTTAAATGAGTACGACGCATTCTCTTTTTAGTTTTACTAGTTCTTCTAAATGGAACTGCCATAATTTCACTCCTCTCTTACAGTAATAATCTTAGTCATTACTTGTGTAATACCAACCGTCCCCATTAAGCTCTTCAGGTTCAGAACCATCAGTAACTCTTATAGGAACTTCCGAAACAATATTTTCCCATATTAAGTCCAAAATATCAAGTGTATTTTGCTTATTATTGAAAAAATTGTCAATATTTCCATAATTTTCTTCTATTTCTGTTTCAAAATCATAGGAAATATCCTCTAATGTAACTGAGTTAGGTAATATAAATGTACCTCTTACAGTCAAATTAGCAACTAATTCATCCATTGAATCAATACTTAATGTTCCTTCTACATGAGCATTTTTTATATCTCTTATATCAGTATCCTTAAAATACTCTTCATTAAAAGTTACATCAGTATCTATACCAATAGTACTATCATAATTGAATTTTCTTAAATCTATTTTCATATTATCTATACTTATTCATTTGAGCCATTACTTGATTAACTTGAGCTTTACTTGGTTTTCTACCCATTTGACTCATCATAGCCTCTATCATTTTTTCATTTATTGGAGGATTCTTTTTTAAGTATTTAGTCATTACTGTTCTTGCTACAAAGAAGCCAACAACAAATCCTAATATTAGTCCACCTACTAAGTATAAAATATCAATAGCAATTTGTGCCATTCCTAATAACATTATATTCACTTCCTTCGTATAAATATTATATAAAAATACTTGTTGTTAAACAAGTATTTTATTCATAAACTATAAGTTCGTGTTGCGCTCTTGTAACTGCTACATAATATAAATATGGATCAGAACCAAAGTTATTAACTATTAAGCAAGCATCAAACTCTAAGCCTTTTACTCCATATGCAGGAGCTACTACTAAATCAGTTTTAAATGTTTCGGTATTAATATCTATAACTGATATTATATCAAAGTTCTTTTTAAAGCTTTGACATATTAAATTAGCTTCATCAATTGTCTTAGTTATAATTGCAACTGATTTATATTTAGAATGTAGATAATTAATATCTCTACCAATATGTTTAATATCTGACATTTCTCTTTTAATAACTGGTAAGTTTTGATCTCTTCTGATTGCTGATACATGTTTTAATCCTAATATCTTATTAGCATGTTCAATTATTTCAGGAGAAGATCTATAAGTCTTATTTAATTCAATATATCTTGAATCTTCAAATAAATCTAATAATACATTTAAATTATCATATTTATAGAATGGATTAACTGTTTGATTAACATCACCTAAGATAGTAAAATCAGCATTCTTAAATATATGTCTTAATATCTTATATTGTAAATAAGTATAATCTTGAGCTTCATCTACTACAACTTGTCTCATATATACTTGATATGGGTATCCACCTAATAAACATTTCATATATATATATGGTGTTGCATCTTCATATCTAATTATTTCTTCATCTAGATTTCTTTCATTTTCATTTTGTTTATACATATGAGTATAGTATTTAGAGAATATAGCTGATTTAAAGAATGCTTTATATATTTCCTTACAATCAACTGGGAAATTAACTATTTTAAATAATTTATTCTTAATATGATTAAAGTCGTTTTCTAAGCCTTTATAATATCTATTATTAACCTTATCAGCTATTAGTTCTATTCTTTCATATAATGGTTTATCGCCAAATCTTTCAACTAATAATTGATTTAATTCATTTTGTTCTACTTTAACTTTTTTATATTCTAAATCTTTAATAAATCTAGAAGCTTTAGTAAAGTATTTAACGAATTCTTCAATAGCTTTACCCATTTCATCTGATAATTTAAATCTAATTAAATCATTATCTTGTCTTAAACCTTTATAATATCTTTCAGTAAATGCAGAATATGATTCTACACCTTTATATTCTTCAATAAATGACGATGCAAATTCATGATATGTAGTTTGCATAGTATTTTCTTCACCTAAATCAGGTAATACATTTGAAATATATTCTGTAAATATATTATTTGGTGAGAATATAACAACATTAGATGATGTTAAATAATCTAATTTATAAAGTAAATAAGCTATTCTATGAAGTGCTACTGAAGTTTTACCTGAACCAGCTATACCTTGAACAATAAGGTTTCTATCTTCAGAATTTCTAATAACTTCATTTTGTTCTTTTTGAATAGTATTAACAATATTTTTCATCTTATCAGATGAAGATTGCGCTAATACATTTTGTAACATTTCATCTGATATTTGTTCAGATGTATCAAATACTTGTTTTAATTTAGATTTTTCAATCTTATATTGTCTTTTTCTAGTAATAGTACCTTTTTCTATACCACCTGGCGATTTATATTGCGCCTTACCTAGACCATAGTCATAGTAAAGACCACATAAAGGTGCTCTCCAATCACATACTAGATAATCTAAATCTTTTTTTACAGAAGTTAAACCTATATAAATTAGTTCATCATTAAAGATAAGAGAACCAAAATATGGACTATCTTTAACTTTATATAACTTCTTTAAATACTTTTCTTCTTCTGTTAACTTACCTATTCTTGCTTCATTTTCAGCGAAGAAATTCATTCTTTCACCTGAGTCCATTTCACGGTAAGTTTCCCATGATACTTTTTGGAATGATTTATAATCGTCTGATCCTTCAAACAACTTCTTAGAAGCATGTTCTATTTGATCATTTATAACTGATAAAGTATCAGATAATTTCTTTTCTTCTATTACTAGTTCTTCTTTACTTATAGCCATATAACATCCTCATCTCTAGTATAACAAGTACTATTATACCAAAGAAAAGTTATGAAAAAGAAAAAGTTAACGAATATTTACGTTAACTTTATATTATTACTTCTTTAATAGTTTCATTATCTAATTGATCAACTACTTTAACATATATTCTATCAGTAGTTAAATCATATACTTCAAATTCTTCTTCGGTTTTAATGTATGTAACTCCATCTAAACTATAGAAATAAGATTTGATACCAGATAAATAATCATTTGCTTCAACTTCAAATTTAACTTTATTTCTATTCTTAACAAATTGAACATTACTAATAATTGGTTGTTCACGATCTATAAATACTTCAACTTTATTAGATTTTAATGAATATGTTTTCTTATGATTATTATATGCTCTTACATATATATTCCATTTACCTGAATCACTTACTACAAATTCATCACCTTCAAATGATTTCCAAATGCAATTGTTAGCATTATCTGATGAAGTCATGCAATATTGATAATTTGTATAGTTTTCTAATTCACTTTTAGCTGTTACTCTTACAACATTGCTTGTTGTATATCCAATTTGATTTGCTTGAATATATGGACCATCTACGTTTAACATTACATATGATAATTGATATCCATAGTAGAATATAACACCTAATAGAACTACTAAAAATGCTAAGAATAAAGTAAATAATCTATTTTCTGCTACATAGATTTTTACATATTTATTTTCAGCTATTTTAGTATTAACATCAGGAACTACTTTAATAACTGTTCCACTTTTATAGTTTAAGTTAAATTTCTTAATAGAAAACTTTTTAACTTTTATTTTTTTCTTAGAAAGATAGTCACGAGCGTCATCTTCACTTTTACCAATTATGTCAGGTATTTTGTTGTATTTCACCTTTTTGTCGTCCATAAGATAACACCCTTTCTATTATCAATATAATTATAAAATATATGCCACATTATTTCAATAAAAAAAGGATTAATAAATTAATCCTTCCATTCAAATATATAATCAAAGATTTGAACATCATCGCCACGGTTGGCTCCAAGTCTTTCTAACTCTTTATCAATGCCCATACCTTTTAATTTTCTACCAAATCTTTCAACAGATTCATCTTCATTAAATCTAGTCATTTGGAATAGAGTTTCTACTTCTCTACCTTTTAATAACCATACACCATTGTCTTGTTTAGTAATAGTAAATGGTTTTTCTTTACTAAATTTATATAAGATATGAGATTCTAGTTTTTCGTTATCTTCATATAATTTTACTTCATCTAGCTTTTTAACTTCTTCACATAGATAATTTACTAATTCTTCTAATCCTTCTCCTGTTATAGAACAAATTGGGAATATAGTTTCATTAGGATATTTATTTTTAAATTTAACTAAATTATCTTGTGCATCAGGTAAATCCATTTTAGAAGCAATTATAATAGATGGTTTTTCTATTAATGCTTTATCATATTTTTCCATTTCATTTTTAATGGTTTCATATGTTTCAATTGGATCAGTTAGCTCTAAAGCTCCCATATCAACAACATGAGCTATTATTTTAGTTCTCATAGCATGTTTTAAGAATTTGATTCCTAAACCAATACCTTCAGCAGCTCCTTCAATCATTCCTGGAAGGTCTGCCATTATAAATGAATCGCCTTGTTTATTTTTAACAAATCCTAAGTTAGGATTTAATGTTGTAAAATGATAAGCTCCTGTTTTAGCACCTGCATTTGAAATACTATTGATTAAAGTAGATTTACCAACTGAAGGAAATCCTACCAAACCAACATCTGCTAAAACTTTTAATTCACATTTAACTCTAATCTTTTCACCTGGTTCACCAAGTTCAGACATTCTTGGAGCTGGATTATCATGAGTTGCAAATGCAGCATTTCCTAATCCACCTCTTCCACCTCTTGCTACTACTACAGATTCTCCTGGTTTAACTAAATCAGCTATTACATCTCCTGTATCTATATTAGTAACTGTAGTCCCACATGGTACTTTTATTTCTAAATCAGTGGCATTTGAACCATTCATATTTGAGCCTTTACCATTTACACCTTTATCGGCTTTAATATGTTTCATCATTTTTAAATCTATTAATGTTTTTAAACCTGGTTCAGTTTTAAATATAACTGAAGATCCTTTTCCACCATTTCCTCCGTTTGGTCCACCCATATCAACGTATTTTTCTCTTCTAAATGATGTACAACCATCTCCACCTTTACCAGCTTCAACATTTATTACTACTTCATCTACAAACATGGTTTCCACCTCCTTTTTAATTAAGTTCAATTATTGTACAACCAATATTCATATTATACAAGTAATATTTCTTAACCTTTTTATTTCTTTTTAAGTCTCTATGTATTTTATTCTTTAAAATATGAAGCCCATTTCCGTGAATTACAACAATCTTTTTCTTTCTTAACTTATAATTATCATTTATAAAATCATTTACCACAGTCATAACGGTGTCCTCGGTATAACCATGAACATCTAACTGTGGTAATATTTCTATAAAAGGATCAATTTTCTTAAACACTTTGTGTCGTATTTGTAGTTTGTTGTTCTCCACTACCGAAGAAACCATCTCCAGCAGCTTGTGCTTCATTTGTAACAGGTTGAACAGGTGCTGTTTCAGCAGGTACTCCTTGAGCTTGAGCAGCTTGAGCAGCTTGTTGTGCTTCTATTTGTGCTCTAACCTCTGGTGGTGCATAATTAATGTCACCTTCCCATTTAACTTCATTAGTAGGTGTCTTTCTAGCTCCTACTCCTAATTTTTCTCTTAATCCTGAATTATCTAATACATCATCTATTTCAGGGATAGCTGATACTTCACCAACTTTAGCAAGTGATAATCCAGCAGATACATTTGCTAATTTAATTGAATCATCTAATGATACATTGTTCATAATACCAAATGTAAATGCACCTGTGAAAATTGAATCAAAAGATGAAACATCAATTGATAGCATTTTCATTTCAGGTAATATTTTAACTCTACCATCTTCACAGTAAAGAATCTTTTTATTATCTAATATGATTATATAGTTACTTGATCCAACTGCATCAACTACTCTTTGATAAAAATCAACATATCCTTCAGCAGATCCATCTGGTTCAGATTTTGTTAAATTTCTACAGAAGTTTTCAGTACATACAACCCAAGTACATTTCTTACACATTGTTAATGTATCTTTATCTGCTCTTCTTGCATAGAATACTGTTTTAACTGTAGCATTTGTATTTAACAATGCTAATGTACCAGCAGGATCAGTTCCATCCAATACAGCCCAATCAGGAATAAAATCATATTTATATTTTTCTAGATTAGCTTTTGTATTATTATATAAAATCTTTGTATTAAATCCTGTTTTAGCATTTAAAATAATATAGTTACATGCAGTACCAACTTCAAAGTTAGTCTCTAAATATTTATGTTCAACTCTATTGGTCTTAAAATCTTCTCTTAATTTTTCTGCAAATCCATCATCACCAACAACACCAGTGTAATGAACTGACATTCCCCATTTACCTAATAAACAAGCAGCTGTTGCAGATACACCTCCAACAGTTTCAGTTTTATTATCAATGTAGAAAATATCCCCTTCTTGTGGAAATTCTTGTAATGGTAAGTAAATATTAATAGAAGGTTTTCCTATTACTATAGTTTCCATATAATCACCCTATTCTTCTATTAAACATTATAATATAAAAAAAGAAAAAAAACTATATTGATTTATAGTTTTTTAGTCTTAATGTAAATGTTTCTTTTGCTTCCTTATCAAGTCTATCATTTTTTAATAAAGTATCTATAAACTTACATAATTCTAGACCTTCATCTTCTTTTTCCATTTGAAAATATACTTTAGCACAACTAAATAAATATTCAATTTTATCTATCAAACCTTTTTTATTTAATGTACCTACTCTTAATATATTGGTAACATTAGTTTTTCCTTCTTCTATATCATTTTTTAACTCTTCTTCTTCTAGAGTTAAATCATATGATATAAAATCATCTTCTGAATAACATTCTATATTTCTACCATTGCTGATTTTTCTAATAACTTCTTTTTCTCTCTTATATTCAATTGGCATATTATAATATAAAACATTCATAGCTTCACATAATTCTAATGTATCAACTGCTTCTTTATATTCATTTAATTTAACTTGGCATATAGATTGAATATAGTATAATTTAACATTTTCTTCTGGATAATAATAATTATATCTATTTATCGCATTTAAAGCTTTTTCATATTCACCTAATTTATAGTATGAATATATTGAATTACATATATCTTCCGGATAAAGATATCCAGTTTTTGCTTTGTTATAATATTCAACCGCCTTTGTATGATCCTCTAATAAATAATAACAAGAACCTATCATATTAGTAACAAATGGATTTGTATACTTCTTATTTAATTCGCTTAATTTATCAATTGCTTCAGTATAATTACTATCAGCCATTAATTTTTTTGCTTCTGAAATAGAATCAACATATGATTTCATTTCTTCTTCAGATAAAGTTTTTTGCATTTCAATTAATATATCTAATTCATTAAAACGATAATCAAAATCATTGAAAACATTCATTCTTTTCATATCCAAATCAAATGTTTTTAATGCTTTTTTAGCTTCAACATAATTACCTTCTTTTTTTAATGATTCATATACAGGAAAGTAATTAATACTGCTTTCTTCTTTCTTTGCAGGATGTAATAAATTATTAATATATTCACCACTTAAAAATGGAATATGTTGTAATTTAAGAATATCTTCTAATTTATTAGTCTCTGAATCTACTACAATTGTATCTTGTACGTATTTTAAGTTTTGTTGATTGATATACATTATTTCTGAAACTAGAATATTATAGATTGAATATTTAATAGATGGATTAGCATGACTTGCTATTTCTTCTTTTAAAAATCTTTCTATTCTATAATAATCTTGTTTTAATAATAGTTCTATGATTATTGAATCAGGATCACCTGTAATAGCTCTTGAATCACGTTTACTTATTCTTCTATGATTAGTATTTAATTTATTAATTTCATCTATTAATTTATCTATAACTATAAAAGGTAATAAATCTTGATTACATTTATAAGCAAATTTAATATCTTCATATATTTCATTTGCTTCTTTTCTATGTCCTAATTCATATGCTGCTAAAAGTTCTAATTCCTTCTTCTTAAAATGAGATATAACATAATCACTATTATGTTTATCTTCTTCCATTAAATACTCAGTTTTATCAGGAATTCTAGATAAACCATCTTTTAATAAATTAGAGTAAAAACAATCAGGATTTTCTTTATTATATATATCTAGAAGACAGCATGCTTCTCCATACATTTTTAAATCAATATATTTGAAAACATGATATAAAATACTATCTGTATTATCATCAGTTTGAAAATAAACTAACGGATCTATAGATTCAGCTAATATTTTAATAATAAAGTCTGCAAATAAATCTGCATCTACTATTATTATTTCTTTATCTATTTGTTTTAATTTACCTAATTCAAGTAGTTCTTTTATTTTTTCTTCTGTATAACCTATTATAAGTAAATATTCCTTCATTTCAATCAACCCTTGAAAGTTATTATAGATTAATTAATATCATAATTCAATAAAAAAAGAACTTATAAAAGTTCTTTTTATTGCATTGATACTTCCTCGTATTTTTCAATCATTTCTAATATATAATCTTTCTTCAATAACTTATCTGTCCATCTATCCGGAATATTACCATATACAAATCCAGTTATTGATCCAACAAGAGCACATGTTGTGTCTGCATCCCTTCCTAACATAACAGAATTAATGATTGATTCTTCATAATTACGTGAGTTTAATGCTACCCAGAAAACTGCTTCAAGTGAATCTAATATGAATCCACTTGTAGATAAGTCTTCTTGTTTAACTTTATCAATTTTACCTGATAGTATTTTAGCATAGTAATTTGTAGCTCTTATACCAGCATATTCTACATAATGTCTATATTTAACTGTTGCTTCATATGCTTCTCTTATACTTTTACCAGAGAATATATATTGCATGAATTTAACATATATAAAACACCCTAATATAGCGATTTTATGTGAATGTGTTAATGAAGATACATTCTTAACTATCTCATATGTATCTTCATCAGACACTGATTTATAGTATGTATATACCGCAACTGGTAACATACGTGATAATGAACCATTTCCATTATCAGTTATTTTACCTTGTCCACATTTTTTTATATTTTCATTGCTTCTATAATTTAATATAGCAGTTCTTGTTATTTTTCCTATATCAAATAATTTACCTGATGCTGTATATTCACCATTTGAATACCAACAGCAAAAGTTTTTCATAATATCTTCATAGTCATATCCATTATTATTAATAACAGAGTCCATTGTTGCAAGTGTCATGGATGTATCATCTGACCATGATCCAGCAGGTTCACTATGAGTTTTGTAACCTACCATTTCTCCAATTTTCTCTTTTTTAAGATTATGTCTTTGATACCCATCATAAGGTACACCAAAAGCATCACCAACAACGAAACCTAGGAATGAGTCTCTTATCTTAGACATACAAACCATCTCCTTCAATTTCACATTTCTTAACCACACTCTAACCCAATAATATCTTTGAGCTTATATTAACATATAATTTATAAAAAATAAATAAAAATATAAAAATGAAAAAAAGCAATAATAATTATTGCTTTTATTTTAATACTTCTTCAATTTTCTCTTTTGCTGCAGTAACAGTGTTATAATCAGGCATCATTACCCAGTCATATGATTGTCCTAAATTAACAGCTGCGTGAGTATCAGATCCGTTTACTGATTGATCTTTAATATCATTCCATTTATTTCCATTTTGCATTATATCTTTAATAATAGCTGTAACAGCATTCATTGGTACAGTTGTTTCATACATACCATCAACTGCATTTAATGTAGAATCAAAATTAGTAATTATTTCTGGAGAAGCCATCTTATTAAAGATAGCTGTTAAAATAATTTGAACATTATGTTGTCTAGCTCTATCTCCACCAGGTAATTTTAATCTTTCTCTTGATACTGTTAAAGTTTGAATACCATTTAATTGTTGGCATCCTTTCTTAACAAATAGATGTTCACCTTTTGAATCATCATATGTATCAATTACCATCGCATGTGTAGAATAATATTCATCATATGGATTACAATAATTGATTCCACCTATTGCATCTACAAGAGTTACAACAGATTCAGTATTAATATCTACATAATAATCCATTTTAATGCCAAATAAGTTTTCAATTGAAGCTTTAGAAACATCTACACCTTGTCTAATAAATGATAATTTATCTTTCTTATCATATCCAGCTACTTCTATATAATAGTCTCTTGGAATTGATGTCATTAATATTTTATGTTTAGTTACATTAACTGTAAGTATCATATTAAAGTCTCTGAAATTATCAAAGTCATGTCCTGTTAAATAAATATTGTATGCTTCAGTTTGAGCATCTGGATTAACTGTACCTGATCCAAAACTAGTCTTTAAAAATCCAAATGTCTTATTAACATAATAATTACCTATTATATTAATATCGCAAAATAATACTAAGAATATAAAGAAAAATGCTCTTAATAATCTCTTTTTAACATTAATTAATAAAAATAAAACTAAATTAATAAATGTGTATCCAGTTATTGCTGCTATAACAAATTTAGTTGGTAATATATCAATTGATATAACTTGATATAAAACTATTATTGAATAAATGATACTAAATAATAATACAAAGTTCATTTTTTTGAATCTTAATCTTTTTTTATGCTTTCCTTGATAACGTGGCATAATATCACCTTAACCTATTTTCTTCCTTCATTTATTTTATAATATTTTATAATTTTAAACAATAGAAAAACAACTTCTTCTGAAGTTGCATTGTCATGTTGTAATGAAGTTGTTTTCCTAAAAGAATAAAAAGGGGTTGGCTAGCGTGATACTAGCATCAATTCGCCATAAGTGAATTGATAGTAATTATTATATATGAAAAAAAATATTAAACAAGTCTTTTTTTTAAAATTTTTTTATGCTAGAATAAGAAAAAAAGTTTTTACTTAAAATTAAAAAGCACTTTATAGTGCTTTTTTTAATTCTACTTCGTTTCCTATATACTGTTTTGTAAAATATAATCTATCTTCATCATTATCAAATATAGTATTTAGGAAATCATTTAATAACTCTTCTTTTATTTTAAAATTCTTATATTGATATTTATAATTAGTATTATAATGTTCTTTTTCATGTTGTAATAATAAATCTAAATATTTCTCATCTATTCTTTTTTCTTTAACTGCATTTACTAGATTAGCAAACATATTAATATAATTAAACCAAAGTGTATATTCATTTGTACCATTTGGTAATCTAAATTCAATTAATCTTTTTGGTCTCAATTTTAAGTTTAATGCAACCATTTTATTTTCAGTAAAATCTTGTAATAATTTTTTTACATCATAGTAATGAGGAACTTCATTCATCATTTTATAATAAATAGCATTAGCAAATGTATCTACACCTTGTCTTAGAATTGGATCATTACCACGACAGAATCTTGCTATAATTGGTTCATATAAAGTATATAGTTTTAATAAATATAATCTTTCTTCATCAGTAAAAATATCATCTAAATTTATTTGAAAAGAACTTAAATCATATCTAGGATTAATATGCTTTAATTGAGTAGATAAATCTTTTAGCATTTCTATATCTTCTTTTTTATTATGTAAGACTGGTGTAACTATTTCTATTCCATGTTCTATAGTTTTATCAGAATTTATAAATGTTAATGATCTATCTTCACTTAATTCAAGATTTGTATCAACATCACTTATAATTCTTTTAGCATCATTTAATGATCTATTTGTTCTAAAACCATTATTCTCTATTTCTAAACCAAAAGCTATTGATGGATCGATGTTTAACTTACGTCTTCTAGGTAAATCTGTATGAAACGCTTCTTCAATATAATTAGCCATATTACTCCCCTTCTTTGAGTAGATATTCTAACACATATATTGTTATTCAGCAAATTTATGATATAATACTCAGCAGGTGATTTTTATGGCATATATAAGCAAAAATGAAATGATGGATATCATTAGATTTCCTCATTTAAGTACAACATGTAATAATTACTTTTTTATGAATGTAGAAAACATTCAAGACTCAATTAGAAATATTCCAATGAGTTCTGAAATAGTAAACTACAATTCATTAAAACATTTAGATATTGGGGATAATAGATTACATAATGTTGTAGTTGATATGAAAAAAACAAGTGTTGAAGAATTATTAAATAAAGCATTAGAATTTGTTAATTCTTCTTCTAGAATATATTTTAAAGATGCTAGTTCATGTGAAAGATTACAAGATACATTAAGAATGTTAAAGAAAAATGTTCAATATATATTTTATAATGCAGGATCTTTAACAGAAGCTGATGTTAGACTATTTAATGATTTAATAGCTTATATGTCATTACATATGAATCAAGTAGTATTATTCCAACCCAATGAACAATTAGCTACATATAAAACTAATGATAGATTTAAAACATTAGAAAATAAAATTCACTACAATATGTTACATATTAAATAAAAAGAACTCTTAATGAGTTCTTTTTTATATACAAGTATATCCACCATCTACTGGTAAGATTACCCCTGTAACATAACTAGCTTCTTCAGAAGCTAAGAATAATGCAGCCGGATTTAATTCTCCGTTCTTACCATATCTTTGCATTGGTACATGACTTTTAGCAAATTCTTGGAATTGAGCTGTATCTAATACCGCTGTAGTTAATTCAGTATAGAAATAACCAGGACATATACAATTTACTGTTATTCCATATTTAGCAAGTTCTGCAGCAGCAGCTCTTGTATAATTAACTACTCCTCCTTTTGAAGAATGATATGCAATTGTAGGAATTTCAGTATTACCTACTAGTCCATACATAGATGCAATATTAATAATTCTTCCATAGTTATTCTTTTTCATTATATTTCCAAATGCTCTTGTAACTTTAAATACTGAAGTTAAATCTGTTTCAATAGTGAAGTTCCATTCATCATCAGTCATTTCTAATGCGCCAGTATCTTTAGATGAACCAGCGCAGTTAATAAGAACATCTACTTTACCAAAATGTTTTTCTACTTCTTCAGCAGCTGTATTTATACTATCTGAATCAGTTACATCACATTGAACTGGTAATACTTCAATATGATATTTTTCTTCTAATTCTTTTTTTAGTTCTTCTAATCTTTCAACTCTTCTTGCAAGTACTGCTAAGGATGCACCGTTTGATGCAAATCCTTCAGCCATTTGTCTTCCAAGACCAGATGAAGCTCCTGTTATTACAACAACTCTATTATCATATTTAAACATATTATCTAAATTCTCCTAACATCTTATATAGTAATTTATATAATTCAATTGATTCTTCTCTTGTTAGGTTAATACATTTACCAATTTCAGTTGGAACTGATGTAGCTCTTTCTTTTAAAGCTCTACCTTCATCTGTAATTTCAATAACTAGATTTCTTTTATCTTTATCATTAGTAATCTTTTTAATATAGTTTTTATATTTTAATTTATTT
>JAEEGF011366670.1_pt1 | contig 25260 bp, 19 predicted proteins | sample 9134171 | NCBI WGS metagenome assembly JAEEGF01 (sample SAMN16246542, study PRJNA631951) | gut metagenome | biome: gut microbiome; feature: rumen; material: AP-attached | host: Bos | place: Iran: Karaj | collected 2018-10 | reverse complement strand
GCCGCTCATAGATCTTGACGCGGCGGATCAGCTCGAGGTTCTGCTCGTCCACTTTGCCGAACCGGTGGGGCACGGCTTCGCCGCCGACGATATCGCAGGTAATCTCCACCACGTCGGTGTCGAGAAGGCCCTCGATCGCGCCGTTGTTCGGCACGCAGAGGATCATGGAATCCGCCTTGCCGCCCTGCGCGATCCGGATGAAGCTCAGCGCCACGCCGGCATAGCCGCCGTCGTCCGGCTCAAAGATGTCGAAGTACCATCTGGTTTCGCGCTTCACGCCGGATTCGGCCGCCATATAGTTGTTTTCGCGTTCGCCGTACCAGTATTCGAAGATGGAAAGCGCTTTGTCAAAGTCGCGTTCCACGTCGAGCTGTTCCAGCTCGGCGGTCATTTTTCTGTTGATTTCGGCAATCTGTTCGCCGCGCGTCTGCGGGGCCGCAAGGATATTGGCCACCGCCTGCTCGCGGTAGTAGAAATAATAGAGATATTCGTTGAGGATCGCGTTCCGTTCGCGCAGCAGCGACTTTTCAAAATAGCGCAGGTCGGTCTCCTTGTAGGCGCGGTCGTTTTCGATCAGCTCCCGGAGCACGTCGCGGCCGCCGATCGTGACCGATTGAAAATAGGAGAGATGGTTGAGGCCGTAGACCTCGCCCCGGGCGCTGCCCTCCGGCGCGCCGTAGAGCTTTTCAAACGAGCGCAGCATACCGCTGGGCGCGTCGCAGATGCCGTAGGTGAAATCATAGCCCATGTCGCGCAGCGTCTGCGACACCACGCCGGCCGGGTTGGTGAAATTGAACACCTTGCAGCCCGGCTTTGCCAGCTGTTTCACCAGCTCGCAGTACTTTGCCAGCGCATCCACGCTGCGCATGGCGAACGACAGGCCCGCCGCGCCGGTGGTCTCCTGGCCGAGCACGCCGAGAGAAAGCGCAATGCGCTCGTCCCTGACGCGCATATCGTCCTCGCCCACGCGGATGGTGGTGATCACGTAGTCGGCGTCCCGGATCGCCTCGGCCGCGTCTGCGGTCAGCCGGAAGCGCAGATCCGCGTTCAGCTTTCCGGCCACGACCTTCGCCATTTTGCCGTAGATGTTCAGCTTTTTTTCGTTGTTGTCCATGAAGACGAGCTCGTCGATGCCGAGCTGCGCCGCCTTCTGGGCAATGCTCTTGGCAAGGAACATGGAGCGGACGCCGCCGCCCCCGATCACAGCAAGTTTCATGCGTCGTTCCCCTTTCCGTCGAAAGATGATTCCCGCTGCAGCAATGCTTCCAGCTGCGCTTTTGCCGCGGCAAGATCCGTAAACACGATTGCCTGCATGCCGCAGCGTTCCGCCGCCGCAACGTTTTCGGCGCTGTCGTCCAGAAAGACCGTTTCCTCCGGCACAAGCGCGTAGCGCTCCAGAAGGATGCGGTAGATGCGTTCGTCCGGCTTGCAGACGCGTTCCCGATAGGAGAACACGGCGCCGTCGAGCACGCGGAAGAACGGATAGCCGCGTACATAGTCGTGACTGTATTTTGCAAGGTTCGACAGCAGATAGACGCGACAGCCGCTTTTCTTCAGATCGCACAGCCAGTCCGCGACCGCCGGGCGCAGAACGTGCATTCTGACGCAGTCCGGCCGCAGGGCGCGGCGGATGGCTTTTTTCTGCGCGGGATGGCTTTTGCAAAGGTCGTCGCGCAGGGCCCTGACGGTCAGATAGTCGCCGGCGTCGCCCTTTTGCCACGCGCCGGAAAAGACGTCCGCAAGCAGATGCGCCGCCGTTTCGGCGTTGAAGCCGCACTTCAGCAGATAGGCCGGCGGATCGAAGTCGACCAGCACGTTGCCGAGGTCAAACACGACGTTTTTGATCGCCATCAGCGGTTCTCCTTTCGCAGCGTGACAGGCGGGACGGCTGTGCCGTCGCTCGCCGTGAACTCCACACGGATCGCATCGGGCGAAAAGACGTAGCCTGTGCCGCCGATGTATTCTTTGTTGTTGGCCGCGCCGATCACGAGCGGACAGGTTGTCTGCAGCCGCAGGGCCGGATCGCCGGGCTGCAGCACCGCAAACCGGTGCTCGTGCGCCGAAAGGATCACGTCCGTACCCATGCTGCCCAGAAGATCGCACCAGCGCTGAAACAGCGGCCGCTCGATGTCAAACGCCGGTTCCTGCTTTCTCGGGAACTGGGTGTGCACCACGGCGATCCGCGTGGTCACGCCCGGCGCGTCAAATTCGGTTTTTGCATGCCGGATAACCTGGCGCAGATAGTCGGTCTGCGCCAGCCGGAACGGGTGAAACCGCGCATAGCCGCCGTATTCCCCGTGGTCATCCGGCTTGTCTTCGCCGCAGTCCAGCACGATACCCCAGACAGAGCCGAGGCGGAAGGTGTAATAGGTGTTGCCGTCTTGCGTCGGGATATACTGCGTCAGCTGCTCCGCAAGGGCGCCGCGCAGTTCGTGATTGCCGCGGACATAGACCACGGGACGGCTGCCGCCGGTCAGTTCGGCCGCGAGATTGTGCGCCAGCTCAAAGTGGCGCACACTGATGCTCTCGTTGACATCGCCGTTGACGATCAGAAAATCGAACGCGCCGAACGCGCCAGCCGCTGCAAGCGTTCGCTCCTTGTCACCGTGGGCGTCGCCCAGCATATAGGCGCGCACATTTCCTGTTTCGGGCACAGGATAAAACGGATAGTACCGTTCGGTGACGCCGATCGTCTCGGTCCAGTAGGATTTCCGCTCACGGATGCGCTGCAGAGAGAGGGTATAGCCGCCCGCCGCGTTGAGCGCCTTTTGCGGCACAGTAATCTGACGCAGGCCGGGCGCGGAGCGCAAAATACCGCAGACGACGTCGTCATAGACGGCGTCGCCCACTTTCAGCCGCGCATAGGCGCTGCGGCTGACGGAAAAGAAGATCTGATAGTCCGTGCCGACGGCATAGACCACAGGCGTATTGGAAAACATAGATTTCTCCGTAATGAATGATAGTTATGCTTCGACGGACGCATCCTGCGCATTGACATCTTCCACATAGGCGTTGATGCGCTTGTCACGCATGACGGCAAGTTCCTGATACATCTGCGCTTCTCTTGTCTTGGAAAGCGGCCACAGCAGCTTCGGAACGATACCCAGAATGCTCGTGACGAACGGAACGACCGTGCAAAGCGCGAACAGCCAGAACTTGGTGCGCTCGTCCTGCGTGCCGATCTTGGCGCCCTGCACATAGCCGATCTTCTTCATGACCAGCATGCGGATGGAGTTCATGCCGATGCCCTGCAATTTGAGCACCAGGTTCTTGGCCACGCTTGTGGTAGCCTCCATACGGTAGCCGTTCTTCCATTCGCAATAGTCCATGGCCTGATTCCAAAGGTCGGCGTTGATGACCTTGTTGACGCCGAACAGGAGCTTGACCAGAAATTCTCGGACACCGTAGGCGACCAGCATGGGCCAGACCTTGAGGTAGTTCTTCTTATACATACCGAAGGCAAAGAAGCCGAGCGTCACCATATCGCCGTAGAAGTCGGCGCCCACCCAGATGAAGCGGGAGGAGAAACGCTTGCGCAGCGGAGCCACGAAAGCGTAGCTGATGGAGCCGACCGGGCCCGAAATGCCGCTGACCAGTGCCTTGAGGGTATTGATCATGTGCGTGCTGCCGTGAACGTCGATCCAGTAGTTGGCTTCGTCCGTTCCGACGCCGAAGCCGCCGAGGAAGTCGGACAGGCACATCAGCAGCACCGGATAGTTGGTCAGAACCGCCTTCATGCCTTCCTTGATATTCGGCTTGTCAATCGTCTGCGGCACGCGTTCCTTCGACTGCAGGAAGAACCAGAACGAAGCCGCCGAAGAGATCACCGCGGTGCCGACGCCCATACCCAGGAAGATGCTGCGCATCTTGATTCCCCATTTGCCGGTGGAAACCATATCATACAGGAAGCCCATGATGTAGCCGGGAATATCCTCGCCCATGTAGCCCGTAAGCAGCTCAGCCAGCGTGATCAGCCGGACACGCTCGTTCGGGTTGGGCGTGATCGTGGACATATAGCCGCCGCGGGCAAGACCGGTGAAGGTGTTTGCTGTTTCACTGATGACGTTGAATGCAAAATAGAAAATCAGCTTCGGCACGAAGGTGGCCGCCGTGTTCGGGAAGAAATAGGGCAGGAACCAATAGAGCAGGCCAAACAGCGTCAGCGGGATCTGCATCGCCACGATATAGGGACGGAATTTACCGATGCGGGTACGGGTGTTGTCCACGATACCTGCAAAGACCAGGTCGTTGATGACATCCCATGCACCGGTGAACAGGTTGACGATGGCGCTGACGCCGAAGTCGATCTTGACAACGTCCCAGATGTAACGGGTGCCCCAGCCGCCGATGTTGAACGCGTTGGACCAGTCGTTGAACAAGTATGCTATGGTTTCTTTGGTTCCGACATAGTTATAGCTGCGGTAAATATTGTCCTTGCGTTCCTTGATCTCGGCCTCAACGTCCGTTACCTGGGTATTTGTCAGTTGCTCAGACATCTTTATTCACCTCCAGCTCTGTGATATACAGGGTCAATGTATCGGAATAGGTGTGGCCGTCGTATTCCAGCGTCGCGGTGATCGTGATCGCTTCCTCGCGCGCGGCGTGAACGGTCATGACACCCGTTTCGTCAATCGAGATGGCGTCGGGGTCGCTCGTTTCATAGGTCAGTGTATAATCTTCCTTTGTCGCTGTGGAATGCACCATCACGTCCAGCGGCAGCGCCTTGATGTCGTCGGGCTTCGCCACGAGCTGCTTTTGATAGAAGCGCAGCCTGTAATGGTTGAAGTTGATGTATTCCGCCGTGGTATAGGGGAATTCCACCTCGGCCTTGCCGCCCTCCGTCAGCGCGGCGTAATCGGTCCCGAGCTGCACGGTCGCCTTGATCTGATAGCTTTTGGTGACCTTCACGCTCTGCAGATCGTCCGAGAGGCGGTCGACCCTGCAGTTCACGGTTTCGCCCGTGGGCGTGATCTCCACTGCCGCAACCGTCATGGCGGGAGACAGGGTTTCCACGATCCGCTGATAGACCTCGCCGGCCTGCACAGCTTCCATGTCAACGTCGTCCGGCGTCATGGTGAAATCCAGATAATAGTGGACGGTATCGTCGTTGTCTTCCGTAAACTCGCCCTGATGGGCAGCGTAATCCACCACTTTCGCACTGTCAATCTGAAACGCGGGAACATCCTCAGTCTGCGACATCACCAGCTCGGCCGCGCGCGGATAGAACGAGGCGATTTTGCCGGGCGCCTGTTCGCGGAAATACTGCACCAGCGCGTGGTCCGCTTCGGCAAAGGGCGTTGCAATCTCGCCCAGCTGCACGTCGGTGTGCCAGTCGCCCTCCACGTCGTCGGCAGTCGTCATCTTTTCATAGAGGCGGTCGATATAGGCGGCCGCGTCCGCCGCCGCTTCGGGCAACTCGGTAACGGACTTTTGCGGTTCCGTCTCGGGCGGCGTGAAGATGGGCTTGCTCTGCTCGTGCTTCAGATAAAGGCCGATGCAGCCGAAGCAAAGCGCAACCACCAGAACGACGACGACGGTGCCCAAAAAGATTTTGACGCCCTTTTTCATCGGTTTCTTTTCCTTCACTGTGCTCACCCCTCTTCCTTTTCCACTGCTTCCAGCGCCTTCATGCGCGCCTCGTGTTCTTCTTCGCTTTCAAACACGGGCAGCGGCAGCTCGTCGAGATCCACAAGGCCCGCGCGCACCTGCCTGAGCAGATCGCGGCGCTTCGGGTCGTATTCGCGGTAGGTCGGCTCAATGCCTTTTTTGAGAATGGCGCGGTTCAAAAGGTACTGCACAAGGAACAGCGCCGCGCACAGCAGACCGCCGAACCCGAACGAGACCGAGGCCTGCGCGCTGTCGGGCGTGATCAGCTTCACGACAACAGACACCGCCTGCGCGGCCAGCGACAAAAGGAAACCGGCGAACGCCCAGTTTTTCATCCGCTTCGTGCTGCGCTTCAGGTTGAAGAAGCTGAGCAGATAGATGGCAAGGATGACGACGCCGACCAGAAGCAGCACCAGGAGCAACGCAAACAGCACCAGTCCGGCCGTCGCCTGCGGCTTGAGCAGCGTGCTTTGCAGCAGCTGCGGCAGCTTCATCAGCAGGCCGCTTTTGAACGCCTGCACCAGACCGATCCAGCCGGCGGAAAGCGCGCCCTCATAAAACGGCAGATGGAAGCGGACCGCGCCGATGGGCAGCAGCAGCGCCGCAATGGTCGCAATGACAAAGACCATGCGGGCAATCTGCAGACCGCCGCCGACAAACGACGCCTTGATCCGGGCGATCACCATCCGCGCCGCGCCGGCTTCCAGCTCGGTGCGCTTGGCGTCGCGGGCCAGCAAAGCGTCCTGCGAGTAATAATAGATATTGACCCCGCAGTGTTTGCAGTTGGGGTGGAGATCGTAGAACGGGATCTCGCCCCCGCATTTGGGACATTTCATGCTTCGTTTTCTCCTTTCCTATTTCAGATCCACCGTGATCGAATCGTCGTCGCCGGTGCGGTTGTTATAGAGAAAATCTTCGGCGATTTCGGCAAGCGACGATCCGGGCGGAATCATCTTTTGCACCTTTTCGATTTTGAACCGCTGCACAAGGCGGTCGAGCCTTGCCGCGGCGCCGTGCAGCGCCTTGTATTCCACCGTGTCGGGCGGGAAGGGCGCGTTGCCGGGATAGATGTGGCGGCAGATTTCGAACGCCGTATCCATGAGGCCGGTTTCCTTCGCCCGCTTTTTTTCTTCGGGCGTCAGGGTCTTCCAGACCTTGCCGAGCTTTGCGGCAAAGGAGAGCTTTCGCTTTGCGATAAACCGCAGTCCCGGCTTCACCAAGGCTTTGTGTCCGCGCAGCTTTTCGGCCGGCAGCACGCCGTCGGTTTCGCTGAGGAAACGGTCAAAATCGGTGTTGAGCAGCGGGAAGCTCTTTTCGACCCGGCCGGCAAAGTTGATGCCGTAGAGATATTCCTGCGGGGTCAGATCGCCGGTATCCACGCCGCGGATGGCCGTGAGGCCGACGCTCCCGATCTCGCAGACGCCCGCTTCGGGGTCCACCGTCACATGGCGCATCTTGCCCGCCGCGTTGACGGCGGCGATGGTGGCGACGTCCACGAACCAGCGGCCCTGTTCGTCGGTATATTTGCGGATGCTCTGCACGTGGGTGTGGCCCGTGAAGACCACGCGCACCCCCTCTTCGCACATCAGCTTCCAGAGGTCCCTGTAGCCGCCGTAGAGCTCGTAATCGACCATGTGGCGGAAGATTTCCCACGGGGCGATCACCGGGTGATGCACGGCGAGCAGAATAAAGTCGCCCGCCGCTTTCGCGTCGCGGATCTGCGCGGTCAGCCACTGCACGCCGTCTTCAAACAGCCCGCAATGGCTGCGGCCGTTGCCATTGTCGTCGATCATGCAAAGCCGCACGCCCTCGCCGAGCTGCACCACGTAGGAGCCGCTTTCGCGGTGGACGGAAAGCGCCTGCTTCGGGCCGTAGTCATAGTAATAATCGAACAGGTCCCTGCGCAGCATCACGGGGATCGGCTCGGTGCCCGTTTCGGTGTAGCGCACCGCGCCGCGCTGAAAGCATTCGTCCTCCCCGTTCGGGCTGCAGTAGTCGTGGGTCGCGGTTGTCACATAGACCTTTTTGCCTGCGGCGGTCAGCCGTTCCAGCCGCTGCCGGAACTCTTCGTGCGAAACGCGGTCGCCGCTGTTGACGTTGTCCCCCGTGAACAGAACGATATCGGTTCCGTCGTCGGCCAGGATCCGGTCGATGAACGAATCCAGAATCTCCGGCGAAAGCTTGAGCGCAATCTGGTCGCCGCGTTCCCGCATGGTGAACGGCTTGCCCTCGACCCAGGTCTGTTTGGAAACGTAGTGCGTATCCGTCAGCAACCAGAACGATGTCGGTTGTTTCATGCCATGCTCTCCCCTCTTCGACAGAATAAACACTGATACACTATAACTATACCATGAGATGTCCAACAAATGTCCAACAAAACCACCGCTTTTTTGTGAACTTTTTGTGAATTTTGTTCAAAGATACGCAACAAGTGCGGGCCGACAGCCGGCCGACGCGGGGTTTTGAACGCCTTTTTTCTTGTCTTTTTTGCGGGAATGTGATACAGTATAGGTAAGTTTACTGAGAGGACCGGTTCTTCCATGCTTTCATCGTTGCAGCAAACCCTGCTTCTGGTCGTGCCGCTGCTGCTGCAGCTTCTCATGCTGACCTTTGCGGTGCTGATCGACCCCTATATCCGGAAGCCGCACCGGCGGCTGCTGCTCGCCATCGCCGCGCTCATACTGAGCCTGATTGCGCAGAATCTGCTGGAAAGCCTGCTGCAGGATTCCAACCTTCTGCGCACGGCGGTCTCCGTCTACGGCTACTGCGTGCGGCCCGTGCTGCTGATTCTGTTCATCTGCATCTTCGACGCCGACCGGCGGTTCCGCCCCCTCTGGATTGCGGCCGCCGTCAACGCCGCCGTCTATCTGACCGCGTTCTTTTCCGGCGTCGCGTTCCGGTTTGAAGACGGCGTTTTCGTGCGCGGCCCGCTCGGGTGGACGTGCCACGTGATCTGTCTGCTGCTGATCGTGTTCCATCTGCAGCAGGTGCTGTTCAGATACCGCCGCATCCGTAAGCCGGAGGCGGTGATTCCCGTGTTCACGGCTGTGCTGATCGTTGCGGCGGTCGCGGTTGATTCCTGGATTCTGACCGACTATCAGATCAGCATGCTGACGGCTGCGATGGTCAGCGGCAGTCTGGTCTATTACATCTGGCTGCACCTGCAGTTCGTGCGCGAGCACGAAGAGACGCTGCGCGCGCAGCAGCGCATCCGCATCATGATGTCGCAGATTCAGCCGCACTTTTTGTTCAACACGCTCTCGACCATTCAGGCGCTGATCCGCACCGACCCCGAAAAAGCCTTTGACACGCTGGAAACCTTCGGCACCTATCTGCGGCAGAACATCGACACGATCAACCTGCCCGACCGCATCCCCTTTGAAACCGAGCTGCAGCACGTGCGCGTCTATACCGAAATCGAAATGCTGCGGTTCCCGAATATCACGATGGATTACAAGATTGAAGACAGCAGCTTCACGCTGCCGGCCCTGACCGTGCAGCCGATTGTGGAAAACGCGATCCGTCACGGCGTGCGCATCCGCAGCCGCGGCGTGGTCTGCGTTTCCACCCGGCTGGACAAGACCGACCACGTCGTCACCATCCGCGACAACGGCATCGGCTTTGACCCCGAGGCAGCGCTCTGCGGCGACGAGACCCATATCGGCATTCAGAACGTGCGCGAGCGGATCGAGCGCCTGTGCGGCGGCAGTCTGACCATTGAAAGCCGACCGGACGCGGGCGCCTGCGTCACCATCCGGATTCCGCGCGGAAAGGAGCAGCCATGAAAGCCATCTGCGTTGACGACGAACCGTTGATTCTGAACCTGACCGTTTCGCTTTGCCGCGAGCTGCCCGAGCTTGACGAGGTGGAGGGCTTTCTGACCGCGCAGGACGCGCTGGGCTATCTGGAAAGCAACACCGTGGATCTGGCGCTGCTGGACATCGACCTGCCCGACATGAACGGCCTGCTGCTGGCGGCAAGGCTCAAGGAGCTGCAGCCGAACCTTTCGGTCATCTTTCTGACCGGCTACGCGCAGTATGCCGTGGACGCGTTTCAGCTGCACGCCTCGGGCTATCTGCTCAAGCCGATCAACCGCGAAAAGCTTTCGGCGGAGGTCCGCTACGCCCTGTCGCGCCGCGGCGCCCCGGCGCAGACCCGCGTGTTCGCCCGCACCTTCGGCAGCTTTGAGCTGTTTGCCGACGGCGAAACCGTTTCGTTCGGGCGCTCCAAATCCAAGGAGCTGCTGGCCTATCTGATCGACCGCCAGGGCGATCGGATCAGCCGCGCCGAAGCCTTTGCCGCCCTTTGGGAAAACGGCGTCTACGACCGCTCCATGCAAAAGCAGCTGGACGTCATCATCCGCAGCCTGCGCGACACGCTGCACCAGTACCGGATCAGCGAAATCTTTGAAATCCGCGCCGGCGTCATGCGCGTGCTGCCCGAGCGGTTCGACTGCGACCTTTACCGTTTCCTCGACGGCGACATCGAAGCGGTCAACGCCTACCGCGGGGAATACATGAACAGCTACCCGTGGGCCAGTCTGACCGAGGCGTATATGACCCGCCGGACGGGAAAGGAATAGTCAAAAAAGCGAGGTGCTCCCGCACCCCGTTTTTTTGTGAATCGTTTTACTGCGCCTGCGCTGCGGGCGCTTTCTTTTTGAACGCGGCCGAGACCCAGCAAAGCGCGCAGGCCACCGCGCCGAACAGCAGCAGACACCGGAACACGTGATCCCAGGTGCCGCGGTCGGCAATGTAGCCGAGCAGCGCCGTGCTCAGGGTGCTGCCGACATAGCAGAACGTATCGAGCACGCCCGCCAGCAGGCCGGAATCCATCGTGTCGCGCAGATACATCGGAATGATGCTGGTAATCACGTTGTTGACGGCGTGCATCAGCATGGCGGAAACGGCGAACAGCACGATCGGGAACGCGGGGTTGGCCGCTGTGCGCTGCGCGCGCGTGACGAGCAGCACCAGCAGCAGAACCACCGTTTCGGCGCCGTAGAGCAGCCCGTTAAGCACGGAGGTGTTCTTTTGCTTTTTATGCAGCGCCGTGGAAAACCACGCGCCGAAAATGGCGAGCAGCGGCAGCAGCACCGTGACGAAGATCGACAGCGATTCCTTCATGCCGTAGCTCTCTTTGAGGATGGAGGGCGTCCAGGTGGTCACGCCGTCTTTGATGAAGCCGTTGGCCACGGCGGCAAAGAGCAGCAGCAGCGCCGGGACGACGAACGCGCGCGTCAGCTTCACGCGCTTTTTTTCGGCCGGCACATAGGCGCGCTCGCCCGCGGCCAGGAGCCGGCTGTCCGCCCTGCCGAGCAGCACGAACCACAGCACGCCGACCGCCGCCAGCACCGCCGCCGGCAGCCGGAACACCCAGCGCCACGACACCCCGCCGGCGGAAAACAGCGCCGAAAGGCCGTAGATCAGAAACGTGCCGAACGCGGTGGGCGTGCTCATGACGACGATCGCCCGCGGCAGCAGCTCGTCCGGCAGACGGTCGGAGAGCGTTTTGATCAGCGAGCTCCAGAGTATCGACTGGAACACGCCGTTCAGCAGCCAGAGAACCTTCATGGGCGCCACGCCCGTGCAGAGCGTCATGGCAAGGTTGACGGCGGCGGAACCGAACAGCGCCACCGCCACGGACCAGCGCGTGTTGTATCTGCGCGAAAGGATGCCGTGCACGAGCTGACCGGCGCCGTAGGCGAAGAAGAAGCACGAGCTGACGAGTCCCAGCTCGGTTTTGCTTGCGCCCAGCTGATCACGGATGGGCTCGATATAGGCGTTGAAGTTGAGCCGGCCGAGGTAGGCGGCGGCATAGGCCGCCCAGCACAGCAATATCACGACGGTCTGGCTGCGCTTGTTGTTGTTACGCATGAAATCGCCCCGCTTGAAGAAGTCAAAGCCCGCCGCCCGCGCGGCAGACAAGTGTTGCATCGCTTTATTCTACAGCCGGGCGCGGTATTTGTCAAGAATGAAAACGCCCGCGGAGCCGAAGCCCCGCAGGGATCGTTCTTGCGTTCAGCCGCGCGAGCGCAGCGCCGCGACCACCTGCGCCGGGTCGCCGTGCGCGCCGTCATAGCGCAGAAAGTAGTCGCCGCTGTCGAAAAGGCCATGCTTGCGTTCAAGCATCTGCGCCACCGGGGGCGGCAAGACGCCGTGCATGCGGGCCTTGAAGCGTTCTTTGATCGTGTCGAGGTCTGCGGTGCAGAGGATTTTCACCGCGCCCGCCGGCAGCAGCGCCGTCTGCGCAGGCTCGGAGATCACATAGACGATCGTCTCCCCTGCCGCTGCCGCCTGCCGCAGTTTTTCCTTAAACAGCGCGGCGGCCTCCCCTTCCGACTTTGCCAGACGCAGATAGTCTTTGCCTGAATAGACCTCTGCGCCGAACGCCTGTTTGAGCGCTTCGGCAAGCGTGGATTTTCCGGTACAGTTTTCTCCGATAATACCGATGATCATATGATTCGTCCCCCTTCGGGTCAATTCGTTTTTTCTGCCGTGAGTTCGCGCACAAAGCGCAGCACGAAGGCGGCGGCTTCCCGGAACGGCTTGTCGGTGAACCCGTGCGCGCCGCCCGGAATCACATGGAATTCACAATTTGGAATCGTCTTTGCCGCCTGTTCGGACCAGCAAAGGCGTACCGCGCGGTCGCTGTCGCCGTGCAGCAGCAGCACCGGGGCCGGATAACCGGCCAGTTCTGCAAACACGTCCGTGTCCCAGACGTCAAGCGCGTATCTGCGGCTCACGCGGATCCAGCCGCGGAACATGTCGAACGCCGGCGGCACCCGTTCGGGACTGCCGAAGCCCTGACGCAGGTCGGAGATGATATTCAGCGCCGGATACAGCAGCACCATGGCGGTGATCTCGCTGCTGCGGCGGCACCCGGCAAGCGCCGTGACCGTGCCGCCCTGCGAAGCGCCCATCAGAACGATCCGCGCGGGATCGACGAACGCCCAGGTCTTCGCGGCATCCAGAACAGCCTCCAGATCGGAAACCTCCGTCATCACGGACATTCCTGCGTTGGTGCCGTCGCTGCGGTTGCCTTCGCCCACGGTTCCGCCGCAAAAATCGAAGCAGTAGACGGCGATCCCCGCGCCGGCCAGCAGCTCGGCATAGCCGATGCCCGTTTTGTGCGTGCTGCCGAGCTCATGGGAAAAAATCACGAGCGGCAAGGGCTCCTGCGCCGGTTCGGGCAGATAGGCCACGCCCCAGATGTTCTTTTCCCCGTTCCGGCAGCTGATCTCCCGGGTGCTGAATGGCTGTGCCTGTGTCCGCATACGCCTGTCCTCCGTTTTGCCGTGTTGTCCGCTTGCCATCATTGTATCACACCGCGCGCCCGGATGCAAGCGCAACAGGATATTAAGATTTGTTCTTCCAGCGAAAAAACACTTGCAATCACCGATATGAATTGCTATAATTATTTATTATTGATCTTGTTTCCGCCTATGTGCGGCCGAAAGAACGGAGGGACAAGGATGAACATTATCGTGGTTGACGACGAACGCTATATACTGAACGGCGAAGTGGACCTGATCTGCCGCACGGTGCACGGCGCGCAGGTGCTGGGCTTTACCCGCAGCGCGGAGGCGCTGGACTACGTCTATGCGAACCCCGTGGACGTTGCGATTCTGGATATTAACATGCCGGACTACAACGGCATCGATCTGGCGCGGCGCATGAAGATCTACCGCCCGGCGATCAACATCATCTTCGCCACCGCCTACAGCGACTATTTTGAAGAGGCCATGCGCCTGCACGCCTCCGGCTACATGCTCAAGCCCCTGCGGCCCGAGCGGCTGCTGGAGGAGCTGAGCGACCTGCGCCATCCGGTGGCGCAGCGCGGGCCGGCGCTGTATGTGCGCACCTTCGGCGACTTTGAGGTGTTCTGGCACGACAAGCCGCTGCTGTTCCGCTATCAGAAAACCAAAGAGATGTTCGCCTATCTGATCGACCGCCGCGGCGCCATGGTGGAAAGCGACACGCTGATCACCATCCTCTGGGGCGGCGAAGAAGACCGCTCCAACTATTTCAAGCAGATCCGCAAAGACCTCAAGGACACGCTGGAATCGGTCGGCTGCGGCGATATTCTGATCAAGCGACGCGGCGCCATCGGCCTTCTGACCGACAAGATCAAATGCGATTACTTTGACTGGCTGGCCGGCACGCCGGACGGCATCAACGCCTATCGCGGCGAATACATGCACCAGTACAGCTGGGCGGAATCCACCTGGGTCAATCTGGAAGGGAAGTCGAATCTATGGGAACCGTAAACGGAACACTCGCGCTGTTCTGCGCGGTATGCACGCTTGTGCTGGTGTTCGGTCTGCAATATCAGCAAAGGATCCGTCACACCAAAGACGGCGGCATCTTTCACTGGATGCTGCTCGCATCGTTTTTCGCGCTGCTGTTCGACGGGATCGGCTGGCTGTGCTTTGACGAAAAGCCCGTCGCGTTCCGCTTGTTCGGAACGATCTCCATGCTGGCTGTCAGCGTACTGCTGGCGATCTATTCCGATTACGTGATGAGTCTTTTGAAGCTGAACAGTCTGCTGCAGCGGCGGATCAAACAGATCAACTATGCGCTCTGCGGTTTTTTGGCGCTGCTCTGGGTGCTGAACGCCATCCGCCCGTTCTTCTATGATTTTCAGACGCTGAAATTCTTTCACCCGTTCGGCACAGTGCTGGTCGTGATCTGCACGGCGGTCGTATTTTTCGACACGTTGTTTCTCATCTGCATCAACAGGCAAAAGGTCGGCAAAGAGCAGTTCATCATCATGGCGGGACTGCCGGTTCTGCCGGTGATTTCCTATTTGCCGAACCTCTGGTCTTCTCAGCTGCATCTGTTGTTTCCGATGATCTTTTTCGTGCTGCTTGCCAACTACGTGCGCCTGTTCAACCTCCAGTATTCCAGCCTGAGTACGCAGCGTGAAAGGCTGCACAGCATGCAGATCCGCTCCACGACGGAGCGCATGAAGCCGCATTACATCTACAACGTGCTGACCAGTATCTATTATCTTTGCGAAACCGACCCCGCTGTGGCGCAGCAAGCAGTCGGCGCGTTCTCCGATTATCTGCGCAGCGTGCTGGAAGACCTGGACGCCGGCGGTCTGATCCCGTTCCGCCGGGAGCTGCAGACGATCAAGAGCTATCTGAGTCTGGAGAAAATGCGGTTCGGCGACCGCTTCCGCGTGTCGTTTCAGATCGAAGCCGACCGGTTCCTGCTTCCGCCGTTTTCGGTGCAGCCGGTGGTGGAAAACGCGGTCAAGCACGGTGTGGAAAACAGTGACCTTGTGGGCGAAATCCGCATTGAAAGCTTTGAGACACCGTCCCACTTCGTGGTTGTTGTAAGCGACAACTGCGGCGGCTTCGACGTAGAGCAGCTCCGCCAGGACAAGGGAAGCTTCGGGTTGCGGTATATCCAGCAGATCCTTTCCATGACGGTCAACGGAAAGATTGTCATCGAAAGCGAAGTCGGCGTCGGAACCAGCGTGACGATCCGGATTCCGAAAGAGGAGGTCGCGTTCCTGCAGCCGGGAAGCTGAAAACGCGCCCCACTAAAGAAAAGCCGAACAGCCGCGGTCAAAGCCGCGGCTGTTCTGTTTCCGGCGCTCGCCCGAAAAAAAGGCGACCTGCTGCGGCTCCGCGCGGGGCGCAGCAGGTCGTTTTCTGCGGTTATGCTTCAAAGGCTTCGCGGTTGATCCAGAGGCCCAAAGCGGGATTGGGAATGAAATAAACCGTCTCCCCGTCCACCTCGTTGTAGCCGTACTGCAGCTTTTCCGGATCGTATTTCTTTGCCAGCTCGTCATAGTCCGCGGCCCGGAAGCCGACCGAGGCGATCTCTTCCTTCGTGATCTGCTTCACGGCGTAGGTGATCGTGAAGCGTCCGTCCGACGAGCCGTGGATCAGATGCGCCGCCGCGCCCATGTTTTCGCGCAGGTCGGTGTTTTCGGGCTGCTTGAACGCCTCCAGCGTGTGCAGACGGCCCCGATAGCCGTATTTGCGGATCAGCGCGTCCACGCGGTCGTCTTCGCCGAAACGCTCCACGCCGGGAGCCAGAATGATGAGCTCCCCGCCGTCCGCCATCGCCATTCTCGTGCGGTAAACGGCCTTGTTGCCGAGCCAGGTGCTCTTGAATTCCGAGGGGTCCAGATAGACCACGCATTTTTTGAGCCCGTGCTCCACGAAGTCGATGTTCTTTTGCTGGGCAAGCTTCACCGCGTGGGTCAGACAATCGCGGCCCTCGCCGATAAACAAACCGTGCGTGCGGATGACGCCGCCGGGGGCCGTTGTGACCGTCAGGACGAACAGGATCGGGCGGTCCTTCAAAAAGTGCTCCATCCCGTAATCGAACATCCGGCGGACCGGGGTGTGGTCCTTGCCCATCATGCGCTCCATCCCGTAGACCGCGCCGACCATGTGGGATTTGTTGATCATCTCGCTGCCGCCCACGCCGACAAAGAAGTTCTTGGCGTGGTTCGCCATGCCGATCACCTCGTGCGGCACGACCTGGCCCGGAGAGATGATGAGGTCGTAGCTCTCGTCCATGACCAGCCGGTTGACCTCCGCCGCGACCGGCTCGGTCCAGAGGCCTTCGGTGATTTCGGAGATATAGTCTGCCGGAATCTCGCCCAGTCTGACCACGTCGGTACGCCAGTGGTGGATGAGCATCCGCTCAAAGGGAACGTCGCCGAACATGGCGGTCCACTGCGCCTTCGTCACCGGAACGTGGGTGCCCAGCGCCGGAAGAATGTCGACCCGGACGCCCTGCGCCGTCAGCGCATGGTAATACACGTTGGTGATGTAGCCCGCATTGGAATGAAACCGGGTAAAATCCGGCGGAAGAATCAGAACCTTTTTCAGAGTGCGGCCCTCCAGAGAGGCAAGCAGGGCTTCTTTGATCTCTTCCGGCGTCAGACCGGTTTCCGCTTCGGCAATTCGATAGATATCATTCATGGCTCGTTCTCCCAAAGAAAATGTTTCATCGCGTGCGCAACGCCGCTGCTGTTGCAGTCGTCCGTCACATAATCCGCCGCTCGCTTCACTTCTTCCCCGGCGTTGCCCATGGCGACGCCGACGCCCGCGGCCTGCAGCATCGTGATGTCGTTGCGGTCGTCGCCGAAGGCCATCGTCTCGTTGAGCGGGATGCCGAGATATGCGGCCAGCTTTTTGAGCGCGTTGCCCTTGGTGGCCTCGCGGCTGTTGATCTCAATGTTGTTGACGATGGAGGTCGTCACAACGAGATCGGGAAACGCCTGCGGCAGCGTCCGAAGCGCTTCGGCGCGCAGGTCCATGTCGCGGAAGAAGATCTGGATCTTCTGGACGTCGGCCGCCCGCGCTGTCAGGCAGGCCTTGAGCTCGGGCACGGGCGTGCGCAGCGTGCGGATCATCTCCAGACTGTGGACGTTCGCGGCGTACTGCTGCGCCTGATCGTAAAACTTCTGCGTCATCCAGCCCCAGCCGTCCTGGTAGCAGTCATAGATCACGGGCAGCGCGTCCAGCTTTTCCATAACGGCCACCGCCCGCTGCCAGGGAATCCCGGAGCCGCAGACGGTTTTCTGTCCGAGAACGTCATACACGTCGGCGCCGTTGATTGAGATCACGTAGCGCACATAGGGCAGATCCCGGATCAGCTGCGGCATACCGCGGTAGAAGCGGCCCGTGGCCGGGACGATCTCGACGCCGCGTTCCGCCGCCCGGGCAAGCGCCGCCGCGTTCTCTTCGGAAAGCCGCTTGTCGGAATCGAGCAGCGTGCCGTCGAGATCGAACGCAATCAGCCAGACGTTACGCATTGTAGGTGGTCGCCGCCGTGCTGCCGCCGTGGCCGGTCCAGTTGGTGTGGAAAAACTCGCCGCGGGGCGCGTCGGTTCTTTCATAGGTGTGGGCGCCGAAATAGTCGCGCTGGGCCTGCAGCAGGTTCGCGGGCAGACGCGCGGTGGTATAGCCGTCGAAATAGCTGAGCGCGGAGATCATGGCCGGCGCCGGAACGCCGTACTGCACCGCGGCCGCCGCAACCTTGCGCCAGGCCGGGACCAGCTTTTCGATGGTAGCCTTGAAATAGGGGTCGAGAATCAGATTCCTGAGCGCCGGATCGGCCTCAAAGGCCTCCTTGATCTTGCCGAGGAAGACCGAACGGATGATGCAGCCGCCGCGCCACATCAGCGCGATGCCGCCGTAGTTGAGGTTCCAGCCGTAGTGCGCGGCCGCGGTACGCATCAGGGTATAGCCCTGCGCGTAAGAGATGATCTTGGAGGCGAACAGCGCCTGACGGATGGCTTCGACCATCTCCGCCTTGTCACCCTCAAAGGCGGGAATCTTCCGGCCAAAAACGCCGGCGGCTTCCACGCGCTCCTCCTTCATGGCGGACAGGCATCTTGCAAAGACCGCCTCGCCGATCAGCGTGAGGGGCACGCCCTCGTCGAGCGCCGCAATGCCGGTCCATTTGCCGGTGCCCTTCTGTCCGGCGGTGTCGAGAATCTTTTCCGCCAAAGGCGCGCCGTCCGTGTCCTTGTAGGCCAGAATGTCGCGGGTAATCTCGATCAGATAGCTGTCGAGTTCGGTCTCGTTCCACTGTCTGAAGGTCTCGTGCATTTCCTCATAGCTCATGCCGAGCAGGTCGCGCATCAGCTGATAGGCCTCGCAGATCAGCTGCATATCGCCGTATTCGATGCCGTTGTGGACCATCTTGACGAAGTGGCCCGCGCCGTTTTCGCCGACCCAGTCGCAGCAGGGCTCGCCGTTTTCAACCTTTGCGCAGATGCCCTGGAAAATGGGCTTGACATAGGGCCACGCGGCGGGAGAGCCGCCGGGCATCATGCTCGGGCCCTTCAAAGCGCCCTCTTCGCCGCCGGAAACGCCGGTGCCGATATAGAGCTTGCCCTTGGATTCCACATACGCGGTTCTGCGCATGGTATCGGGGAAGTGGGAGTTGCCGCCGTCGATCAGGATGTCGCCGTCTTCAAGCAGCGGCAGCAGCTGGTCGATCAGCGCGTCCACCGCGGCGCCGGCCTTGATCATCATGAAGACCTTGCGCGGCTTTTCCAGATTCTCCACCAGCTCTTCCAGACTGTGGCAGCCGATGATGTTTTTGCCGCTCGCGCGGCCGTGGATGAAATCGTCCACCTTGGAGGTGGTGCGGTTGAACACCGCGACGGTGAAGCCCTTGGACTCCATATTCATGACGAGGTTTTCGCCCATAACGGCGAGTCCGATCAAACCGATATCCGCTTTTTTCATGTCTGTCATACTCCTTTCATCGTTGCACGCGGGCGTTGCCCTTGTAAATATCCCAGACCTGCTTTTCATCCGCAGGTTCCGCGTAGTCGTTAAGGCTGCTGGCAGCCAGCACGCCGGAGGCCCAGCCGAACTGCAGCCATTTGTCGGGCGTCCATCCCTTGAATACGCCGTAGAGCAGGCCGCCCGAGAAGCCGTCGCCGCCGCCGATGCGGTCCATGACCTGAATCGGTCTGGGCTCTTCAACGTACCAGTTGCCGTCCGCCCAGAGGATCGCGCCCCAGAGGTGCTCGTTGGCGGAGACCACCTGCCGCAGCGTCGTCGCGTAGGCTCTCGCCTGCGGATACTTCTCTCTGACCTGATCGATCATGGCCCGGAAGCGTTCGATCTTGGAGCCGAGCTCCTTGCCGCCGGCCTCGGGACCCTGGAAGCCCAGACAAAGCTGGAAGTCCTCCTCGTTGCCGACCAGAATATCGGCGACCGAGGCGATCTCGTGGAAGGCCTTGCGCAGCTCCTCCTCGCGGCCCTTCCAGAACGTTGCGCGGTAGTTGAGGTCAAAGCTGACCAGAGAGCCGTAGCGCTTGGCGGCCTTCGCGACCTCCAGGCAGCACCGGGTCGTTTCCTCGCTCATCGCGGCGATCAGGCCGGAGAGGTGGAAGATGCCGACCCCCTCCTGTCCGAAGATGCGGTCGAGGTCGAAATCGTCGGCCGAAAGCGTTCTGCCGATCTCGCCGGCGCGGTCGTTCCAGACGCGCGGCGCGCGCAGGCCGAAGCCGGAATCCGCAATGTTGAACTGGTGCCGGTAGCCCCAGGGGCCGCCCTGCGGAACGTCTTTGCCCTCAAAGCGGATGTTGCGCGCCCGGAGCTGGCGCTTGATGAAGTCCGCCATTGGCGAACCCTCCACGAATTTTGTCAGAACCAGACATTCGTTGCCGAGGCTGGACGCCACGTTCAGGACGTTGCTTTCGGCCGAGGTTGCCTGCAGATAGAACAGATTGCTGTTCTGCACTGCCATCCGGTCCTGCGGCGTGATCCTGAGCCCCATGCTGGTGACGGAAGCGATTGCATATCTTTTCATAACGTACACTCCTTTTCAAACCGCCGGAAACGGGAGGTCCCTTCGAAGCGGTCGGGTCTGATATAAATATCACTTTATATTATCATATTGTGCGGCGAAAATCAAGAATTTCGTATGAGATTGTTCGACGGCAGCGGGGTTTTTCTTCTGCCCTTCGGGGTCCATCAGCTGCGGCGCTCCCCGCCCCCGCCTATTTGATTTGCCGTCGGCACAGAGCAAGGAAAAAGGCAGCCGCCCGGTGCAACGGCCGGACGGCTGTCTTGCTTTTTTCAAAGGTCTATGCGGTGTCTGCCGGGCTGCAGCGTCTGCGTTCTGCCGTCCGGCAGAACGAACGTCGCCGTGGTGTTCGCCGGTACGGTCACGGAGCACGCATAGCCGCTCTCCGTCTTTTCCCAGCCGGATTCCACCGTGCCCCAGACGCTTCTGTAGCTCGCTTCGGCAAAGGTGAAGCTGCCGCCGGGCTTCGGCGCAACGGTGAAATGATTTTCGCCGCTTATCTGAATGCCGCACATTTCGCCGAACAGCCATTCGACGACGGCGCCCTTGGAATAATGGTTCAGGCTGCCGATGCCGCCCGAAACGGAATTCGGCCCCTCCCAGGCCTCCCAGATCGTGTTGGCGCCGGCCTTCGGCATGGAGAGCCAGCCGGGGATCTCCTCGTTTTCGAGCAGCCGGTAGGCGTATTCGACGTCAAGCTGTGCCAGCACGTAGAGGATCAGCGGCGTGGAGAGGAAGCCCGTGCCGAGCCGCCAGTTGTAGTGATCCAGCGCGCGGATCAGCCGCTGCCCGGCAAAGACCGTCTGCGCCTCGTTCAGCAGGCCGAAATACAGCGGACGCACGAGCTTGGCCTGCCGGTCGGTATCGAGCGAAAACTGCTTGGTCTGCACCAGCTTCTGATAGCCCCTGCGCGCTTTGTCGGCAGCCGCGCGGAACCTGGCCTCGTCGTCCGCTTCTCCGAGGACGTGGGCGATCTTTGCCATGACGTCCATCAGATAGACGAGATAGGCCGTGGTTTCCTCCGGGTGCGGCGAAACAAAGTCGGAGACCGCAAAGGCCTTGACGTCCGCAGGCTCCGCCCATTCGCCGTAGCTTTGGCCGTAGTTGGAGATCGACCGCAGATACCGCGGGTCGATGCCGGTCGGCTTCGCGGTCGGGTACCATTTGCCGAGGGTTTTGATCTTGTAGTCCGCGAACCGCCGCATCCGGTCGTAGTAATCACGCAGCATGTGCGCGTCGCCGTATTGCAGATACAGGCGGTACGGGATGAACACGCCGGCGTCCGACCAGCCGGCCGAGCCGTCCATGGCATTCATATAGAAGTCCACGCCGCCCACGGGCGCAATCTGCGTGAAGCAGCCGTTCTTGTGCTGCGCGTCGCAGACGTCGTTTTCGAATTTGCGCGCAAAGGGCAGATAGTTGAACAGATAGCTTGCCGTTTTCACAAAGATCTGCGCGTCGCCGAGCCAGCCGTGGCGCTCGCGCGTGGGGCAGTCGGTCGGCAGGTCGGCGCTGTTGTTTTTGGCCGACCAGCGCGTGGCGTCCACAAAGCGGTTCAGCAGCTCGTTGGAGCTTTTGAACGTGCCGGTCTCCTCCAGGTCGGAATAGACCGCAACCGCCGTCACGTCGGCTTCCCCGAGCGCCGCGTCCGTTTCAATTTCGGCATACTGAAAGCCGAAAACGGCAAAGGTCGTTTTATAATCGTTCACGCCGTCCCTGCAGACGTATTCGATTTTCTGCAGCGGCGTGGTTTTCTTTTTGTTGGAAAGCTGGATATTCTTGAGCGTCAGTTCGCCGTTTTCCAGCAGTTCGCCGCAGCGGACCGTGACCGTTTGTCCGGCCTTGGCGTTCACGCTGAACGACACGTAGCCTGCGATATTCTGCCCGAAATCGAACAGCTTCCTGCCGCCCGGCGTCACGGTCATTTTGCCCTTGAACGTCTCTTTTTCCGCAATCGGCACGTTGTTCGACGCGGTGGGCGTTACGGAATGCGCCGTCACCTTCGCGCGGCCGCTGAAGGAGGGCTGCATCCGGGCGTCAACGATCTCGCCGTCCTTGTTGTCGGCAAAGCGGATCGGGCCGTCGTTGGACCACTGCCAGGTTTCGTCCGTGGCGACGGTTTCTTTTTTGCCGTCTTCATAAGTGATCACAAGCTGCGTCAGGAGCTTTGTTTCCGTACCGTACTGATTGCGCAGGCCCCACGCGCCGCAGGAGCCGCGGTACCAGCCGTCGGCCAGCATGATTTCCAGCGCGTTGCTTTCCCGCAGCAGCGCCGTCACGTCATAGGTCTGGTACTGCACGCGCTTGCGGTAATCCGTGATGCCCGGCGCCAGCGGCATCGACACGCGCACGCCGTTGAGGGCGGCGCTGTAGAGTCCGCAGGCCGTGATATACAGCCGCGCCGACCGGACCTTGCCGTTCAGAGAAAAAGCTTTCCGGAAGCAGTCCGCGGGATAGCGCGCTTTTTTGTTCACGGTGTAATCGCCGGCGATCCATTTCGCCTGCCAGTGTGACGCCCGCAGCAGACCCATCTCAAAGAAGGCCGGTTCCGACCAGTCGCCCTCGGCTCCGTTTTCATCCCAGAGCTTGATCCTGTAGTTCACCCGTTCGCCCGAAACAAGACAAAGCGGATACTGCGCATGCATGGAACTGCTTTCGACTTTTCCGCTGTCCCATTTTTCGCTGACGACGCGGTAGGCGGTCTGCTTCACGCCGCCGTCGCAGTTCCAGAAGATGCGCGGATTCGGAATGTCGATCCCGATCGGATCGATCAGGTATTCGGTTTTGAGACAGACGGCGTTCATGCTTCTTCACCCGCTGTCAGAGCCGTACCGTCGGCTTCATGCCGCGCTTTGATCTCGGCCTGCTCCCGGGGCAGGTTCTTTTCCACGTTCAGGAAGAACAGGATTGCAACCAGGGCGATACCGGTGAAGACCTCCAGGCCGACAAAGGCGAAGGAGATCACCCAGGAAACGGCGGAGGGCTGCTGCAGGGCGACGGTCAGCACGCCGTCGGCGGCGGGCTTCAGGTTTTCCAGCGCCACCTGCGCCGTCCAGCCGTTCTGCGCAAGCTTTGCCGCGGCGTCCGCGGTGCTGCTCGCCGTGATCGGCGCCAGATAGCCGGCTTTGGCCAGCAGCCAGTTGAATACGCCGGTCATGATGCCGACCATGGCGACGGCAATGATGTTGTAGATGGACATCGCCGCGCCGTCCATGCGCAGGTCCTTTTTCCATTCAAGGTGATCCAGACAGTCGGCAAACAGCGCCATGAACACATAGGCGCAGGGCAGACCGCCGATGTTCTTGATGAACTGGCCGACGAGGACGATGACGAGGTTATGGGAGAAGAGCCAGCAGATCAGAGAGCCGACGGCATAGAGCACAAAGCCCCACATGGTGACGTTGCGCTTGCCGAACTTCTTGGCCAGCGGCCACACGGCAAAGATGCCGATGCCCATCGGGATGCCGCCGATGACGGAAACGAGCATCTGCGTGATGCCGTCGTTGTAGGTGCCGAGCACGTAGTTGCAGTAATAGACGAGGCCGAGGTTCTTGAGCGTCACGCCGACGGTATAGACGAAGAAGTAAACGTACATCAGAACCATGTATTTGTCTGTGAACAGGATTTTGAGCTGTTTCGTGAACGGCAGCTTTGCTTCTTCTTCGGCAGCGGCGGCCTCCTGTGTCACACGCTCCTTGGTGAAGAAGTATTCCAGCAGCGTCAGCGGCAGCGCAACGATGGAAAGAATGGTCATCAGCGTGATCCACTTCGATTTGTCCACGCCGATCATCGGCATGATCACCATCGGGAAGACCAGCGCCACGAGAATGCCGCTCATCATGATGGTGGTGATCTGGTTGAAGACCGACAGACCGCCGCGGGCCGTGCCGTCGCGCGTGGACAGCGGCACCATCAGGTTGTGGCTCATGTTGAAGATCGTATAGGCGAAGGAATAGAACAGGTTATACGAGATCATGACCCAGAGCGCCTTCACGGTGTCGCTGCTTTCGGGCACGGTGAACAGCAGAATGCCGGTGACCGGCACGAGGAACGCCGAAAGCAGCAGCCACGGGCGGGCCTTGCCTTCCTTCGTTCTGGTACGGTCGATGATCTGCCCCATGACCACGTTGGTGATCGCGTCGATGATCTTGGACACGATGGGGAACACGGTCAGGAACACGCCGCCCCACAGCGGCGTCAGGTTGAGCACGTCGGTGTAGTAGACGTTCAGATAGGTGGCGAGCACGGCGTTCAGCAGCAGCGCGCCGGCGGGACCCAGCAGATAGCCGAGCCACTTTTCGCTTTTCGTCACGGTTTCGCTCTTGATGCGGCTGGCAAGCAGCGGACTGTTCATCAGTTTCATATTGATCTCCCTTCATTCATCCGTTCAGGCTCTGCAGGATGCATTTGCAGTGTATTCTAAACCTGTGCGTTTGTCAAGATTTCTTTTGCGGTTCCGACCTTGTCGGCGAACGTGAACATGCTCATGGCATACCAGCCCTCAAAATCGGGCGCCCAGTAGCGGATGCCCGCAAGGCCGTGGGTCTTGCCCCAGGCGATGACGTCGGCATAGAGCGCGGCCTGCCCGGCCTCGTCCATGTTGTAGCCCTTCATCTTTTTGCTCCAGCCGGCGAAGGGGCCGTCCATCTCGCCCGATGGGTAGGAAAACTCGCCGATAAAGACCGAAAGGCCGCACTTCTTGTTGATGGCCGTCACGGTTTTCTTCAGGAGGATTTCTTTGTTCAGATAGAGCGAGGGCGCGCTCGGGTAATAGCTGATGCCCGCCGTTTCCATGGCGTAGCCGTTTTTCTTCATGCAGTTGAAGAACGCGGCGCAGCTTTTCGGCGTGGCGACAACTGTTGCAATATGCGTGGAGAACCGGACGCCCGAGGCGTCGATTCCCAGCTTTTCATAGGCGGAGAGAATGCCGCTTTTGACCGCCGCGTACGCCTTGGCGTCGTATTGCCAGAGGTTCTTTTCCAGCCAGCCGACGCCGAAGGTCGGCAGGATGTAGCGCATGAAGGACGGCACCTTTTCCAGCTTGGGGTTGACCGCCGTTTTCAGCCCGAGGCTGACGCCCGCAAAGCCGAAGTTCGTCTCGTTGCCGAGGTTCCAGTCGTTGACGGTGCAGCCGGTTTCCAAAATTGCTTCGCCGACGAACGCGCCGTAGGCCTCCAGCACGGTGCAGATCTCGTCCAGCGTCAGCTCCGACCAGTCCTTGCCGTTCTGCAGGGCGTAGATCTCCGGGTATTCCTCAAAGCGGGGCGCCTGCTGCGTTTCCATGTCCATGTAGGTATAGGCGCACATGATCTCCGGGTTGATCGGGATATTCAGCTTTGCCGCGATTTTG
>JAEEGF012340006.1_pt1 | contig 25263 bp, 7 predicted proteins | sample 9134171 | NCBI WGS metagenome assembly JAEEGF01 (sample SAMN16246542, study PRJNA631951) | gut metagenome | biome: gut microbiome; feature: rumen; material: AP-attached | host: Bos | place: Iran: Karaj | collected 2018-10 | reverse complement strand
GTACTCTTCGACGCTACACAAAAGGGCTATCTTTACCTGAAGCGATTTATGTTCGAAGCCACATCACGTAAAAACAATCTGCTTGGTGAGGGGAAGGACAGCCGTCTTGTCTGCCTCTCCGATCAGGTCTATCCGCGCTTCCTTGTTACTTTTGGTGAGCCCGACGCTCACAGAGCACCGTTGGAAGTGGATGCGGAGCAATTTGTGGATGTCAAGAGCGTGAAGGCGCGTGGCAGACGGGTGTCGCAGTTCTGTATTGCCAATGTGGAGGAGTTGGAGCCCCTGCGCTTCCCTGAGCCGACTGAGCCTGAAGCACCCGCTACCCCTGAGATTCCAGAAATATCAGAAACCTCAGACAACCCAGAAACTCCTGAAAGCCCAGATTCTCCCTCTCCCACGTCGGAGGATGGCCAGTTCACATTATTTTAACGTAAAAATGAAACGAAGCCTATTACTTATCTTTGTCGCTCTCTTGCTGCCTTGCTCTCTGCAGGGGCAGGAGACGACTACTGTTGAGTCTGCTACTGAGGTGTTGCAGCCAGGGCGGTTCCTGCGCTCTGGCTCAACGCTTGGCTTTGGCCTCATTACCACATGCTTTGATTCCTATCTGTCGCCAAACAACTACATGGGGATTGAGTTGGATTTCTTGAACGAGAATTGGAGACGCTCTGCCAGGCGTGACAATCTTTTCTTACAGTCGATATACGATTCCTCGATAGGGCTTACCGAAAGTGGCTCCACCAGTATGACGTTCGTGGCAAACGAAGTATATTCCGATGCCTGGGCGTGGCGTGTGGCGCGGCTGGGTGTGGTTGACTTTTATGCGGGTCCTGAACTTCAGACGCGTGTAGGTATTGTTTATAACATGCGGAACTCCAACAATCCTGCCAACCTCAAGCTCGGCTTTCACGTGGGCGGTATGGGAATGGCTGAGGTGCGCTATCGCATTCTCCATATCCCTGCGCGCACTTCGTACCAGCTCGACTTTCCGCTCGTAGGGGCTGTGTTCTCGCCGCAATACACGCAGTCGTACTACGAAATCTTTACGCTTAAGCATTATGCGGGAACCGTCCATTTCGTTTCGCCCTTCAACGGCTTTTCGCTCCGACGCATCCTGACGACAGATCTTACGATACGCGATAGCATCATGCGCGTCATTTTGGAAAATGATTCCTACCAGTGGCACACATCCACGAACAGTTATGCCATCCGCTCATTCCGTCTCGGCTTCGGCTTCGTGTTTAACTCCTATTCCATCCTGCCCCGTGAAAAAGCTTCCGATTATCTCCCTTATTAGTGTAGTCCTCCTGCTCTCCTCGTGCATAAGGGGTGAGGAGTTTACGTCCTCGCCTACGGAGAACTTCAAGGCGCTGTGGAAGTTGCTCGATGAGAAATATTGCTTCTTCGATTATAAAAAGGCAGAGCATGGTCTTGACTGGGACGAGGTACACGACCGCTATGCCCGTTTGGTAAACGACAGCCTCACAGACCGTCAGCTCTTCGACGTGCTTTCCGACATGGTGAACGAGCTGCGTGACGGTCACACCAATCTTATATGGGACTTCGGTACCTCGCGCTACACGTCGTTTTATTCGGACTATCCGCACAATTTCGATGGCGAATTGTTCTCGAAGACGCTTGGCGACAACTATTATTACTCCAGCGGAGTCTACTATACTCGTCTGCCCGAGAACATTGGCTACATGTATATCGGCTCCTTCTCCTCCAGCTTTTCGCAGCGGCTTATCACGTCCATCTTCAAGTACTTTGAGGAGTGTCCAGGGCTAATCATTGATGTGCGGGATAATGGGGGCGGAGACTTGACGTTGGCGCAGGATTTGGCAGCACGATTTATGGATGAGAAGACGCTTGTCGGCTATATTTCGCATAAGACGGGGACGGCTCGAGATGCCTTCTCCGAGCCAAAGCCTGTCTATGTCGAGCCCGATACTACGTTGCTCCGCTGGGACAGACGTGTTTGTGTGCTGTGCAATCGTCGTTCGTTCAGCGCCACTAACGACTTTGTCCGAAATATGCGCATGTTGCCGCAGGTGACGATTGTCGGGGACCGTACAGGAGGCGGCTCTGGCCTCCCTATGAGCACGGAACTGCCCAATGGCTGGAGCCTGCGCTACTCTGCAGCCCCGATGTTCGACGTGGATATGAATCACACGGAGTTTGGCATCGACCCTGATGTATCCGTTAACATCCTCAATTCCGACCGAGAACGTGGCATCGACACCATCGTCCGAGTTGCCTCACTTTTACTGCAAGGGGCAGGATAGCGCCTGCAAATCAAATCCTATTCCAGTGCTTTCTTATCTCCCAAACCCGTTAGGACACGTGTCCTAACCCGTTGGGACACCTTACCTAACCCGTTGGGACACGTGTCCCAACGGCTTTGGTACAATAAGAACTTTAGCTTCCGGATTCGAAACGAGATGATTAGTAGTCGTAACGGCTGGCAATGACGTCCCAGTCGATGATTTGCCAAAGGGCAGCCAGATGGTCTGCACGCCGATTCTGGAAGTCCACGTAGTAGGCGTGTTCCCAGACATCGAAAGTCAGCAGGGGGCGTAGTCCTTTCTGGATGGGGTTGGCGGCATTGGGCTCCTGCGTGATGACGAGCTTACCTTCCTTGTCGGCAGAGAGCCATACCCAGCCAGAGCCGAAGAGGGTGGTGCCCTTTTGCACAAATTCCTTTTGGAAGGCCTCGAAAGAGCCAAACGTTTGTTCGATAGGGCGGAGCAAGTTGCTCGAAGGGAGCGTCTTGCCCTGCTTTGGCGCGTGGAACTGGGCGAAGTAGAGGTTGTGGTTCAGGATTTGTCCAGCGTTGTTCAGCATACCACCTTCGGCTTTGAGGACGATTTCTTCGAGTGGCAAGGCTTCGAAGTGTGTGCCGGCAACAGCCGTGTTCAGGTTGTTGACATACGCCTGCAAATGCTTGCCGTGATGAAGGGCAAGGGTTTCAGCAGAGATGACGGGCTGAAGTGCGTCTGGCGCGTAGGGGAGGGGTTGAAGTGTGAAGGGCATAACAATGGGATACTAGAAATAATGTGAAAAGTAGAGGCAAAGATAGCACATGCGAAGTGAAAAACAAAGAAAACGGGCGATTTTATCGCTATTTTTTGGCTGTTATCTTAAAATGCCTTACCTTTGCCGCACTTTTCCTGCGCCTGTGGCGGAATTGGCAGACGCGCTGGACTTAGGATCCAGTGAAGCAATTCGTGCAGGTTCGATCCCTGTCAGGCGCACTTTTCAGGGTTGAAAGGTCGTAGAGTTAAAGTCGCATTCTCCATGCACTTTAACTCTTTGTTTTTTCCCCTTCTTTTTTGGATTCCTTTCCTTTTTGTGTGCTTGTACGGTATTTGGTAGGGGGGAGGCCATAGCATTGTTTGAAGACGCGCGTGAAGTAGCTGACGTCGTCGTAACCACAATGGTCGGCAATGTCGCTGATAGACTCTTTTGTGGTACGGAGCAGACGCTCTGCCTTTTCCATACGCATCTGCTGCACGAAACCCTGAATGCTGACGCCCTTGATGGCATTTACCTGACGGTTCAGCGTGCTTTGGCTGACAGCAAGATGACGACAGATTTCATCGTTGGAAAGGCCCTTTTCATCGATATGGAGGGCAACGTAGTTGGTAAGCATATCAATGACGCGTTTTTCCTGGCTGCTGATGATATGTTTCAATTCAACGACTTCTTTCTCAGCTTCTATACGTTTTCGTTTTAGATTACGGAGACCTTGAATGAGAAACGTAGTGACACCCAAAATGACAATAAAGGCAAGGGCAAGGATGAGGGCTAAGTTCCGTTTACGAAGTTCCTGTTGTTGGCGATTGATAATTATCTCGCGTTCAGCGGCTTTGTATCGCTCTTGATATTCGTTAAGTAGTTCATCGTTATGTTCCGTATGAAGACTGTCTTTGAGGGAAATATATCGTTCGAGCCATAGAACGGATTGGGCATCGTCAAAACCGCGGTAGAACTGGTATAATTTCTGAAGAAGGGAGAGCCGAAGGTTTTTGTTATGAGAAGCTTCAGCCATCTTCAATCCACGTTTCCAATAGTTAAGGGCTTTAGATCGGTCTCCTTGTGTGAGATAGAAATCACCCAACTGCTTATAATTGATGGAGATGGAGAGAGGGTCGCCAATCTCTTCTAAAAGGCGCATGGAGCGAAGGTAGTGCTTTTCGGCATTTTTGATATCGTGTTTGGCAAAAAAAGCATCGCCTGTTTGCGAAAGCCTGCGTGCCATGCGCAGCTTGTTGCCTGAAATAGAGTCAAGTGCGAAAGCGTTTTTACCCATTCGAATAGCATCGTCGCACTTGCCCTGTTTAGTGTAAACTTCGCAGATAATACCATAACGGATAGAGAGAGTCGGGGATTCGGATTGTTCCTCCTCAATGTCGATAGCTTTCAGAATGCATTTCTCTGCGAAATCTAGGTAGTCGTTTTCAGGCAAGGCCGCGGCTAAATAGGTGCTTGCTAGATTGCTATATGCCGAACTAAGGGCAGGAAAATCTTTTTTCTGCTCAGCAAGTGCTATACATTCTTCAAAAGAAGTGATGGCAGCGTCGAAATCTGCCATTCTCATTTCACAACAACCTTTGGTAGAAAGATAATCGGACAAGCTAGCGCTGTCTCCTATGCTACGGGCAAGTCCTACGGCTCTTATACTGGCATCGTGCGAAAGATTGAAAAGCCCTTTTTCGTAAAGGTACTCGCCTAAATATCCGTGGATTATCATTTGTTGATAGAGTAGCGAGTTCGCAAGGGAAATGTCGCTGCTATCAGCAATTCCTTCTATGATAAGTATATTAAGTAGGTGTTTTGCTTCAGGGGGGGCAATAACATTGTCGACAAGAGCTGCGTTGTAAAGTGAATCAACTGTTTCGGCATGGATGCCGTAACCGCTATCTACGAATGACCTTCCAACAATTAATAGAAGAAATAAAAGGTACACGCGATAATTGAAATGAAACTGCGTGCGTAGTGTGAAGAAACAAACGATCATTTTTCCGTCTTATTATTGACTTCGTTGCAAAGGTAATACATACTTTTCAAATAAGAAAACAAAAAAATGCTTTGTTTTTATCAGAAAACTGTTTTTTAGAAAGTTGTTTGCAAATTAATAGTTGTTATGTTTTATTAAATGACGAAAAAATCCTACTTAAAACAACAGAATGACGAAATAATCCTATTATTTGATTAAATCGTCCTTTTTATTTTATTTAATAATTACGACCTTTGTACAACTTTTATTAACAATAAAAGTCTTAAAAATAGATAAAAAACAAAAGAAATAGCCATTATGAAGACTTATCGCTTTGTTTTCCTGTTAGCTATAATGAGTGTGATGTCCATTATGACGCATGCCTCTAACGTAACTACTGTCGTTAACGCCCAAATATACCTTGACGGAGAGAAAATTTCAGATCGGTATATTCGTTCTGTGTACAATAATTTGAAAGTTGTAGCCTATGTGGATGGAAAAGAGTGTGGTCGTCAGGAAACACCTGAACTGGTGCCAGCTCTTACATTTTCAGTATTCTATTTTCCTGTTTCTGTAACCACTGATGAGGCTAATTTGGGCAAACCGATAGAAATGCATGTCATTGTCAACGCGCCTGAGAACGATGGAAGTTGGTCCAGTACCGCATTCGCAAAAGTCGGTGATGGTGAGTATATTATTCGTGATGTGGCATTGCCCTCCAACGAATCAGAATTAATTGTCAAAAATGGAACTTATGGCTCGCCTGAAAAACAATCATTTGTAACATTGAATTTTGTTCCTCCTTCGGTGACCTTGCCTGAGTCCATCAGTGTTAATGTCGGTAAGACCGTGGATTTGCTTTCAAAACTAAGCTATACACCCCAAAATGCCTCAATTCCCTATAACCCATCCATTAAGTGGGATTTTGCTAATAGTGCTGATTATATTACAATTAAAGGTAACACACTCATTGCCGGTGAAAAGGAAACAGAGGAATGGGGGGCATGGTTCGGTGGTTCTTTTGAAGGCTTTGATCTGTATGTATCTTCGACTGCTTTCATTTCGGATCCTTCTTTGTGCAAAGTTTATGCAATGCTTTGGATTGATGGAGAGGAGGTTAATTGGAACAATTATGGGAACTATGGTTTATCTGCTTATGTCAATGGAGAGAAGGTTGCAGGGCCCGATTCCATTGGCTTTTTACCTACAGGAGGACTAGGTCCTGTTTTATTAAAGATTAAGGATGCCCCCAAGGGTAATATTGAGTTTAGGGTTTCTTCCAAAGCATGGGGTATAGAAAGTTATTCAACGTCGGAGTATATTATTCAAAAGGCCTCATTGGTAAACGACGTGGGGGAAACAACTGTGTTCCCTTTTGTTGGGGCAAAAACGTATGGATCTCAGAAGAACCCCGTAAATGTCTATCTTGTGACTCCTACCAATGTAGCGTTGACGCCAGAAGAAATTACGGCTTATGTTGATACTCCTGTTTCGTTTAGCAAAACGTTTGACGTTTCATTTCTTTCTGATAGTGGAGAGCCTGCTTCAATTCCATCTTCTTATATGGCTGCATGGAATGTGGGTAATTATGTGAACTTTTTTACGGTGAACGGGGATGAGCTAACAGCAAATCAAACTTTTGAAAAACCGCTAACTATTGGTGCTCAAATCTCAAACAAAGAACTTGGACTATCTTTGTTCGCAAGAATAAATGTTACAATTGAAGCGAAGGTTGTTCCCGTTACTAACATTGCCATTACAAAGGGTAATGAGAGCCATACTTTGTGGGTGGGAGAACAACTAGAGCTTACTTCTAAGTTATATAAAATCAGCCCCGAAGATGCCACGAACCAGTCTGTTGAATGGACGAGTAGTGATGAGGCAATTGTTAAGATTAATTATCAGGCAACGAATAAAAAGCTGTCAGCTGAAGCATTGAAGCCAGGAAAGGTGACGTTAACTGTTACGACGGTTGATGGTGGAAAGAAGGCGAAAATGACTGTTGAGGTCAAGCGTCATGTGGAGAGTTTCAGCCTGACCGCCTCATCGCTGACGATGGACAAGGGCGCAACCCGCCTTCTTGATGAACTGGTGAAGGAGGTTCTTCCCTCTGATGCCTCTGACAAACGCATTGGCTGGCGCCTGGCTGAGGGTGAGAGCGGGCTTGCACTTTCCGAGAGCGCCGACAAGTGGTACGTGACTGCCAATGCCGTGGGCAGCTATACGCTGACGGCCTACTCGGTAGAGAATCCGCAGCTGACCCAGCGCCTGAGCGTTACGGTGAATGCTGTAGTGGGTGGTATTACAGTGACGAATCCCGTGCAGTCCGTGTACCCGGGCGGGGCCATTGACCTAAGTTATAAGGTTGACTCCAGCGATGAGGTATCCGTTGAGTGGACTAGTAGTGCGAAGGATGTTGTGAGCGTGACCCGCGGCAAGGATGGGAAGTGGACCGCTAAGGCATTGAAGCCTGGCAGTGCGAAGCTGACGGTGAAGACGGTCCCAGGTGACAAGACGGCTACGATCTCTGTGACGGTTTGGTCGCATGTGGAGTCTCTCACGCTGACGGAGCAGTCTTTGTCTCTGACGAAGGGTCAGTCTGTCGTGCTTGACGGTTATGTGAAGATAGAACCTGAGGATGCTCATGACAAAAGTGTCCAATGGACGACGTCCGACAAGAACGTAGCAACGGTGTCGGAAAGCGACGGTGTATGGTCCGTAACTGCTGCCGGCGGCGGTGAGGCGGTATTGAAGGTGGTTTCTGTTGACAATGCGCAGGCAAGTTCCAGCCTGACGGTCAAAGTAACGGTACCATTGACAGGTCTTTCCTTTGTCAAGCCTGAACAGACAGTATATGCGGGTGGGACGATAGATGTATCCTATACGGTCACTCCCGCGGAAGCAACGTCCTTTACGGTAAAGCTGGAATACGATAAAGATGTGTTTTCTCAGCTTTCTGGTGCAGATGCTGGCATTCTAACGGTGAATAGCAAGGCAAAGGCTGGGACATACACGGTGAAGGCTGTGGCTTATGGCAATGACGGCAAAACTCTTGGTGTTGAGGCTGTGCTGAAAGTGACGGTGAAGAAACATGTAGAGAAAATAGAGCTTACGCAAACAGACTTGACACTAACCGTTGGTGATAATACTTCACTTGCTGACTATATAAAGATACTGCCTGAAGATGCTGAAGACAAAACATACACGGTTCGCTCAGAGAATGAATCTATTGTGAAAATAATTTCTGACAAAAAAGAGTATAAAGCAAATGCAATAGCAGTTGGTGAAACGAAATTGGTCATCACATCTAAAGAAAATTCGAAGATTCAAGCAACGATGAATGTTAAGGTCGTTGCTGCAGAAATTCCTTTGACAGCTTTAGCCTTTGTTCATCCTGAACAGATTGTTTATAATGGAGAATCTGTTGATGTAACGTGGACACCTACTCCTAACGATGCTACCTCATACGTGGTGAAATTGGAATACGATGAAAATGTGTTCTTTTATGATTCAGATAACACCTCTGGAAGTGGAATTTTGAATGTCAGTATGCAGGCCTCTGCTGGCAACTACACCATAAAAGCCAAAGCCTATGACCTGCAAGGCAAGGAACTTGGCGTTAGCACAACGTTAAAGGTGACAGTCAGAACGCATGTAGTTGGTTTATCGTTGACGGAGCAGGTCTTGTCCTTAACAAAGGGCATGACTACAGTTGTAGATAGATATGTCAGGTTTACACCCGAAGATGCATTTGACAAGCGTTTGCGCTGGACATCCTCTGATGAGTCCGTCGCCTCACTTTCGGAAAATGGAGGTTATTGGTCTGTAACTGCTCTTTCGAATGGTGAGGCCGTGTTGACGGTGGCATCGTTGGATAATCCTCAGGCAACGGCAAAGATGATAGTTGAGGTTGTTGTTCCATTGACAGATGTTTCTGCTGTTTACCCTGAACAGACCGTAGAATTAGGTGAAAATGTAGATTTGAGTTGTACGTTCACTCCTTTGGACGCAACGAATACTTCGATGACTTGGACTAGTTCCGATGCTGCTGTAGTGGAAGTTTCCACAACTGATGATGGCAGTTGGATAGCTGTTGCTAAAGCCTTCGGAAAAGCCACACTGACAGGAAAAAGCGATTATGGTGGTTACATGACAACTATTACCGTAACGGTTCCCTATCATGTAACGGAAATAAATCTCACGACTTCATCAATTACGCTTAAACCTTCGGACACGTTCAATCCGGACTCTTATGTTCAAGCTGTTCTACCCGAAGAAGTTGACGATAAGAGCTTGACTTGGGAAAGTTCTGACGCGAACGTCGTTAAACTTAAAGGAAGGACGGGAGCTTATACAGCAACGGCTATCAATGTTGGTGAGGCTACGCTGACTGCCCGCTCCAATGAGAGCCCAAGCGTTACCGCCACTTTGAAGGTTTCGGTAATCGAGGATGTCATACCACTGACAGGTCTTGCCTTTATTAACCCTTCACAGACTGTCTATGTGGGTGAAATCGTGAATGTCACCTGGACTCCTACTCCGGTTGAAGCTAATTCTTATAGTGTGCAGTTGATGTATGACAAGAAGGTCTTTGAGTATAAGTCGAATGTGATGACCGTTCGTTCGGACGTAGCCGCAGGTGACTATATGATTATTGCACAGGCATACGATACTGACGGCAATGAAATGAAGGTAAGTGCTACGTTAACAGTGACCGTTCGGACGCATGTTACAGGTTTGTCTATTTCCGATACTTTGGGTGACGAACCGCTCTCTGTAACGAAGGGTACGTCGACAGGTCTCAATGATTATGTGACAGTTATTCCCGCTGATGCTTACAACAAAAGTTTGACTTGGAAATCTTCCGATACTTCGGTGGCAACCGTTTCCGAGAAAAATGGTGAATGGTCGGTAATGGGCGTCGCAGTTGGCGAGACAACACTTACCGTGAAGTCGAAGGATAATCCAGAGGCTTCTGCTAACTTAAAGGTCAGGGTTGTTGAGGGCGTTATACCTGTTAAGGATTTTACTTTATCGACAGACTATGTTTGGATGACGAAGAATAGTTCCGTAGAGACCGTTGTCATCACTCCAGAACCATCTGGCGCTACGGTGGATATGACCAAGTTCTCCGTGATGGTTGATGATATTTATAGCCTAGGAAAGGCTTGGAAATATCTTGATGTTGCCGTAAAGAAACAGGATGGCAATATAAAGGCTATCGTCAACGCAGCCTACACATGGGGCGTGAACAGTTTCACTATTTTCTATGATGATAAGGAAATAGGAAGTGTTTCGGTTAATGTTGGTGCAGTGATGCCTTTCGAGAAGGGTTGGAATTGGATAAGCACCCCTTACGCAGATTATGTTACGGATGGATTGAACACAATTGATCTGGATGTGATGGATCTTGTCTTTGGTGATAATTTGCAGGAAGTTCGTGCTAATGATGCATTATTGTATAAAGACCCGATTGTAGGTTATTTTGGCGATTTCGAAGGCCTTGCATCGGCCAGGATGTATCAGTTTAACTACATACAACAACCCGATGCGTTAATAATATATAATATTAATAAGGATATGGAAGCAGTTACGGCTAGTGCTTCTGGATGGACATGGTTGGCCTATCCCTATGAGTACGAATACACGTTGGATGAACTTTCAAATGCGAATGTCTTTGCTTCGGCTGCCGAAGGCGACCGCATTGCAGTTCAGGATGACTTCGTAGAATTCACTGATGGAAGGTGGAGCGGAAAACTCACTTCTTTCCAACCTTCTGAAGGCCTTATGTATTACCGTAAGGCCGAATCTGATGCCATTGTTGATTGGGCAGACTATGATGTCCTTGGACAAAAGGTGTCTGCACAAGGTGGAAAACAAGCGAATGGTAATCGTTCTGCTTCAGCGATTTGGAACTACAATGCCCGTGCCTTTGCCGACAACATGACGATTGTGGCTGTAATCGAAGGCGTTGACTTCCCCGAGGATTGCTCTGTAGGCGCGTTCGTCAATGGCGAGTGCCGTGGTAAGGGTGAATATGTTGATGGCCGTTTCTTTATTACAGTACATGGCACAGTTGGTGAGTCCGTATCGTTTGTCCTTTATGACGGGCAGATGCAGACCTACTGGACGGTGCTTGGGAACCTCTCCTTCAGCGATAAAGCAGGTAGTGTTAAGATTCCGCTTCGCTTAAAGATTGGCGGGCAGACCACACAGGTTGAGATAGCTCAGGCTGAGTCTAAACAAGAAATTTCTGTCTATGACTTGCAGGGCCGCCGTGTTGTCGAGCCTGTGAAGGGTATTTATATCATCAATGGAGAAAAAAACATTAAATAAAATGTCCCTATGAAGACGTTAAGCAGTAAAAAAACGAAAACGATAGTGATAACCAGCATAAAAGCTGTCGTTATCGCAATCGCTATCGCCGGGGGCGCGGTGACGACTCAGGCCCAGGACATCGCTCAAATTGCTAAAAGTGACCCGCTCATTATCACAGGTGCCGTGGGCACGAATAACACTTTCTATCACTCTTCTATGGGCAGCAGTTTTGCCACGCCGTTCAGCAGCACGTTTTATGCCAGCATGAACATCAGCGTATATGGTTTTTCGATGCCGTTCTCGGTTTATTATGCTACGAATGGCAATTTCTCGTTCAACTATCCGCACTTCTCGTTCAACGCCAGTCCCACGTACAAAAATTGGACGCTTCATCTGGGGCAGCGCTCCATATCATTTTCTAATTACGTGATGACGATGCCTTTTAATGGCGTTGGCTTGGAATATAACAGCAACTTAATTCGTGTGGGTGGTTTCTATGGTATTTTGCGCAAGGCCGTCAATGACGACCCCGAAAATCCGGCGGCTCGCACTCCACAATACCAGCGTAATGGTTGGGGTGGCAAGGTAGGTATTGGAACGTCCAACACCTACGTTGACTTATATTTTCTGCGAGCTGAGGACAAACTATCGTCACTTTACGATGCCTGGCAGGAGAAGACTCCTGCTCAGGAAGATCTTGTAGTTGGAGCCAAAGGACGTGTCGCATTAGGTAGATGGATGTCATTCCAAGCCAATATCGCTGCTTCCGTCTTCTCGGACGACATTACCGCTGACACTTTGCAAGTGGAACAGCTCATGCGTTGGGACAAAGTTTTCACCGCTCGTTATAGTTCGTTGGCACGTTTTGCGGGCGACATGAGTGTTAATCTTAGTTTAGCAGGCATCAATGCTTCATTGACCTACAAAATGATTCAGCCGCAATACAAGTCGTTGGGTGTGTCATACATCTCTAATAATTTGCACTCCTTAGGTGTTTCTGCTAGTACCATGTTGTTCAAATTCCTCTCCCTTTCCGGTAGCTTCAGCGGGCAGGCTGACAACCTCAGCAAGCAGCAGGAGTTTACGACATCAGGTTACGTCTATAATGGAAATATGGGTTTCAGCTTGGGACAGCATTTCTCGCTCAACACGGGTTATAGTGGATATCGTCAGATGCAGTCCGACGGTACCATGCACGTCAAAGACAGCACACGTGTCAACCGTATCATGCACAATCTGTTCCTTTCTCCTTCACTTTCTTTTGGTGGCGAATCTCTCACTCATAGTTTCGTCCCCAGTTTCAGTTATACGTTTAACAAAGACTTAAACCCATTTACCAACATAAATACGGATGGCGTCAGCACCGATGTCAAGACCTTGGCTGCTGGTCTTGGATATAATCTTGGCATCTCCAGTTGGGGCTTGAACTTGGCCACCAACTACAGCCATCAGCAGTCCGTAGGATATGGAACTACATATTCCACCGATGCCGTCTCACTCGGCACTAGCCGTTCCTTTTTGGAGGATGATGCCTTGCAGGCAAGTCTTAATTTCTCGTTTGCCTTGAACAATATTGTGGGTCAAGGACGTAACATGTCTTGTGGTGCAGACTTTAGTTTGGGTTATACCCTTAAAGAAGTCCATGTGTTTTCCTTCACCGCCGGCTACAACCGCTTCAACAATCTTAACATCGTTGATGCAGCCGAGATAGCTGAGTATGAGCGTTATCGGGGTTATGACCTTTCATGCAGTCTCAATTATAACTACACGTTCAGCTTAGTTGAGATTAAACATAAGGAGAAAGAAACCGAAGTACAGCAGAGTGCGCAGAAATATAAGATGAAATAGTCTGTTTGCAGACAGAGATTAGTAGCTTTTGGAATTATAAATTGAAGCTCTTGAAATATAAGTTTTATCCGCTTGGAAGTTTTTGAAACAATAAAAGAATCTCACGATATGAAAAGGAAGTCCTTCTTGTTAAAGAAAGTCGCTGCGTTTGCAGTCTTCTTCATTTCAGTTGCCCAGGTAATCACGGCTCAAGAAGTACAGGTTTTGCTTCGTCCGAAGATGGATCCCATGCCTCCGCAGGTGATGAATTACATTGGCAACCCCGGCACCTTTTTCGATGTGTCGTTGACTAACACCTCCGATGAGGTGCAGAATGTCTTTTTGACGTTGGAAGTCTCGAAGCAGACAGGTGGCGAACTCAGTGTGACAACGCCTTATTTCATTCAACCCAATAAGGCTATTACGCTTGTCCCCAAACGTCTGACCATGGTTGACCAAGTCACGTTGCTGGGTCAGTTCCGTCAGCTTTTGCCTAAGGACATCACCCTCAGGGGCGCTGAGGTCAGCGATTTCTACGACAACGGTGTCGTAGGCCTGTTGCCCGAAGGCACCTATCAGGCTCAGGTGAAGGTTTATAAGTGGGACCCTGCTATCAAATATCCACAACTGGTTAGTGACCCCATGCAGGGCAAGTGTACGTTTAATGTCTGTTATAATGCGTCGGCACCCGAGATACTTGTACCACTCTACAATCCGCTTGAACTGAAGTTGAACGCGTTGGAAATTCCTAAGCGTGCTGTCCCTGGCATGGCGTCTGATGACAACGATGCCAAGTGGCAGCCTGCTATTCTCGACCCCGTCAAGGCGCAGTTCGTATGGACGACACCTGTTATAAACTGTGGAGGGAAGGTACGTTCCTATAAGTATCAGCTTGATATTTATCCCATTGGAACCACCCAAACCTCAGCCGAAGAGGCCGTGGCAACGGGAACCATTGCAAAGACGGTCAAGAATCTTGTAGCGGCACAGTGTATCCTTTCTGAGGCCGAAGTAGCCCAGATGAAGAAGTTCTCCCCTACGGGATACTTTGTGGCTCGAGTCACGGCTACCCCCACCGTGACGGACAAGAACAATGCTGATTACAGCACCATCGAGAACAACGGCCATAGCCAATTATTAGTCTTCCGTCTCAAACAACAAAAAATAGGTAAGGATGGAGGGAAGCTTTTCAGGGATGGTGACCTGACAGAAGCAAAACTTGACACAGGAATTGAAGAGGAAAATGTAGTCGAGAATTACAATGAAGAAGTTGACCCAGGCTACAAAGAACCTGAAGAGAACGACAATAAGAAATTCGTTTATTCCGTTCCCAAGCTCACGGCTCCAACTCCTTTCAAGGGTAATGTTCTTAAAGAAAATGACGACCTGAGTTTCAAATGGGAAAAGCCGATAATGATTTCCGGTGATAAAGATACACTTCGTTTCTGTTATAATGTCAGCGTATTCAAGAAGACAGCCACGCAGAGTATCGATTCTTTGCTTGTCAGCAAGCCTTTGTTTTCAGAAAAGTCTCTTACTTCGCTCAACTATACCCTTCGTTGGGATTCCATTTCAAAGAAAATAAAACTCAATGATAACATTGTTGTGGCAGTCCTCCCGGTTTGTTTAAATGAAGCTTCTGTTGGCTTTGAGAAAAACGGTAAGATCAATATCTATCGTGGCTCCTATGTTACGGGTGAGACAGGCAAGCTCATTGATTGTGACCCTGAGGCAGGTAAGAGCATTACAAATCGCGAACTTGCCAAGTTCTCAGAGAAAGAACTCCGTGACATGGAAGTCATGGTCGGCCAGTTCCCTCTTACCATTGAAAATGCTAATCTTATTGATGGTGATCATTATGAAGGTCATGGCTACATTACTTGGAAACCGATGGGCGACCTTCCTTTCCAAATCAATGTTACGTTTAGCAAGCTTTACATCAATAGCGATAGGATTGTCTATGATGGCGAGGTCGTTTCTGCAAGGGAAGAAGAAAAGGATATATCTGAATATATCCCCTACGACATGTTCGACGACTTGTTCTTGTCTGACCTTGTTAGTGCTGGAACAGCGGAAGCCTATGGTGATAAACTATTTGAGTATATAGAGAATGATGCTAGAATGGCAACTTATTGCGGTTGGGCCCGTGATTATGCTCCTATTATAGATGACGTTATTAATCAGAAGGTTTCTGTTAATCTTCCTGTCAATCTCAATAAGATAATCTCTACATGCCCTATAGATATTCAGATAATGTCGGGGCGTTGGAGTCCTACCAATGCATCCGTCAGCATTATCGGTATGTTCGCTCTGAATACAAGTGATTACACCGATGGTCAGGTGGCCGTTTTTGGCCTGCCGCGCCTTTGTATTGACCCGGATTCCTTTATTCCTGGAAGTTGCACAATGGCTTTGTTATCAGATTTTTATATCAAGGATCCTGTGTCGCAATACGTATTCACCCTTAAAGCTCCGAGTGATTTGCAGAAAATGGATGACGGGTGTACTCTCTCCTTCACTAACAAGGGTTTCAAAAACTTGCACTTCGAAGCTGATATGGAAATTCCAGGTCTCATCAAGGCCAACGAAAAAGGTGAGCGCATCAAAGGTGTGCGTCCTCATATAGAAGTTACTGCTAATATTGATGATTGGGACAAATGGATCGGCAAGATAAGAATGGATAACTTTGAGATTGAGGAGGCTCCGGGCTTCACTTTCGTACCGACAGGTGGAGGTGTTATCTATGATCATCATCCAGGAGAAAACGACCTTAGTTTTTCTTTCCCAGAGCCAATGACACCAAAAGGAGGTGTCGGCGAAAACTTCTCTCCCAAAATTTATAATAAGTCGGAATTAGGAATTAATTCTAAAGAAGACGAAGGCTTATGGCAGGGTCTTTATATGGATGAAATTGGGTGTTATTTGCCTCCTATTTTTAAGAAAGGTGAAAGCGATGACCGTATTGAGGTGAAAATGAAACAACTCCTTTGGGACAAAAGCGGTCTTTCTCTTACCATCGCTGCAACTGGGACAGGAGATAATGATTTGGTGGGTATAGAGACAGGCAAACTTGGTGGTTGGGGTATTTCTCTTCACGAGGTTGGTGTCTCTATGGTACAAGGTGAATTCGGTTGTACCTACTTTACAGGTATGGTGAAGGCTCCGCTTATCGGTGGCAAGTGGAAATATTCCACTTCTTTCGATAAGATTGACAAAGGAGCCACAGGCAATGAACTGCGCATGTTTTTCTCCATGAAACCAGATGGTGACCCAAAGTTTGACTTCTTCCTAGCCGAATTAAAATTGGAAGATAAATATACACATCTTGACGTTCTGTACACCCCTTCAGATAAGGAGCAGGATACTAAGGTTGAGCTGGAGATGGCGGGTCATGTAACCATCGCTGGTACAGAAGAACTCACCAAGAAGCTTGACTTCAGTATTCCAGGTATAGCCTTTACGGGCATGCGTTTGGCTAACTTCGCGAATCCTAAAAAATCCAACAATAGTTCCGATGTACAGGATATGATAGTTTCTCATACTTTCGACCCCATTTGCGAAGGTCCAAAATGTTGGTTTGAGTTGGGTACATGGGGCTTGGCTTCAGAGGAAAAGACACTTGGCCCGTTCAAATTCTCGTTGGATAATTTTGGTGTAGATAAGAAGAATGACCTTGTGGGCGTCAATATAGTGGGTACAATTGGGCTCGTCAGTAATGTATTCTCTGCTACTGCCGGTGTGACTGTATGGGCAAAGGTGGACTTAGATAAACTGGATATTTCTTATAAGGAAACTACGCTTGCCGATTTAGGACTTAGTACCGAATTCGGTGGTTGCCGAGTGGCTGGAAGTCTGAAGTTTGTCGACAAGGATGATAAGAAAAACATTGAAGTAAAAGGCTATTCAGGCACACTGGAGATAAGACTGCCAGGCGATCTCTTTAAAATGCAGGCAGCAGGTGGTTTCTATAATGCAAAAGATTCTCAGCATGGTAAATTCACGTCAGCGTACTTCCTTGCTGAGTTGGGTGGCGCTTCAGGAATCCCCATCGGACCCGTTCAGCTCAACAACATTATGGGCGGTTTTTTCTTCCATACGGCGCTGGATATGAGTTCTGTTGAAGCTAATGAGACCGATCCCTTCAAGTGGAAAACTTCTATCAAATATGGTACTCATGGCGGTATGTTCGGATTGGGCATTTCTACGGTAGGTACCGATCGTGGCTTAAAGGCCAAGGTAAAAATGACTGTCCTCTATGATGCTGAGCGAAATCGTCTTTCCACTTTCCGCATGACGGGTGATATGCATGCCCTTTGTGTTGCAGGCGCAGACGATGGCATGATTAACGGAAAGTGTTGCATTGTCTATCAGAACATGCCCCAGAACGAAGGAGGTAAGTATTTCCAGATTAATGTTACGGCAGATGCTGGTGGCGACATGGATAAGTTGTATGAGCAGTTCACAGGTCAGAAACTTAAACTGCCCGAATGTGTTGGCGATTTGCAGGAGATGGGTGATCAGGGCAATCAGAAGAGCAAGGATGCTAAGGATACAAAACCTAAGGTCTCCTGTGGAGTGAGCATATCACTTGATTTCAAAGTGACCATGAAACCCGATGACTGCACAAATCCGAATTTCAAGTCCAAATGGCATCTTTATGTTGGTCAGCCGGGCGATGGCTCTGCTTCTAGTATGATGAAAGACCGTTGTTCAATTACCTTTATTGACTTCCAGGTAGGAGGTAAGAAGGACAAGGTAGCTGCTTGGTGTAAAATCTGGGCCAATGCCTACCTCTGCATAGGTAATGAGCTGCCTAACAATGGACAACTCCCGCCTATCCCGCAGGAGATAGATGAGTTCCTCAATGGCTCGAAGAAAGATGATCATCTAAGTGAATCTAGCCAAAATAAGTCCGCGACAGCAAACGAAAAACGCAAGCAAGCTGTTTCACAGTTTGATGGTTCGGCCAAGTCGGGCGTCATGTTCGGTGCACAGGTTGGCGGAGATTTTGGCGTTCGTGCCGTAATTTGCTACGCAGAAGCCACATTGCTTGCAGGTTTTGATGTCGTGCTTAAGCAATTAGAGGATGCTCAGTGCAACGGCAAGCGGGCTGGTGGAAAGGGAGGCTTCTACGGTATGGGTCAGGTCTATGCCATGGCTAAGGGAGAGATGGGACTTATCATCGACCTTTGGATTTACAAGGGCGATTGGTCACTCATAAGCGTTGGAGTTGGTGCCTTGTTGAGAGGTGGCTTCCCAAATCCGTCATGGATGTATGGTAAGGTTAAAGCTAAGTGTAAACTTTTTGGCGGTCTTATCAAATTCACAGGTTCGCTTACTTTCGAGACGGGTGACGTTTGTTTCCCCGATGCTGGTAATCCGTTGGATGACATCAAGATCTTCGAGGATATGACGCCAGGCGAAGAGCACATAAGCGGTTCTGTTTCCAATACGCCGGGATGGAGAGGCGATGAAGTATCCGTCTTTGCTCCTGCGGGTTTCACTACCAATATGAAGATAGGTGTCCGACTTGATCTCGTTGATGAGAATACGGCTAACCGCATGGCAGGTAAGGATGGCGATCCTGCCGAATATGCTAACAATGCCATGCGTTCTTATAAATTCTACTTAGAACCTCAAGGAATATTTGAGTCTTGGACGAACACCGTAGGTGGTGGTTACAAACAGACCACATATAATTATCGTACGAAAGATCAAGAGACGTATGAATATGTTATTTCAGGTGGAATGTTGGAAGCAAAACGTTATTATAAGGTGACGCAGAAGGGTTATTGCAAGGAAATACGCAATGGCAAGGAAGTAGATCCCGTCTTTAACGATGAATCCACAGGTTACAAAGATAAAAACAAACCATGGAATGATGAAATTGTCCGTTATTTCCGCACGGGTGATCTACCAAACAACCTGTGGGCAGGCAACCAAATTGCCTTTACCCTTCCACAAAAGGCGGGTAACTCGCGTTTCTACACTAACGAACTGAGGGAACCGCAGATACATTTGAGAGTTGATCGTGCTAGTGACGACATTTTCAATCCGTCCAAATATGACCTTGTTGCTCGCTTTGAAAAGAATTGGAATGATAATTGGATTCCTGTTGATGCCGTCGTGCGTGTAGATACATATAAGGACGGCGATAGCTACTACTATGTTGATGAGAATGGCAATATTGATTATACCATTAAGGTGAATAGTCTTGGTGAAGTCATCGAAACCCAGGTTGATCCGTTTGTGCAAAAAAATAATCAAGGATATTATTATACATATCATGGACAAACCTACAGGTACAATGGAGTCAACCGCGAACGCGTCCAACGTTTCACGGCCACTTTGAGTACTGCCATGGTTTCTGCTTCTGAGATAGTTGGAGCTTCCAAAGCAGCCTACTATTTCCCATTGAAGTGGATACCTACGGGCTTCAATAGCATCGAAAAGGCCATTGATTACTATCAGACTATGATTAATTCCGAATCGTCGAGTTTAAAGAGTAAGCTTTCTGCTGTGTCTTCAACCCTTATAAGCTTAGAGAATGATTTGGCAGATGCCATGAAGAATTCCAACTATCCTAAACCTAACGATGCGGATATTCGCTATACTTATCAGGGGGCTTCGGCTATTCCAAACAATAGCTCACAGATACAAAATATGGCGGAAAAACATATAACGGGCTTACAGAAAATGTTAGAAGAAATGGAGCGTTGCCTAAATGATGGAGAAGTGTATCTTACTCAGGGTAGTTCGACAACTACTTATGAAAATAGACATCAGCTCCCCCCATACTGGTATAAAGAGTATATTGCTAATTATGATAATAAAGTAGGTACTGCACGTCGGACGATGGAGGATGGTTTCCGTCACTATCCCACCTCATCCGAACTGAACGAACTGAAGTCACTTTTCTTGCAGATAGATGTTCCCTATAGCAAGATTAAAGCAGACTATAATAACGTGGCCAAGGTTGAGAAGATTCTGGAAAGCGTTAAGAAAGAACGCGACAATCAGAAGACTACGATGGCAAACATTCGCAATTCTAAGAATTCTATTTCTCAGAAAAAGACTTATCTGAATAGTCTTAATGATACAAAGAATAACAAGTTTGAAGGGTGGCGAAAACAAGCAGGAGACCTCTACCCCGAGTACTGTTTGACAAAAAATATCTATCAAATCTGCGATGCTTTTGCCGATTCTGTTGCTGAGCTAACCAAGTATGTCAAGTTCTTGGAGAATAATATCATTGTTAAGGGCAAGGCTGACGAGTTAGAGAAAATACTTAAGGATGTTAATACCTACATGAATAATACATCCGAGGCCTCGAGTAGTTACAGCTATGTGAAGTCAACTTTCTACAACAAAGCCACATCAGCATTTGAAGCTACTAAGGATGCAACAAATCATGGTAGTGAGTTCTTGCGTGCTCAGACAGCCTATAATGCCATCGAGTCGATAATCTTTGGTAGCGAAAAACTGGCTCTCGACTTTGCAAAAGAGAAAGAAAGTGAATCAAGGACTGCATTTGATCAAGCCGATAAAGCGGCATCTGATGCTATCGCTGCAAACGATGCCACAGTAGCGGAGAGGCAAAAGACGTCACCGTCCAACGATAATGCTGATCGCGTGAATCAATTGAAAGACAAGGAAGAAAAAGCTTTTGCAAAAGCCTATGAGTTAGCAAATGAAGTAGGAAATATAGCTGCTAGTGTGCAAAAATACACGGCACGTCACACGGGCGAATTGAACCAGACTTCGGCTGCTAATCAGATGCGACTGATTGTGGAATTATGTCAGACAAATGCTCAAAAGGCTATGGACAAATATAATAAGGCTGTATCCTATGCAAATACCGAACGGTTGTATCATTTCTGGCACGAAGTGGATGATGAATATAAATCAATAGTAACCTCTTTGGACGGGATGATTAACGCGATAGAGTATGCAGCTCCCCAAATTGAGCAAATGCTAAAACAAGAAAAGCGTAATATGCGTAAACTGGAAAAACTGATAAAGGAAATACAGAAATACGCTAAAAACATTGAAAAGTCTTTTGAAAAAATAAAAGAATGTGTTGAAACGGGGAAGGGTATTAGTGATGATCACAGCTATTACCTGCAGATGGTTGAGAGACTGGATGCTGCTGCTGCGTTCCTCAGGACTTCTGATTATTTATATAAGGGCACGAGCGCTGATTCCAAGTATTACTCAAGTGCATTAAAGGAGGTATCCGACTATTCGACGGTAGTTCAGGGTCGTTTATCAAAAGCTAATATTACTTCGAAGGAAAGACAAATGGAGAGCGTCAGACGCAATAGTATGGAAGTTGCTGATAAATTTAAAAATAACATCAGTAGTATTAACGCTAGGCTAAATACTCAGAATAATTCGTCAAGAAACTCTGTCTTAAGAGGTACTCAAAAAGGTGTTGGGCAGTTGAATCGATCTGTTTCGAGGACAGTATCGAATGATAGAATGGTGGAGACAAAGGTTAATACGAATTATAATATAAATATGAATAATACTACAACCAAGCAAACCGAAAAGGTCGCCAATATGAAGAAAACTGGCCGGAGTACGGTGCCAGGTGTGGCTGAGGCTTTTGAGCTGGAGACTTCGGTAGTAGCAGAAGATCCAACAACTCCCGTGACTCCTGAAATGCCTGATGGCCCGACCGGTAAAGCTGTGGTGGCTAAAGTAACATGCATGATGAATGCCTCTTTGCCGAAGCCGAAGCCTAAACCTGATATCCCTGCCCAAAAGGTTATCAATAGTGCTTCATCCATGCTTAATGGGACGACCTCAACCCTCTCTCATGGAGGGGCTATAGAGGCTGCTCCTGAGATTCCGACAGTCAATAGCGTTAGTGGGCCACCTGCCAATGATCCCTACGCTGCAGCAACCAACTTCCTTAAAGGGGCTTATAAGAGTGCTGGAAAAACGTATTCTGCCATTTCCAGTACTCCAGGGGCCACTATGCATGTGGATGCTGCATCGTTAGCCAATAGTAGGTTATCATCCATCCCTGTTAAATTTAATAATTATAGGAATCAAAATGAATATGAGTATTTGTCTATTCCGAGCCTTGATATGTATGAGTACGTGAAAGACATACGCGATAAATATGTTTTCCGTGTAGTTATTATGCAGGTTGATAAGATGAAGTTTCAGCAAGCACAGCTCCAGAGCAAAAAGGAAACCGAAACAACTACAGAAGAGTCGAAGCTTGACAATTCCAATAAAACGTACTTGCAGGGAACGGGCAATGATGGAACGGATAGCAAAGGCGACAGTTATAGTCTGCAAGCCTACATGGCTAATTATTACAAGGAGATGGAAAAGGAAAAATTGCAGGAAAACAAAGGTGAAGCTGAAAAAACAAAGTTACAGAAGCAAAAAATAGACTATACGAACTTCGCCAATGAGATATATATATGGGATTTAAACCTTAAAGGTTTGATCCAAACAGACTTTGCTAGTTGGGCAGAAAGCAATATGAATGCCAATGCTACATCAAAATACACTTATTCCAATTATTTAGATAGTCAGTTGGAAGGGGTTCGTCCTGTGGAAATCGCCTATTATGATGAAGCGTACTCTCCTCGTAATTTGGCCATAAAAGGTTCAGAATGGAGGAGCGATTCAGAATTATTGACAGACGAAAAGTATTTCCTTAAGGATCCCAATGTGTGGTTGGCTTATATGGGTAGTTATGCCTTGTTCAACGGGAAAAAGATTTCCAATAAAAGCAGCTATTGGGATAAAGAATTCCTAAACCCTAATCCCATGACAATTGAGTTCTCAACAAAGTCGAGCCCTTATAGGAAGAACACAGCCTATTCTATCGGCTACTCCAATCGTAGTGATAAAGCTTATCAAGCAGTCAATCTGATTTATAGTTTTGGTACAGGGTATCATTCGTATTCATATAATGATTGTCGTGCAGAGAATATAAACTATTCCACTTCTAGTCAGAGTATCTATACGGTTATTGATGATATAAAAGGGATGCTGGAGGCTATGTTTGACGTGGCAATAGATATACAATCACATTATAAATTACTGTGGGGTAAGGATAATTCAGATTACAACACGTTCTCAAAATGGAATAATAGTAATGAAATGTGTGGATATAAAAAAATAACGGTGCCAGCCATTCAGGTCGGTTTCGTCTATCAATCTCAATGGCTCACATATAATAGAAAAGGAACCGGAGAATACCTGAAATATTTCCCTGGATACTCAATAGATCGCTATGCTGATGCCCCTGAAGCTACGGCTTTGAGTCATCAGAACTATATCGGAAACGATTGGCGGTTCAACTATAGGTGGTACTGCAACAACATGAAGTATGTGAGACACGAGTTCTTCCGTTGCAATCTCTATAATTTGAAATACCAATATTATAATATGTGGGGTGGCGAACGTATGAAGGAACAATATTCCAAGGTTAAAACGTGGAGCGATCCGCTGAAGGGCTTTGGCGACAAATTCTCTTTCCAGCCCTTGAATTCTGAATGGAAGTAATTTTTATGAAAAAACTAAAATGTAGAAAGATATGAAAAGGAGCTTTTTTTTCGGTGTAGGAGGACTCTTCATCGCATGTCTTTGTTTCTTGTCTGTCATCCCGGTTTCCGCTCAAGTGGTTATGACAACGAATGACGATGATGGGAGGAAAATTGTGGATGAAGATTCTCTTAGCCTTCCCGTTGACATGACAATTATAGAAGAGTATGCGCGGCAGAGTCGGGCACGTTTGGATAGTTTGGCCAAATTGGAAGCAGAGGAGGTCGTCTTCAAGTTGCAGATGCTGGCTCGTTCATACGGCGATAGTATTGTTATTCGTTGGGCGCCAGAGGAGTACGTTCCATGGAAATTTCTCAACGGGTATGGCTGTTATCTTGTTCGAAGCGACTTTGAAAACGAGGTGGTAGATGACACCATTGCCTTGCTGAAGCCGATGAACAAGTACGACTTTGCTGAACTATTTTCTGACACGGATACGACGGCATTTGCTGCCATGCAGACTATCTTTGGCGAGGGGACGGCGTTGAATAATACCCGTTCGGCACCAGGTTCAGCAGGTTCCATCATGGAGGTCTATGAGGAGCAACAGAATATCTTTGGTATGGCTATGGTTATTGCCGAACGTCGCTGCGATATTGCTACAGCAATGGGCCTGCGCTATGTGGATAAGAACGTAAAACCTGGGGTGATGTATGGCTATTACCTAACCCCGAATATGTCGCCCGATATTCTGAAAGTACGCCCAGGACTCATCTACGTGGAAAATAAGCCTTACGTGCCTAAACCTTGTACGCTTGAACTATCGGACTCCATTGCTGCTGTAGATGGCATTCTGCTCAGTTGGCCCTACACGGACGACTATAGCAGTTTTGACATCGAGCGACGCAAGGAAGGGCAGAAGGAATGGGTGGTGCTGAATGACAAACCCTATATGTCGATGACGATGGATTTGTTTGAGGACGAAAATCCGCCCAGTTTATTTGCTGATACAGGTGTGGAGCCAGGTGCCTACATCTACCGCCTTCGTGGCTACGATTCATTCGGTGACAAGTCTGCCCCAGGTCCTGAGCATAAGGTCATAATGCCTGACCTGTTGCCTCCGACGCCACCCCGCATCAAGCTCATCACCATAAACCGTGGAGACAGTACTATCACAGCCCGCATCGACTGGACAAAAACAGAGATTGAGCCTGACCTGATAGGTTATATCCCCTTTTACCAATACGGCGCGCTGGAGAATGTGGATGCCTTGGAATACCAGGCAACTGTGAATACAGCCGATTCGGCACTTTTGGGCGGGCGTTGGGTCCCGCTGGTGAAAGACAGAGTGCTGGCACCGAGGGACAGTTTTGTTGTGGTGGATGTGCGTGGACTTAACACGGGCATGGTGACTATTGCTGCTGTTGACTCAGCGATGAACATGACCTATGCCATGCCACAGCCCATGCGAATTGATGACCTTGAACCCCCACTTCCTCCAACAAACTTGCGCGGATTGGTCTCTGCCGAGGGCGTTGTCACCATAGGCTGGACGCCGTCTATCTCGAGGGATGCATATTACTACGAAGTATTCACGGCTAACGACA
>JAEEGF012447717.1_pt1 | contig 25265 bp, 18 predicted proteins | sample 9134171 | NCBI WGS metagenome assembly JAEEGF01 (sample SAMN16246542, study PRJNA631951) | gut metagenome | biome: gut microbiome; feature: rumen; material: AP-attached | host: Bos | place: Iran: Karaj | collected 2018-10 | reverse complement strand
CTTTAGGGAATGGACGACAATATGGCAAAGCGAGTGGCAGCCGGCTTTGGCGGTGGTGTAGGCAGAATGCGCATGATGTGTGGGGCCGTGTCGGGCATCGTCATGCTGGTAGGCCTGGACTGCGGACAGACGGAAGGCAGCGACCGCGAGGGCAAGTCGGCCTGCTATAAGGTGGTGCAGGAACTGCTGGCCAAGTCGAAGGAACAGAACGGTAGTCTGATATGTGCAGAGATTCTGGGCATCAATGGGTACGATAGGGCTGTGTGCAGCTATGTGGCATCACCCCGTACTGCAGAATACTACAAGCAGCGCCCTTGTGCCGCGAAGGTTGAGAGCGCTGCAAGAATCTTTGCTGAGTATTTAAGGAGAAAAGGTGAGTAGTGAGTGGTGAGTGGTGAAAGCTTACAGTTCCCAGGAGCCTAGGGGACGGAGTGGTTCTTTAGGAATCTTTTCCCATTTCTCACGCTGTGGGACGCTATCGTCGAAGACGTTTTCCGTTTTTATTTGTTTCTTGCTGGTAAGATAGTTAATGCTTATCTTCTGTAACTCACCCGTCATGCGCGACTGTTCCTGCTGCTCCTCGCCGATGAGGAAGAAGTCACCATCCTGATAGCGGAAGATGTAGGAGCTGTTCTGGTTTGAGCCGCTACCCATGGAATAGAAGTATGTCAGGCCGATGCACAGCGTCCCTCGTTCGGTAATCGTGTAGGTACCATCTATTGAAATACCCTCGCCCTCGGCGGGGATGGTTTCCTTGTACATCTTGAACAGCGTATATCGGCCGTCGGCAGTGCCCCAGTAGATGGCCAGTATGGGCTGATTGTAGTTAAAAGTATAGCCGTCGTCACGTACGACGATATGCTCCACGCTGTCAGGTGTAGCCGATATGACGAGATCGGCAATGCCATCCTTGTTCAGGTCGCCAGTCGCTTCCTGATGTGTCCAACCCTGCGGCACCAATTCACTTATGCTGCGTCCCAGCGGCTTCATTCCTTGCGCCACTGCGTGGCTAAATGATAAATGATAAATGATAAATGATAAACCTATCACCATCAACCATTGACCATTAACCTTTAACTCTCCACCTTTAACCTTTAACCATTTATTCTTCATTTCCGATTCTTTATCATTTATCATTTTTCATTTAGGCCGAAGGCTACCTTGTCAACGAGAACTTCATCGACAGACCGAAGTCATGGGTTGTCGTAGGATAGGAGCTCGAGGAGAGCAACGGGGTGTTGGTCTGCAGGTCATAGTAAGCAGACAAGGTGAGCAGGCGTGACAGCGTGTAGTCGGCCATGAACGATGCCTTCAGGGCAGAGTTTCCGCTGCTGGCGGTACTGGTCATTGTGGCAATGTCGCGCACCAGGGCAGCCTGTCGGCGGTAGGTGATGTCCAAACGTAGGTTCAGGTCGTGATTGACGTTGTTACCACGAGGTTGTGTCGTGGAGGTGGAGGCCGGTGTTTCGCCTTCTCCCTTACCCTTTCCTTTACCTTTGCCGCGCTGTGTCTTCTTGATCTTACGACTGGTGCCTGAGCCAAACAGCTTGAAGTCGCTGATCTTATAGCCTAAGCCTACTACCCAGTCATTGGAACGTGTCTCGTTGAGCTGCACACTGGTCATCGACAGGTTAAGCACACGGGTGGTGCGGTATTCGAACTTTGCGGTCATGCCCGAATGCAATGTCAAATCAACACCCAACAGCGGTGAGAACGACTCGTTGAGACTGACGGTAGGCACATTCAGCTTGTCGGCATCGAGCGACAACTCTGCGTATGGCATGGAAGGTGTCGAGTACGAGCCGATGGAGAACACACTCTTGTAGCTATGGTTGAGGTTGAAGCTCTTGAAATGGTCGGCAAACCACGGATAGCGCATGAGTCCAGTATAACGCAATGTCCAGTTGGGCAGCATGGCACGTAGTTTGGGGATGATGCCACCTGACGACGAACTGCTGGTATAAGCCTCCAGGAAGGCAGGAATCATATCCCTGGCCGTAAACTGGGTATTAGAAGGAGTCTCGCCTTCAGCAGTCGGTTGGACGCCCAACTTACTGCAGAGCTTGTCAAACGATGCCGAGGGATAGCCGTCAGTAGCATCACCAATGCCTTCCAGGGCGCTGCCCAAGCTGATGGTGGTCATGGTGAACGTGCCGCTCTGGGTGCTGGGCATGCCTTCGTACTGGTACTGTATGCTGCGGGCACGTGTCTCGTTACGGGCCCAGTTCAGGTCAATGCGAAGGTCTTGCAGCGGCTCCAGCGTCATGCGTACCTGGAGGTCCGCCGAGTAGTTGGTGGTGGCACGTGTATCGACGCTGTCATTCCGAAGCAGCCAGTTGTTGTCCAAGCACTTGTCAATATAGGAGTCGCCCGTTGTTCCGAAAGCAAAGTCCAGTCCTGGGGACAGCACACTGCCCGTCCGCTGTCCGAAGGCATCGCCGATGCGAGGCATGAAGCCTGAGAGGGACATGGCCTGCTGGTCACGATAGGTGATGCTGACGTTACGTATCATCATGAGGAAGCGCGACACCTGCTGAGCAGGGTTGTACCACCACTGTTCGTCCAGAGGTTTCTTGGGCGTAACGCTCACCATGACCGTTACGGTGTCCTTGCTGAGTATCTCAATGCTATTCTGGTCCTTTACCTTATACTTGAGCTTATAGGAATGGCCGTCTTTCGTGCGGGCAGAGACGATGATACGCTTCGACTTCTTGTCGTGTTTCAGTGTCTGCGTGGTGTCAGGCTTCAGCGTAATCTCCTTCATAAACGCCTTCTTGTTCTTGGGCAGCAGCTTACCGTCCTCATTATCATCACCAGGCTTCTTGTCTCCTGGTTTCTTGTCGCCAGGCTTCTTTTCACCAGCTTTCGGTTTCCTGTTCGATGACGTGTTGGTATTACGTTTCTTGAAACGGTCGTTGGTATTCTTCAGGAACGGTATTTGGTTATAGAGCGACTCCATGTTCCACGTTGAGTTGAAGGTCAGCTGTCGGTTGTTGGTGATGTTGTTGCCATACGACGTGCCGTCCTCACGTTCTGTGCCTCGTACCCATGCATAGGTAGCATTATAGGAAGCATCGGCAGTGAGCCACTCGAAGATGGGCAGTTTGTTGAGCGGCAACTGGTAGCTGGCGGTAAACGTCTGGTGATAGTCGAGCGGCGTACCAAGGTTTTTGATGCTATGCCATACGGAGTCTTTCCATGCCTCGTAGCGGTCGGGGTACAGGTCTTTGTTGATGATGCCGTAAGGTTGTTCAATCTCAGCATGGGTGGCCGAATTGAACGACATGTGCAGGTTCTTCGTGAAGTCCCAACGCAGCTTGAAATCACGGTTCCATAGGAACGATGAGTTGAACGTGGGGGGCAGTCCCTCGCCTCCGAGGTCTTCCATGTCACGCTCCTGCAGCTCGTAGTAGATGCGCGTCAACTCCGAATTGATTGAAATGTTCTGCGGCAGGTAGTTGAAACCAAGTGCCTTGGGGAAGTTAAGCCACTTCGACTTGCCTTTCAGCTTCTTGAACGGCTCGAAGGTCTTATAGACGGGCGTGTAGTTATAGCTGAGCAAGACTCTCCACTGGTCGTCATTCTCATACACCGTTGTCTCGCCCTGAGTGTGGCGGTGCTGGTGTCCGTAGGAGAACGAGAAGTTGGCGGGGTCATAGGGCATGGGATGACGCTTGGTCTTGATACCCACGCGGACATTGGAGAGCGAGAAGTTGGTGTTGGTCACCTTGGTCACGGCAATGCTCTCAATGGAGTCACGCTCGTGCTTGTCGTTCATGGCATCCAGTGCATCGTCCAGCCGCAGGTCCGTGTCCAGCGGGTTATACTTAGGACGTGTCTCTTCCTTGGTGACGGAGAAGTACAGCGGAATGGACACCTTTGCCTTGTCAGGGAAGAACTTACCCAGTTCAAGGTTGGTCGTAAACGAGTAGGTGCGGTAGTTGTCTGTGCTACGTTGCATGATGCCCTCTTCCAGTCCGCCAAAGCCTTCCGTCACCACACGTCCTGTCAGGTTCATGCTACCGACGTCCGACAGCTGCATGTTCAGGGCACCGTTGGCTGCCCAGCCTCCGCCGTTGTTACTCTCCAACAGTCGCAGCTCGTTGACCCATATCTCACCCGACTTTTGTCCACTACTGATGTTGCGCACACCGATAATCATGGTCTTTACCTCGCCTAACGACGGGTTACCCATGATGCTGATTTTGTTCGAGGGATGGTTAGGGTCGTAGTCAGAGAACAGCTTGGTATAGCTGGCACCGCCGCTGCTACGCTGGCGGTTGCGCTCCTTTTTCAGGTCGGTGAACACGTCGAGCTGCATGTCAAGCATGTTCTCGGCAGGCCACACGGCACGGCAGTCCTCCAGACTGTACTTGTTGTAGTTGCTACGGTCGGGTGTCAGCTTCAGCGGTATCTCGTATTCATAATAGTTGCTGCGGTAGTCGCTACCCAGTCGGATGAAGACAGCCAGTTCCCCGTCCTGCAGGTTGGTGACGTCGTTCATCAGATGGTTGGCATGCACAAACATCTGCAACCGCTTGTACTGGCGCAGGTCAACGGACGAGTTCTTATAGACGGCCTTCGATTCACCTGGCGACAGGTTACGCACCGTGAGGTTCAGTGCCTGCTCGTTGGCCTCTACCAGCTGGGGCTGTGAGGGATCCTGCACACGGCTAATGCCCGGGGGCAACACGTAGTTGACGGGCTGGCGGTCGTTGTTCTCCTCAATGTTAACGGCACTGGCCTCCAGTGTTCCCGTCTCAGGAGCAGCCGTCGTCTGTAACGACTGTTCATAGATGCGCCATTCGCCGCGCACCAGGTCGAGACTACCGAATCGCAGTACGATGGGATGCTCAAAGTTTGTCAGGAACATACGCATGAAGCGGATGCTCGAGAAGTCGCTGATGCCGCCCTCCCGTTTCTCGTACTGCTGAATGGGAATACGGAACTGGTACCACTGTACGGTGCAGGTGTCGCCGTTGCGCAGACGGACGCCACTGTTGCGCACATCGACAATGTGGTTACGGCCAATCTCCAGGTCCTCAGGACGTATGCTGACATGGTACTCGAAGAAACGCTCGTACTCGTTCAGCGTGTAGTCCTGGTTGATATCCTCCACGTCGGGCGTCGTCTTGTAGCTGGTGTCATAGCTCTCCGTGCTCTCGTCGCTGGCTGGGGAGTTGCCCTGTGGCATGTTGATGCGCTTGTAACGTTGCAGGATCGGGGTACGCTGCTGGTCAAACTGGCTGCTGCGGAAATACTGGTAGTAATCGTTGGCAGGGTCGGCCAGCCATGCCTGACGGATACTGTCGTTCGTCACAGGCATGTTCTGCAGGAACTCCGCATAGGCTCCGTAGGTGCGCTCCTCCTCGTCGGTCAGTCCGTTGAATCCCACGTCCTGCAGCTTGCGGCTGCCCGAAGTGGTGGCAAAGGCGTAGGTCTGTGTCGCCTGAATGGGAATCTTTCCCCAGTGTGTTTCCGTAAACGAGCTAGTGCCATCCACGGGCATTCCGCTCTCATAGAACTTATAGCCGTCCTTCAGCACGTCCTCGCTTACCTCACCCAGGTTGATGAAGAGGTCGCCGCCATACTCCGAAGCCACGCCCTGCTGACGGGTGTAGATGAAGGGGTCGAGCATCCAGAACTCTATGTACTCGATGTTCGCCTGCTCAAAGTCGTTGGTGTCCAGCTTACGCATCATGCCGCCCCAGCGATGACTTGGGTTGGGCAGTGAGCCGTCGGCGTTCAGGTCGGTCGTCAGGTTGTAGGGACCACGCTCCGAGGGGTAGTAGGCCAGGTTCAGTATGCGCTGCGTCGAGGTGGCACCATTGTAGGTGCTCTGGTCGCGGTTGGGGTACAGCTCGCTGACATACACCTCACGCACGTAGTGGTTCGACAACTGCTCCAGATCGCTCTTGATGTGGGCTGGAGTCAGCGACGATGAGCGGTTGGTAAACAGCTGGTCAATGTCGTACCACGCCAGCAGGGCACGGTTGTAGCCGCTGGCCACGGAGTTCTTGTCGGCATGTTCCGGGAACTTCGTCGGCACGCTGGAGATGATCCATGCCGTAGGCTCCTTCACGTCGATGCAGTTCTTCGTGTTCTCAAAGTCATCCAGGTACGACGCGTTGTCCTGGGTGCCGCTGGCAGTGCCTGCTATGAGCTGGGCAAACTCACCTGAGAAGGTAATCTGCGACGGCTGCGTGCAGTGCAGTCCTGGCAGGGCATCGAGCATATTCGTGAGCCACTGGCTTTCCGTCTTCCAATTGACGTTGAGACCCCACAGCGTATTCTTCAGCGGTTCCGAGCCCATGCTCACCTTTGTAGTCAGCGTCTGTTCGCTCAGGTGCATCAGTGTACCGCCTAACTGGAAATCCTTAGAGAACTCGTACTCCCAATTCAGTCCCAGCATGGTTTTTCGTTGCATGCCGTAGTCGGTGTTGCTTTCCAGTGACACGTTGACGTTCGTACCGGCATCAATAATGCTCTGGTTGAGAATGGTCACCTCGCCTGCGGAGTAATCCACGGTATAGTCTGTGCCTTCCGTCAGTTTCACGCCACCTGCCGTCACCTCTACGGAACCCTGAGGCACGTTGTAGGCACCCAACTGAATGACGTTGGCGGAGGTTCCCTTGTATTGTCCCATCAGACGGAACTTATCCTTCTCTGCTATCTGCTTGGCTACGGTCTTCGTCGAGTCGTACAGTTCTGTAAACACGTATTTATCTGCTATGGCACTGCTGACGCCGGCAGCCTCCAGACAACGTCTCAGATAATCGCCAAATGGCTCTGCGGCAGGCAGGAACACACGTCCATTCTGTACCGTGTAGCCTTCAATGAAGTCGAAATATCCATTGGAGTGTACTCGGTTGTTATTGTCCAGACGGTCGGCACCCAACAGTCGGATGAGCGGTATCTCCTTCACCTGCGGTTCAGGGATGTAGGTCAGATAAACGCCTGTAGTGTCACTCTGATATTTGATGTCGAGGCGGAACTTGGTCTTCTCCACCGTGGAAGCCAGGTAATATACGTTCTTCATCATCAGATCCCAGTTACCCTGACGCGGATTATTGCTGGTGTTCTTCAGGGTCTTGACGAAAATTGCCTCGTTCACGTTTGTATGGTCAGCAGCAAACTCACCCACCTGATAGGTCACGCCGCCGTAGGTGTATTCGTAGGCCACGGCCAGCACCTGATCGGTCTGCAGCGTGGTTCGCAGCGACACGTAGCCCATCTGGTTGTTGACGGTGTATTCCGACGAGTTGAGCAGTCGGGCCGATGCCAGTTTCTCGTAGTCTATGCCGCCAGAGAAGCCGTTAATAGTCTCCAGTTCCGAGCTTGCCTGGTCAATGTTACGGGCGGCAGGATGCTCGTTGACTATCGTGCTGTACTCATTGTTTGCCTCATTGGCAGGAATGCCCATGCCAGTGCCGGTCCACAGGTTGGTGTTGCTGATGTGGGCATCCTCGCCCAGGTCGGTGAACGCTATGAGGTTACGCGTGTTCGACGTCGTTCCTGACTTATTGGTCACCCAAATCTCCACACGGTTGATGGTGATGCCCGTCGTCGTGTTGGGCAGCGTCTGCATGGAGGCATCGTAACGGTCGCGGAAGTATTGCGAGAGGAAGAAGTGACGGTTCTCCTCGTAGCCGGTCACGTCCATGTCGAAGGGTGTCAGCTGCGTACCGCCTTTCGATGACACGCTCTTCGTTGTCGATTTCTTCTGCGACAGCACCGTCTGTAGTTTCAGACGTCCAAACTGCAGGTCGGTGCGGATACCGAAGAGGCTGCTGGCACCTTTCACCAGCGAGTTGTTCGATGGGAAAGTGATGTTTCCACCCTCCACCAACTTGATGATTTCGTCTTCCTTGCCCTCGTAGCGCAGCTTCAAGTTCTTCGTGTCGAAGTCAAACGTGGCGTCGGTGTTGTAGTTCAGGTTCATCTTCATTTTATCGCCTACACTACCTGTCACGTTCAAGTTGATCTTCTCGTCGAAGTCGAAAGAGGTGGTTCTACGGTTTCGGATGGGGAGCGACGGGTTGTCAATGCTCTTCAGCGTGGCACCCATCTTCAGCTCGGCCGTTCCCTGAGTACGGATGCGTACACCGCCAGGTCCAAAAATCTTTTCTGCCGGTCCCAGGTCGAAGTTCATATCAGCAAACGAGAATTTCTCCTTGCCCTTGGTCTGTGCCGCCTCTGCATTCTTCTTGTGGAAGAACTGTTGCATCTGGCGGCGTTCAGTCCACTGCATATATTCCTCAGTGGTCATCAGGATGGGCGTATTCAGGAACGTATCGCCTATCTTCATACCGATGCGGTAGCCCGACCCCGTGGTGTCCATCTCCACCGTCTGCACAATGTTGTCAGGCATCTGCAAATCGAGTGCCGACGAGTCCAAATCCTCCACCACCAAGGGAATGGTCGGCTGTATGCGCCAGCGGGGAGTGAGAGAGTCCGGGGGAGTCTCCACATTCTCTTGGGTATCCCCAGATTCCTCTGAAGAAAGGGCGCCTACGGAAAATACGTGTTCTCCCAGTATGCTCGCTACAGCAAGCAAACTGAAGAACATTAGCAATATGTATAATCCGACTCGTTTCACTTTTTTTATCTATTCCGTAGGTAAGCCTCCCCTTTCGGGGAGGTTTGGAGAGGCCTCCACCCTCGCCCTTTAGGGAGGGGCTGGGGGTGGGTCTTTTACTTGATTTGTTTCAACGCCAGCTTCACCACCTGTTCGACAGGCAGTTCAGGCTGTTCCTGCAGAATCTTGACCACCACCTTCTGTGTAGGCGCAGGTGAGAAGCCCAGCATGGTAAGTGCGCTGACTGCCTCGTCCTTCACCTGGTTGTTCACAGGAGCCTGCATGGTGCCGCCGGCTGGTATCTCATCCGTGATGCCCAACGCCACAATCTTGTCGCGCAAGTCAACGATGATGCGCTGTGCCGTCTTCAGGCCGATGCCCTTGATGCTCTTGATGAGTCGTTCGTTGCCCGTCGAAATGGCAGCGCATAACTCACTGACACTCATCGACGAAAGCACCATGCGGGCCGTATTGGCTCCCACGCCGCTCACGCTGATGAGCTGCTCAAACAGCTCGCGTTCCTTTTTATTATAGAACCCGAACAGCTGATAGGCATCCTCACGTATTGACTCATAGACATAGAGCTTCACCACATCCTTTCCCTGAATGGCGGAATACGTGTTCAGCGAAATGCTCAATCCATAGCCCACACCCGCCGCTTCGACCGTAGCCAGTGCAGGAGTCAGCTCCGTGAGCGCTCCTTTAATGTATTCAATCATAGTCTTTCTTCTTTGTATATATACAATCCTTAAAACGTAAAGATACAAAGATTATTGTGTTGGCCTGCAAAATAGGGAGGGTAGAGGCACAATACAAAATAAAAAACAAAAAAAAAGCCCGAACTACTTAGCAACAGACCAGACGTAGCCACGTTCGGGACGGGCGACGGTAAGGAGGTGGGCGGAGCAGTTATCGAGAACCGACTTCATATCCGTAGCGAGGCCATGACCAGAAAGTTTCATTACCGCTTCTTTGCGCGTCCAGAGACGGGTGAAGGCAACGTCAGGATTGGGGGCGGAGAAGATGAGTTCCTGTTCGGCATCATTCATGGTATAGCGGACAAGCGACTCTTTTATCGGGCGAATGCTCTCTATGTCGATACCCACCGGCTGGCTACTGAGCACACAGGCAACGGCCTCGCGGCAATGGCTAAGGTTGAAATGAATGTTGAGCTTTGAGCTTTGAGCTTTGAGCTTTGAGCTCGGCTCCGCCGCTTTGCTCTGCAAAAAATTTTGAACTTTGAGTACGGGTTTCCCATGCTCTCCATACTCAAAGAGGGGCGGCTCGGTGATGCCATACTCTTGTTCGAGGGCTGTGCGCAACAGGAGGTAGGCGGCCACACTCTGGCGGCGTCCCAATTCAAAACGGAAACGCAGGGCCTGTTCCCGGCGCTGGGCACTCAGGCGACTCATTGCCGCCTCGAGGTCTATCTGTTCTAATCTGTCGTTAATGTAAATCAAAACTTAATCTTTAATGTTTAATCTTCATCTTCATCATTTACCATCTTTTCCGGCCAGTTGACCAGATAGAGGTGTTCGGTGGCACGGGTAAAGGCGGTGTAGAGCCAATGGATGTATTCAGGTGTGAGCATGTCGTCTGTCATGTAACCCTGATCTACATAAACGTGGGCCCACTGTCCGCCCTGTGCCTTATGGCAGGTGACGGCATACGCGTACTTCACCTGAAGGGCATTGTAGAAGCGGTCCTCCTTGAGTTTCTTCATACGTTCCGACTTGTAAGGGATGTCCTGATAGTCTGCCATGACGCCCTCGAAAAGCTGCGTCTGCTGCTCACGGGTGAGCGCAGGTGCCTCGCTCATCAGCGTGTCAAGCAGCACGGTGGCAGTCAGCTCATAGTCATCGTAGTCTGGGAAGGTCATCGTGACCTCAGCAAAGCGAAAGCCATACAGCTGCTGTTCATGACGTATGCGCCTTACCACAGCCCTGTCACCGTTGGCAATAAAGTCAGGAGCCCCTCCCCCATCCCCTCTAGGAGCGCTCCCTTCCCTTGGGGAAGGGCTGGGGGTTAGGCTATAGTTGTTCTTCACAATCATCAGCATGTCGCCGGAACATAGTTCCTCTTCCATACAAAGCACCATGTTACGGATGCCTCGGTTGTAGATGATGGCACGTTTGTTGGATCGGGTGATGACGATGGTCTCGTCTTTCCCTACCCTGCTGTAGCTCGAGCCCAACTGGTCAATGAGCTCTTCGCCCCTCACCAAGTGGATGTCAGGAAAGTCCTTGAAGCGAATCCTCACCCCAATCCCTTTCCTTATCCTCGTTGCATTCCAAAGGATGCCGGACTCCTCACTCTGGCGAAGCACGTGGTTGAGGTCGGCCTCATAGACCTGCAGGAAATATGATTGAAGCACATCAGCAAGCAATGCCGGACTCTCAGTCTGACCCACAGGGGGCAGCTGCGCACGGTCGCCGATGAGCATCAGCCGGTTGTTGCTGTTGCCATACACATATTCTATTAAGTCGTCAAGCAGACTGCCAGAACCAAATTCACTGTTGCCGTAGCCATCGGACAGACTGCTGCCATTATTGATCATTGAGGCCTCATCAACGATGAACAACGTGTCTTGCGACGTATTATAGTTGAGTTGAAAGGCCGACATGATGTCAGCAGAAGTGCGCTGTCGGTAGATACGGCGATGGATGGTATAGGCGGGCGTCCCGGAATAAAGCGAGAACACTTTGGCAGCACGCCCCGTTGGAGCCAGCAGTACCAGTTTCTGACCAAGCGACTGCAGGCCACGTACGATGGCAGCAGCCAGCGTAGTTTTGCCTGTTCCTGCCGAACCGCGAAGGAGAAAGACTGGGCGGTTTTTGGGGGCAGTCATAAAACGGCAGAACGCAGCAATGACCTGTACCTGCTCGTCGGTAGGCTCAAGGCCCATCGATGTGCGAATGCGATATGTCAGCTCGTCAACAATCATTAATAATGTTTAATCTTTTGGGTTTCTTCTCGCTTATTCGTGACTTTGGCTTCGCCGAAGGTACTCTCGCTCGAGAAAACTCAAAATTCTTTTGGTTTTCTTCTCGCTTATTTGTACCTTTGTGGCCGCAAAGTTACAAAATATTTTGGACATGAGCAATAACCGTCTCACAAATATTATCCTTGCCGGCATCGCCATGCTGCTCGCAGTACTCTGTCTGGTGAGCATTCTGGGGGCATAGCCGCTTATATAAATTAAAGAAATAAAAACAATTCAACATTGAACGAACAACTCATTATACGTATCAGCCGAAGCAGCATGAGCTTCACTTCCGTGAATGCTGTCAACCCGGAGCATCCCGTCACGTACCAGCCATACGACGTGAAGGCGGGTATCTCAATGGCTGCCAACCTGCGGGAAGCCTTCCGCACCGTACTCATGCTCAGCAACAGCCCGCAAGACCAGCGCGTCATGGTGATGGTAGATTCGCCCGTGCTGATGGTGCCCATCGACCTCTACGAGGAACAGGACAAGGACACGCTCTACGGACATGCCTTCCCTGACCACTCACCGCTCACCACTCACCACTCACCGCTTACCGTACTCAGCTACGTGTTACCCAACCTGAATTGCGTGGCGCTCTACTCCATCAACCGCGACCTGAAACAGGTACTGGACGAACACTACCCGCAGACACGCTACCTCTGCGTCTCTGCTCCCGTATGGAACCAGCTGCACCAGCGCAGCTTCACAGGAGTGCGTTCAAAACTCTACGGTTATTTCCATGACCAGCGGCTAGAGGTAATCAGTTTCCAACAGAACCGGTTTAAATTCCACAACACCTTCGATGCCCAGCGGCGGGCAGACTCCCTGTACTTCCTGCTCTACATCTGGCGGCAGCTGAACCTGCAGCAGGAGCACGACGAGCTGCATCTCGTTGGCGACATTCCCGAACAGGAAGCCCTGATGGAGGAGCTGCGGCAATACCTGAAGCGGGCTTACGTCATTAACCCCGCAGCGGACTATAACCGTTCACCCGTCACAAAGATTGTAGGCATGCCCTATGACCTCATGACACTGATAGTGAAAGGACGATGAGAGTTATTACAGGAAAATACAAGGGACGTCACTTCGACATACCACGCTCGTTCAAGGCGCGGCCAACTACCGACTTTGCCAAGGAGAATATCTTTAACGTGCTGATGGGCTACATCGACTTCGAGGGAGCCGAGGCCCTTGACCTCTTTGCAGGCACGGGCAGCATCACCCTCGAACTGCTCTCTCGCGGTTGTACCCACGTCACCAGCGTGGAGTTGGACCGTGACCACCACCGATTCATCAAGGAGTGTATCAAAAGCCTCACTCCCGCTCCCTCTCCAACTGGAGAGGAAAGCGGAATGACAATAGGCTCTGAGGTTATTCGCGGCGACGTCTTCCGTTTCATCAAGTCCTGCCGTAAGCAGTTTGACTTCATCTTTGCCGACCCGCCCTACGCCCTGAAGGAACTTCCGCAGATTCCCGACCTCATCTTCGAGCGGCAACTGCTGAAGCCCGACGGCATCTTCGTCTTCGAGCATGGCAAAGACAATGACTTCTCACAACATCCCCGCTTCGTTGACCACCGTCAGTACGGCAGCGTCAACTTCAGCATCTTCAGAAATTCATAAGCCTTATTCCGGCAGCAGCAGTATTGTGACGGAACGGGCAGCCTGAGCTCCCATGACAAGTACCTGTGCAATATCGGCTGTCTTCGACGGTCCGCTGATGAACGTGCCATAGCCGTAGTCGTTGAAGGCGTCGAGCGCATCCTTTCCGTTGTCGGTTGACAGCCGCTTGTATGCCTCATGCATATTATTGACTATCTGACTTTTCGGTAACAGGATGATAAGGTTCTCCGAGATGAAGCAGACGGCTTTCTCCTTCATGGTCTGCGGTACCCAGATGCAACCGTTTTCTGCCACGCCGAAGTATCCGCGGATAATTCCCACATCCGTACCGTTCAGGTCGCGTGCTCGTCCCACAGTATCGGGATTGCGGGTTGCGATGGTTATCTCGGGCAGGTTCGAGGCGATTTCCTTGGCATTGGGAAACAACTCACGTATCAGATCATTGATATCACGTCCCTCGGGCACTTCCAGTACCTGTCCGCCCACGCTCTCGCTCATACGGATGAACTGTATCAACGGGTCGGGATAGGTAACCGCCTTGATATCATCAAGTGACGGCATATCGAACTTTTCGCGCACATTGGCCCGAAACTTCTTCAGTATATCTTCTTTGCTACTCATTTCTTTATCTCCTTAAATATGGAATGGAACGGCTTTCTCGGGAACTTCATCATTTCGTGACCTTCGGCCCACGGGTTGACGGAAAGGTTCATCAGGAATGGCGGGATGACATTAGCCACAGGCGACACGGCAGTAGCCATCTTGTAGAGCGAGGGACTGCCGAACAACATGTTCATGCCGCGACACATCATCTTCTTCTCTGAGTTGGCCGTTCCGAAACGGTCGAGCTTCTGGCGCCATTTATATATCTGGTCGCCCAAGTCAATCTTCACCGGACACACCGTCTGACAGCTCAGGCAGAGCGTACAGGCAGAGACGTTGCCTGAGTGGAGCCCGGGGCTGCGCAGCATGCCGAGGTTGATGCCCACAGGACCGGGAATGAAGTAGCTGTAGGAGTAACCGCCTGAACGCCGATAGACGGGACAGGTGTTCATGCACGAGCCACAGCGAATGCACTTCAGCACCTCCCAATGGTCGGGATTGCCCACCCACTCGCTTCGTCCGTTATCCACCAGTATGATGTGCATCTCCTTGGCAGTGGGACGTGCCTTGCGGAAGTGTGAGGTGTAAGTGGTCGTCGGCTGTCCGGTACCGGCACGGCAGAGCATACGCTGGAACACGGCCAGACACTCATAATTGGGGATGACCTTCTCCAGTCCGATAGCAGCGATGTGCAGGCGCGGACACGACGTGGACATATCAGCATTGCCCTCGTTGGTACATACCACAATGTCGCCCGTCTCGGCAATGCCGAAGTTGGCTCCCGTCATGCCGGCGTCGGCCGTCAGGAACTCGTTGCGTAGCGACAGGCGTGCCATATAAGTAAGGTACGTTGGGTCGTGGTTGCCCTTCTCCTTCGAGATTCCCTTCTCCTCGAACAGCTCGCCCACATCGTCATGGTTCAGGTGAATGGCAGGCATGACGATATGGCTGGGCTTCTGATGCTTTAGTTGGATGATACGTTCTCCGAGGTCGGTTTCCACCACCTCGATGCCGCGTGCCTCCAAGTAGGGATTCATCTCACACTCCTCAGTAAGCATCGACTTCGACTTCACCATCTTCTTCACGTCGTGCTGCTTCAGGATGCCATAGACTATTTCGTTAAATTCCTCGGCATCCTTCGCCCAATGGACAATGACTCCGTTCTTCTCGGCATTCGTGGCAAACTTGTCCAGATATTCATCGAGATGGGTGATGGTATGGCGCTTGATGGCCGAAGCCTTGTCGCGCAGCTGTTCCCACTCGTCAAGCCCCTGAGCCATGTTGTCACGCTTTGTGCGGACAGCCCAAAACGTGGCGTCGTGCCACTTCGCGTAAGTCTGGTTCTTCAGGAACTTCGCGGCTTTCTTGCTATGTTGTGTTGACATTGATATTTACAATTTAACAATTTACAGCCCAGCGGCCAGAATCTCAACCACGTGCTTAAACTCAATCTTCAGGCCTTGCTTACGGGCTACGCCGGCCATGTGCATCAGACACGAACAGTCAGGACCCGTCACGTATTCGGCACCTGTCTGAATATGGCGTTCCACCTTGTCGCGCCCCATCTGGGCACAGATGGCAGTCTCCTCCACCGAGAACATTCCGCCGAAGCCGCAGCACTCGTCGGGACGCTCAGGCTCTACCACCTGAATACCATCCACCAGCTGCAACAGGTCCTTGATTTTATTGAACTTCTCCACATGCTGCTCGCTGGGTGACGACAGTCCCAGCTCACGCACACCGTGACACGAGTTATGCAGGCTCACCTTGTAGGGGAACGTACCCAAGCGGCGGTCGAGCTTCACCACGTCGTGCAGGAACTCTACGACATCCATGGCCTTCTTGGCCGTCTCACACTCCGTCTTGCCCTTCAGCAGACGGGGGTAGTTCATGCGGATAAATGCCGTACAGCTGACCGACGGTGCCACCACATAGTCGAAATCCTTGAACTTCTCCTCAAACTTCTTGGCCAGCGGCACTGCCTGGCTCTCAAAGCCCGCATTGGCCATGGGCTGGCCGCAGCAGGTCTGGTCGAGCGGATACTCCACATCCACGCCCAAGTGGCGCAGCAGCTTATAAGTTGCTACGCCCACTTCGGGGAAGACGGCATCCACATAACAGGGAATGAATAATCCGACTTTCATAGTTATGGGTATTTAGATGACGTGCAATCCGAGGAACACCATGAGGCCGTTCATCAGGATCCAGAAAATGGCAAACGGCATGGTCTTGCGCATGATGTCACCATCCTGACCTTCCATGTCACAGGCAGCCGTAGCAATGGCGATGCTCTGCGGAGAGAGCAGCTTACCACCCTCCGAACCGGCACAGTTGGCGGCAGCCAGCCAGTTGGTCTCGTTGCCCGACACGCCGAAGAACGTGGCATCGTTCACCAGTCCCAGCTGTCCGGCAGCGGCAGCCTGCAGCTTTCCGAAGAGAATGTTAGCCGATGTGGCAGAACCTGTTACGAAGGTGCCGATACTACCGATGAGCGGAGCAAAGAACGGATAGGCTGCGCCGGTCATAGCCACCAGACCGGTAGCAATGGAGAGCGTCATGCCCGTGTTGTTCATCAGCGAGGCCAATGCCACGAGGCAGCAGATGGTCAGCGCCGTCTTCTGCAGGTTATAGGCTGTCTTGCCCAGCAGCTGCATCAGTCGCTTGAAGCTCAGTCCCTGGATAAGTCCACCAATCATGGCACCGAGGAACACCATGAGTCCGGCATTCGACAGCCATCCGAAGGAGAACGTGTTGCCGATGACAGGCATGTCAAACTTCGTGACCAGCGTGGACTTGAGCAGAGCGTTGATATCCGGGCAAATCTTGCTCGATAGGAGGATGAAGAGGATGATGAAGCCATAGACGCTCCATGCCTTGAAAGTCTTGGCGGCACCAAACTTCTTCTTCTCCACCTGCACGGTGTCCTTGGCCGACTCATGGCGCAGGAACAGCCAATTATAGATGAGCATGGCAATGATGCTGCCCACGCTACCGAGGATGGCAGGCGTCTCAGGACCCAGGAAGTGGCCGCAGCAGAACTGGATGATGATGGAGAACGTACCGACGAAAAGCGCCAGCGACAGGTTCTTCACAATCTTCGTGCGGTCAGTCATCATGAGGATGAGGAACGGCGTGATGTAGAACATCAGCGAGAGCTGGATGATGATATAGGTTGAAACCTCGCATAGCATCTCGTGAGGAGCAGCACCGCCAAACACCTCATTGGCCAACGTCGTGGCAGGAAGTCCCACAGCACCGAAGCCCACCGCCACGGTGTTAGCTACCAGACAGATGACAGCCGAGAACATCGGCTTGAAACCCAGTCCGATGAGGATGGCAGCAGGAATGGCTACAGCCGTTCCGAAGCCAGCCATACCTTCGAGCACACCGCCGAAGCCCCATGTCAGCAACAGCACCAGCAGACCCTTGTCGCTGGTCAGCTGGATAAACTGCGTCTTGATGGTTTCTATCTCCTTCGTCTCACACAGAATGTTATAGCTGAAGATAGCACAAATAATAATCAGGATAATCGGGAAGCATGCCTTTAGGAAGCCCTCGGCCACCGACCAGAGCGTCACGCCATAAATGCTGACATCGGCATACTTCTCCGGCACAATGCCCAAGGCGGGCGCCACAAACATGGCCAGCAGAATGGTTACAACAAGTGTGATCAATGCGCTCTTCCAGCCAGAGACCTTTAGACCCATCATCAACACGAAAAGCAATAAAATAGGAATAATAGAAACAAGAGCTTCCATAGGCTTTTAGGGTTATAATGTTATTATGTAAATAGTGAAAAAACGTAAAGGCGGGGAAATAGGGGGTTAGTAATACGTTATCTGGCGCTTCTCAATGTAATAGGCATTGCTTGATTCCATCTCAGGAGCATCGCTACCGTCATCAACTCCCTGCTTGTCAACCTGCCATACTTCACGCTCAATCCAGTTGCCCTCGTCATCAAACTTGAGGTAACGGTAGAGGATTTCCGACTGGAAAAGGTCTGCACAAGCCTGACCCTCCATTTCTTCCTTGACAGGCCAGAGGTCGTCGTCGTTGCCGTAGATGAACTTATGACCGAAAATCTCTTCCCAACCCGTATAGGTATATTCCTTCATACGGTTCAGTTCATCGTACTCAAACACATAGGAGTAGCTGTTCCAGTGTCCTTGTTCGGTTTTGTCCTGATGGATATAGCTGATAATATGACCATTGTCGTCACGCTTCATCTCAGTGTTCTTTGCACGCCCCTTGATGAACTTGTCATTTTCATCGTAGGTGTAGGGGTTGGCATAGGCGTCAACGGTTACCAGTCCGTGCTCGTTGAAGGTAATGATACTGTCGTTGTAACCCTCCACCCGTTTGCCACACACCAATGAACTCCCGTTCGACGTGGCTTCATAGTGGGTGGTGATGACCTGCTTTACCAGTCCCCGCAGGCCGAAGGCCGTAGCGTCGGTGGTGTCGTAGGCAATCTCCACTCCCTTCGGAGCAGCTGCTACAGAGTCAATACTGTCTCCCTGAGGAGCATCGGTAGCAGTTGACTTCTTGCCGCAAGAGTCCATGGCGGTCATCACCACCATGCTGCATACCAAGGAAAAGATAAAATAACGCATTTTCATACTTGTCACTTATTACTTATCACTTATAACTTGTCACTTGTCACCTGACTGCCCGAATACTCCACTGTCTGACGTTGGCCGTCAGGCATCACGATGACGAAGCGCCGAGAAGTAAGCATTCCTGGATAGCTGCCCTGACGGTCACCGATGGTCAGCGTGCGGGAACGGTCATTCCATCGGAGAGTAATAGTGCTATAGACGCCCTGTTCGTAACGGTAGGCGTCACCCTCATCCTCATAAAGCGTGAAGGAAGCATCAGCACCGGGATAGACGCGAATCTCCAGTTCCTGCCACGACCGCTCTCCAACGTACTGCATCTCAGGACCCAGAGGCACAATGCTGCCGGCACGTACAAACATGGGCACACGGTCAAGCGTTGTTTCCAGAGTCACGTTCTGACCGCCCTTATAGTGCCTGCCCGTCCAGAAGTCATACCAGTCGGCACCTTTCGGAAGGTACTTGGTAACGGAGCGGGGGGCGGTGAAGTCGATGGTTCCAACAGGGGAACTGTCGGACACACTGTTGCGGTCCCAGCCAGTCATGGCATCACCACGGACAATCTGTTCTTGGGTATATTGCGCCTCCACAACGGGGGTGGCAAGGATGCTGCTGCCGAAGAGAAACTCATCGGTCATGTCCCATACGCGGCGATCGGCAGCGAAGTCACTAAACAAAGGACGCAGGTAGCTGGCATTGTTGCTGGTCACCTGCCACGCAGTACTATATAAATAAGGTATCAGGCGGTAGCGCAGACGGATGGCTTTCTCGATAGCGTCATAGACAGGCTCTCCCTTCTGGCCAAACTGCCAGATTTCGCGGGGGGCATCGGCTCCGTGACTGCGGAAGACGGGGCAGAACAGTCCGTACTGCATCCAGCGGACATACAGCTCCTGGAACTGCGGGTTCTGTGGAGCGGAGCCCGGGCCACGGGTGTTATAGGCGTTGCAGAAGAAACCGCCGATGTCGGTATTGAAGTTGGGATTGCCCGTCAGCGAGAAGCTCAGACCTGCCGGCACCTGTTTGCGCAGCATGTCCCACGAAGAATTGACGTCGCCGCTCCACATGTTCGAACCATAGTGCTGCTGACCAGCGAAGGCAGAGCGCGTCATGATGAAGACACGCTTGGCCTCGCCCGTCCCCTCCAAAGGAAGGGAAGCTTTACGCTGCGCCTCATAGACGCCACGCACAGTCTCCAAGGGGAATGCGTTACGCAATGAGCGCCATGTGCCGCCATGCACCTTATGAGCGTAGTCGGCCTCGGTGGGATAGAAGCAGTCGGGATCCGTAGAATCCATCCACCACGCATCAACACCGTAGTCGTAGAGTTTCCGCAGATACTTCCAATAGATGTCACGGGCTACGGGACTGAAGGCATCATAGACCTTCACGCCTGAAGGATAATCCTTCATCGGCGGCCAGACGTGCGAGATGCCACTTTGCGGCCATGTCTCAAAGGGCAACAAGAGGCCCTGCTTGTCCAATTCACGGAACTGCTGTGTCTGAGGTCCGAAGCTTGCCCAGATGGAAATCATGAAGTGGGCATGCTTCTTGTGTACATTCTTGATGAGCTGCGGCCCTGTAGCGAAGTCCTCCGACAGAAAGTCCATGGCATTCCACAAATAGTTGGAACCCCAGTACTGCCAGTCCTGAATGATGCCGTCCAAAGGCACCTGCAGTTCGCGGTATTTATCAACAATACTCTCAGTCTCGGCTGCAGTCTTATAACGTTCCTTCGACTGCCAGAAGCCGTAGGTCCAGAGCGGGAACATGGGCACATCACCTGTCAGGTGGCGCATCTGCGCGATGACGCCGTCTGCCGAGCCGCCATACATGAAGTAGTAGTCGATACCGTTGCCCACCTCTGATGTGAACGACATGCCGTCGGCATTGTCCTCAAACAACGTGGGTGAATAGTTTTCCCAGTAAATACCCCAGCCCTTAATGCTCTGCAGCACGTTCTGGAAGTCCTCCAGGTTCGACTGCTCCATGCGTTTCTTCTCACCGCGACGGTTCATCTTGCCGTCCTGTATGGTGCCCAAACCGTAGATGGCTTCCTCCTTGTCAAGCGTAAAAACCTGACTTACCTGTGAGCCCGTTCCCGTCTCAAACGCCTTTTCACGCAGCAGCACCTTGCCTTTGGCAGTGAGGAACGTGATGCAGCCCGTCCGCTCATCCACCTTCACCGTCAGTTGACTGCTTGACAGCGTATTGCCTTTTCTCGTCAGCTGTACCTCATTGGGCGTGGCCGTCACCACCAGCGTCTTTGTCGGCTGGCCTTTCACCACATGGACAATCGCTGAGGTATAGAATTCCACTTGTATGGTTCCCTTTGACGTAGGAATCTGCACAGGAGTCTGTGCGGCTACACCGCATAAGGAAAAAAGAAAGAATGATAGGGCTACAGCTATCGAGCGGGCACAGGTTTTCATATCGTTGAATGGTTTTTGTTATTAATCGGCTACAAAGATACGAATAAGTAAGGAGAAAACCAAGAGAATCTTGAGTTTTTTCGAGCGTGAGTATCTTCGACGTCAAAATCCTCTTGCCCTGAACTCGTCCAGCTGTTTGAAACAATGACGGTTGATGATTTCCTCGAGTTCGCGGTCAGGGTTGTTGCGGATGCAGCACTCGTGGTTAAAAATCATCATCTCTCCATTTTCTGCAGTATAAGGTTGCCAGGCCGGCAGTCCCTCTATGTTGGGGTTACCGTTATGGGCAAACTGGGCCCATACGCTGCTCATGGTGTCAGCCAGTTTCAAATCCTGCTCCGTAGGCTGAGGCAGCTCGTTGGGTGAGTGATGCAGGGTATTGAAGCAGAACTTCAGCTCATGTCCGTGTATGGAGCCGTTGTTGACGGGTGACCGCCAGGTGAACATGTATAGGTAGAGGGGTGAAGGAGACTGGAGGGAGGAGGTATGGTCAGCCGTGATGATGGTTTTGGGCCGGAAGAGCCAGTCAATGCTCAGCAGGTCCTGCGGCGTATAGTCGGGCCATGCCTTGGCAAAGGCACTGATATAGGCATCCGTCTCATCGCCGAAGGTGGCGCTGAGTTCCTGACGTGCCTGTTCCAACGTCAGTTCACGGTTATAGTGCAGTCGCTGCAGCTCATTGAACGTGGTACCCATCAGCAGAGGCATGCCTGCCGAGAGGTCGGCAAAGCCCGGCTGGAACGGCTGTTGCAGCAGCACCTCACCGTCGGGTGTAGGACCGAAGCCCCACATCATCGGGGTACCTGGCCTGCGCGTTCCTATGCTGGCTGCCATGGCCCGCTGTCCGGCCTTGTACAATTCCTCGTAGGAAACGTCCTTGATGCGGTCCACCTCCTGTTCGCTGATGCCCAGTTCTTTCAACACCGCCTTACCCAGGGACTGCGTCATCTGGTGGTTGTTGACGTTAAGAATGGTGCCGCTCATGATGATAGCCTTGTGGAACAATCCCTTTGCCTTGGGCATGCACATCAGCGTGCCGACCTTGCCGCCGCCGCCCGACTCACCGAACACCGTCACGTTTTTCGGGTCACCGCCAAAGTTGGCAATGTTGTCGCGAATCCACTCCAGCGCCTGAACCACGTCAAGCATTCCCACATTTCCTGAATACTTGTATTTCTCCGACACCGCCGAGAGGTCCAGGAAACCGAGAATGTTCAGGCGGTGATTGATGCTCACCACCACCACGTCCTTCTTTGCCAGTTGCATACCGGGATTCCAAGCCGATGTTCCTGAGTCGAACCCTCCACCGTGCAGCCAAAGCATGACGGGCTTTAGCTTTGGGCTTTGAGCATTTAGCTTTGAGCTTTGAGCATTATCTGTAGTCTGTAGTCTTAACTCTGTAGTCCAGACGTTCAGCACGCAGCAGTTCTTCTCCGACATCTCGTCTTCACTCAGCTGCCGACCGCCAGTCGGCTGCATGGTCTGCGGTCCCCAGTGGTCACAGGCTCTCACACCCTCCCACTTGTCAACGGGCAGGGGTGGCATGAACCGCTCCACTTTGGCATAGGGAATGCCGAGGAACCCCATGGTACCCTCCTGCATGATACCGCTCACTTTACCACACGTGGTGTTGACCACTACTGTTTCACCACTCTCCTGTGCCATTGCCGTAACGCCAACGAACAACAACATACATAAACTGATAACCAGACTTTTCATCGTTTCTTTCTTTTTGGGGACAAAATTACGAAAAGTCGAGAGAAATGCAAAAGAAAAGCTTGATTTTCTTTTCATTTCCGAGACAAAGTAATTTCGGCGAAGCCAAAGTACGAAAAGTCGAGAGAAGAACAAAACAATTTCATTTGTTTTTTCTGGAGAGATTTTTGTTTTTTTAGTAGAGTTGCTGTAAATAATTTAATTTTTAATGTTTAATGTTTAATCTTTTTACTACCTTTGCAGCCGAAATAGGAACAATTAAAAACTAAGCACTAAACAAAATGAACAAATTACACATTGGAAAGCTCGTAGCTTTATCATTTATCATTTATTATTTATCATTTAGCGGTGTCACCGCGCAAAGCTACACAAAGTATTATCAGAACCTGCCTACTCCTGTGGCTCAGGTGACGGCACCCGTCATTCCCGACAACTCACTTTCATTGACTGAAGTAGGAGGCGTGGGCGACGGCGTGACGCTCAACACCGAAGCCTTCAAGAAGGGCATCAGCCAGCTGTCGAAGAAGGGCGGCGGCCACCTCAACGTGCCCGCAGGCATCTGGCTCACAGGGCCTATCATGCTTAAGTCGGGCATTGACCTGCACTTGGACAAGAACGCCATCATCCTGTTCTCGCCTGACAAGAGTCTCTTCATCAACGAAGCCGGTGACCGCTGTCAGCCGGGCATCCGTGCCTCAAAGCAGAAGAACATCAGCATCACCGGCCAGGGAATCATCGACGGCAACGGCGCCCAGTGGCGTCCCGTGAAGCGCGAGAAGGTGAGCGACGCGGAGTGGAAAGTGTTTAAGAACATGGGCGGCGTGGAGCGCCAGGACGGCAAGCTCTGGTACCCGTGGGACCTGAAGAGCGGCTATCCTAACATTGCCGACACACCCGAGAACCAGGAGAAGCTGCGTGCCGACCTCATCCGTGTGACCGACTGTGAGAACGTACTCATTCAAGGAGTGACGGTTCAGAACTCCCCCCGCTTCCACGTGCATCCCTGCTACTCGAAGAATGTCATCGTCGATGGCGTGACGGTGCGTTGTCCGTGGAATGCGCAGAACGGCGATGCCATCGACTTCTCTGACGTGAACGTAGGCCTCATCGTCAATTGTACGGTCGATGCCGGCGACGACGGCCTTTGTATGAAGAGCGGCAAGAACAAGCCCACCTCACCTGCCAATGGCTGCGAGGACATTCTCATTGAGCAGAACACCGTCTATCATGCCCACGGCGGCTTTGTCATCGGCAGTGAGAGCATTGGCGGCATGAAACGCATCGTTGTTCGCGACAACCGCTTCAGCGGTACCGACACAGGGCTGCGCTTCAAGAGCAACATCGGACGGGGCGGCAAGTGCGAGAACGTCTTTATTCAGCGCATCGTCATGACCGACATCAAGGACGAGGCCATCGTCTTCCAGTGTGACTACATGGACCGTCCGGCAGGGCGTGACAACCCCGACTTCCAGGGACCAAAGAAGCTGGAGAACATTCCTGACTTCCAGGACATCCACATCAGCAGCATCAACTGTTACGGTTGCACCACAGGCATCAAGGCAAAAGGCACCACAGAGGCCAACTGCGTTCACGACATCGACATCACCGGTGCCACCATATTATATAATAAGGTAGCCACCGACATCGACGAAGCCACCGCCAAGCTGACACTTACCAACGTGCAGCTGATTCCTTTGAAGAAATAAAACGAATACTTACCCGTAAGCAAACCCATCTGCTGACGGCTGTCAGCAGATTAACTGACGGCCGTCAGCTGATTAGCTGACAGCCGTCAGAAGGTAAGTTATCGGCAAGGTAAATATAAGCCTGCTACAAGCAAAAGTCAAACATCCACGGAGCACAGTCCCCGTAGGCTACGGAGTTTTGAGCTTATAGATATAGCCCGTCCCTTCTTTTTCCCGTACGAACAAGGCGTCTTCACCGCTCACAAGCTCGTTGGCAATGTGGGCGGCCTTGTACCTTGTAAGTCTGAAAAGCCCCCTTAACTTACTGACAGTGAAGAATCCTTCCTTATGGCAGTAGTTCACCAGCCGGGGCACAATCTGGCTTTCGTCAACAGGCTCTGACTGATGGGCGTCGATTCGTTCAAACTCTATTATCTCTTGACGTATCAGGTCGTTGAACTCCTTGTCTGCACGGAAGCCGATGCCCTCCACCTTCAGTTCGTCGGCAGTGATGGCATCAGGGTCGGTATAGCGTTTCGACTTCATGCCTATTTTCATGTAGAACGTGCCAAAACCCTTGATGTGCAGGTCGAAGCCTTGACGCAGATGCTCAGGTATTTCCAGGATGAGCCGTCGCATCACAAGTTCGAACGTGTCAGGCTGTATGAGCGTTTCCTTGGCAATGTGATTCCTAAGGTAAATCTCGTTCAGCGTCTGGCGCGGCACCCGGCGTGCGTGGTAGATGGTCTGTCCTCCGTCGGTGGCGTTTGGAGTCGGATAGACATCAAACATGTTAATGTTTCCTTCTGTTGTATTTGACATAACTATAATCGTTTAACCATGCAAAGGTAATAAAAAAAATAAATAATTCTACTTATACCCCTAATTTCTTTGGTGGATATTGAAAATATCCGTAACTTTGCAACGTAAATACATTAAAGACGAAAATATTATGGCAAGACCAATCAAGGAAACCCCAATCCTCTACGGTGAGGAGGCGCGCAAGTTCGAGACGCGCATGATG
>JAEEGF011621467.1_pt1 | contig 25265 bp, 28 predicted proteins | sample 9134171 | NCBI WGS metagenome assembly JAEEGF01 (sample SAMN16246542, study PRJNA631951) | gut metagenome | biome: gut microbiome; feature: rumen; material: AP-attached | host: Bos | place: Iran: Karaj | collected 2018-10 | reverse complement strand
GGTGCGACCCGTTTCGCCGCATAAATAAACAAAGGGCGAGGGTTGCGACTATTTATATAGTTGTAACAACAACTTATTTTCCGAGAGGTGGAATGATAGGGTAACGCCTTGAAACGCCTCCTTAATACTCCGAATAGCGTCTCCTGTTGCACATAGGAGGGGTTATAAGCTCGGTGAAGACGGCTGAGAGCCACCCTAACGCGTAATGGCGAGGAAACGCGAACCAGAGGTGGTCGAGTGGATGATAGGCCGGAGTCTAAAAAATACCTATGGTGAGAATGTTGTCTATACAGGGGCAACTGACGAACTTGCGAATGAAAGGGTCTAAAGAATGGCAATGTAGAAATGCATTGATGACGTAGCGTCAGGCAAGTGTGGGTGAGTAAAACATTCGTTATGAAAGTCCATGCAGTGTTACAGGCACTGGCAAGCTTGCAGGCTTAAAGTAAGCGCCTAAGGGTATATGTACAGATAGGAAAATAGGAACGGGGAAAGCTGACGACGAGTAGGGAGTGCAAGCCCAATGAGGCGGTCTGTGGTAACACAGTTTGCGTCAGTGAGAGTAGGGGCACAGTACCTATGAAGCGGTGATAATAAGCCGTGGAGGGATAGCCCCAAGTCAAGTTAGTACATTAAAACTTAATATGGTAAGAAGTGTTTTGGGTTCGAGTATGACTAAGAGAAGTAATCTCCCGAAAGGAGATGACTGACCAGACGGCAAAAAGAAGAGAAAACAAGGTTCTAAGGCGTAATGAATACTACGCAATTCAAGATGTGTTTGATGGCTTATATGCCAAAAGTAAACAAGGTGCAGTATTCACAGACCTAATGTCGCTTATTGCAAGTCCGCAGAATATCGCACTTGCCTACAGACGGATTAAGCGAAATAAGGGAAGCCGAACTCCTGGTACCAACATGGGTACGATTCAAGACATAGCGGATAAGGGAAGTGATGAAGTGGTAGAGTACGTCCAGCGCAGACTGGCAAACTACAAACCGCACCCAGTTAGGCGTGTCATGATTCCCAAGGACAATGGAAAAGAAAGACCGTTAGGTATTCCGACCATAGAAGACCGCTTGATACAGCAATGTATTCTTCAGGTTATGGAGCCGATATGCGAAGCAAAGTTTCATAAGCATAGCTATGGATTCCGACCAAACCGCAATACTCACCATGCTATAAGCAGATTCAGATTTCTTGCATTTACAGTGAAACTGGAATACGTCGTGGACATCGACATCAAAGGTTTCTTTGATAATGTTGACCATTCTAAACTGTTAAAGCAGATATGGACGTTAGGTATCCATGACAAGAATCTGATATGTGTAATAGGAAAACTTCTGAAAGCACCAATACAAGGTGAAGGTATCCCAACCAAAGGGACGCCACAGGGCGGTATTTTGTCACCATTGTTATCAAATATAGTGCTGAATGAGTTGGACTGGTGGATAAGCAACCAATGGGAAACCTTCCCCAGTAAGTTCCCATACAGATGGGATGGGGACAGGTGCACCGCATTGAAGAAGACAAGGCTTAAAGAGATGTACTTGGTACGCTATGCAGATGATTTCAAAATCTTCTGTAGAAACAGGAAGGACGCTGAACGGATTAAGATAGCTGTTGAAAAGTGGCTAAAGGAGAGGCTGCATCTTGAGACGAGTCCCGAAAAGAGCAAGATTACGAATCTGTGCAGGCATTACTCTGAATTTTTAGGGTTTAAGCTTAAATTGGAAGAGAGACCTAAGCAAAACGTAATCATATCTCACATGGCGGACAAGTCAAAGAAAAAGGTCGAGGCAAAACTCAGAAAAGCTATTTGGGATGCCAAAGGCAATGAGGATAAAGCGCGTAACCTTAACATGAAAATCCGAGGAATGCACAATTACTATTGTGTAGCCACAAGGATTAGTAAAGATTTCTGGGAGATTTACTATCACCTACTCCCTGCCCTAAAACACATGACTCGGTCTAACGGCAAAACAGGACCACCACTGTCTGCATTCCAAAAGATGAAATATGGCAACTACCACGGTAGGCGCTATCTTGTCGGGACGGTTGTTATTGACCCGATTTATGCAGTGACCTTTACGATACCTTACGGTTTCAAGCAAGCCACCTGCAACTACACTGAAGAAGGTAGACAGTTAATTCACCAAAGGCTGACGCACTTGGATGTTATCTTCAGATACTTGGCGGAGCATCCGCTTGAGCATGAATCAATCGAGCTGAATGACAATCGGATTTCGAGAGTCTCAGCGCAGAGAGGTAAATGTGCAGTAACGAAGAAACAACTGACAGTGTATGACATGCGAGTCCATAAGATTTACCCAACGGGTGGAGATGGCTATAGAAACATAGACATTGTTTCGAAGGATGTCTATGAGCTTATTCACACGAAGGACATGATACGAGCTAAGTTTCTAATTGATAAGCTGAGTAATGAAGGATTGTGGGATGCCAGAGCGCTGAAAAAGACCAATAATTATCGGACTCTTGTCGGTAATGCCATTATTGAGTAAATAGGTATAGCTTGATAGAGCGCCGTATGAGGCGAAAGTCTCACGTACGGTGCGGAGCGGGGGAAAAGGCGGAAAGCAAAGGCGACTTTGCTCAAGCCTTACCTATCGCTATTGTTGATCATTCCTGACAATGGAAAATTCGATACGGCAAGTCTTGAGAACATGGTAAAAGAGGTAAATGCCACAACAGTGGATCCTTCAGACCAGCTCACAGACAGTGTATATCACTATGATGCAGATGCAAAGGTGTTTGAGCTAGCGGAGAAGTATGAAGACAGAATGAAGGATAAGGAAGTTGATATCAAGAAAGGAACGCTTGAGCATGCAGCGTCTAAGCCTCACAGAGATCGCGGAGGTGAAGCAATCTAATGGAAAAATACGCGGCTGATAAACCAAAGGACTGTAAAAAGTGCTTTTTTGGAACAAGCAAGGGCGTATGCACCAGGTATTCTGAGCGCTTTTACGTCATCAGAAGAAATAAGCAGACGCGTAAAAAGTGTGTGAAAGACTGCCCTTACGGAGCGCACTGGCCATGTATAGGCTGGTGCACCCGTAAGATTCTTGAGGAAATGAGGAATTAGTATAAATGGCTGAGTTTGATTATTTCTATGGTCAGGAAGCGGATCTGTTCAGTTTTATCAGAGTACCGAAGCTGTTGTTTACAGATGCAAGGTTTAAGGAGCTTACAAGTGATGCCAAGGTTCTTTATGGCCTGTTACTGGACAGGATGAGTCTGTCTGTAGAGAATAAATGGTTTGACGAAAGAGGCCGAGTATATATTATCTACACAATTGAGCAGATCAGCGACAGCATAGGATGCTCAAATGGAAAGGCTTGCAGGACACTTAAACAGCTTGTTGATATAGGACTTGTAGATAAGGATTTTAAAGGACAGGGGAAGGCAGCTCTTTTGTATGTGAAGAAGATTCTTTCTGATATGTCGCAACGTGAAAACAAGAATGTTCAAAATGGAAATCCTGGAATGCCTAAAATAGAAATCCAAGGATGTTCAAAACAGGAATCTAATAATACTGATATAAATAATACTGACTTTAGTAATACTGAAAATATAAATATCTTATCTAATCTTATCAAGGTATATCCGCCAGAACATATGACTTATTCTGATGATGCGATGAGAAGGGATGAGAAAAGAGATTTCTGTTGGTCTGACATACCTGAGCTTAAAAGAAAAGTCTGTGAGAATATTGATACATGCAGTTTGAAACAACGCTTTCCTTATAACGGTGAGCTAATAGACCAGATAACAAATCTGATTGTTGATGTCTTATCGGACGATGCCAGATATTTCATTGTTGGTGGAGTAAAGAAATCTCCAGAGCTTGTAAAAGATCAGTTCAGGCAGCTTGATTACAGCCATGTAGCATATGTTATAGATTCGCTAAAAAGCAACACAACCGATATTAAGAATGTCAGGCAGTATCTTATTGCAGCACTTTACAATGCGCCACTTACTATTGATGCCCATTATGAAAATATGGTTAGTCATGACCATGCAAGGGGATACTTTTGAAGAATGAGAGGAAGAGTATGAGCAGAGGAACAGTATATGCCCTGGTCAACCAGAAAGGCGGAACAGGGAAGACTCAGAGTACCGAGAATATAGGAATAGGCCTTGCCAAAGAAGGCAAAAGAGTCCTGCTGGTTGATCTTGACCCGCAGGGCTCTCTTACTATCAGCATGGGATATCCAAAGACTGATGATATACCCGTTACGGTGACGGATATAATGAGCAGTGTTCTTCAGGAACACCCGATAGAACGAGATAAAGGAATCATCCATCATTTTGAGGGAGTTGATCTTCTCCCGGCAAACATATCACTTGCAGGGCTTGAGGTTTCGCTAGTGAATGCTATGGGCAGGGAGAGAATCCTGAAAGAATATATAGACTGTGTGAAAAAAGATTATGACGCTGTTTTGATTGATTGTATGCCATCACTTGGAATGCTTACGGTCAATGCACTTACAGCAGCTGACAGACTGATTATTCCGGTTCAGAGTCAGTACCTGTCAGCAAAAGGACTGGAACAGCTTCTCCAAACTGTCAGCAGGGTAAAAAGGCAGATGAATCCGGGACTTAAAATTGATGGGATATTGCTGACAATGGTAGACAGCAGGACAAATTATGCAAAAGAGATCAGTAGCCTTGTAAGAAATGTCTATGGAAAGAATATTAAGGTATATGATACAGAGATTCCTTTTTCTGTAAGAGCAGCCGAGATCAGTGCTGCAGGGAAAAGTATTTATGAGCATGATCCTAAAGGAAAGGTTGCCGAGGCATATAAGAAGCTGACAAAGGAGGTGCTGAAGAATGCAGAAATCTCGCGGAAACATTCAGCTTTCGAGTTATGATGACATTTTTGGCAGTTCAGAGGTTCAGAGTAAAGAAGATAGAAATGGAACCGAGCAGGTTCAGGATATTCTTTTATCGGAGCTTCATCCATTTAAAAACCATCCCTTTAAGATTCTGGATGATGAAGCGATGGATAAAACTGTTGAAAGTGTCAGGGAGTTTGGAGTCCTCACTCCGGCAATTGTGCGACCTAGAGATGAAGGCGGATATGAGATTGTGTCAGGCCACAGAAGATGTCATGCTTCGGAAATTGCTGGAAAAGAAACGCTTCCGTGCATCATAAGGAATTTGGATGATGATGCAGCCACAATATTGATGGTAGATGCCAACCTTCAGAGAGAGGAACTGCTTCCAAGTGAGAGAGCATGGGCCTTTAAAATGAAGCTTGATGCCATGAAGAGATTAGCAGGCAGACCATCAAAAGAAAATGCGTCCCAAATTGGGACACATTTAAGGTCTGATCAAATTTTGGCAGAAGAAACAGGCATTAGTCGCAATCAGATTCAGCGATATATTCGTCTTACAAATCTTCTTCCGGAAATATTGGATATGGTTGATACTAAGCAGATTGGATTCAATCCGGCAGTAGAACTGTCATATCTTGATGTAGATGAACAGAAGCGTCTGTTAGAAGCAATGGACTTCTCACAGACAACGCCGTCTTTATCCCAGGCTCAACGTATCAAAAAAATGTCACAGGAAGAAGGCTTAACGCAGGAGGCAATGAATGTGATCATGTCAGAAGAGAAAAAGTCAGATGTGGACAGAGTAACAATAAAAAATGATATTCTCAGGAAGTATTTTCCAAAGTCATATACACCAAAACAGATGGAGGAAACAATCGTGAAACTGCTCGAACAGTGGCAGAAAAAGCGTGAGAGGCAGCAAAATCTTAGTTGATCAGGCAGAGTAGTAGATACAAAAGTCTACTGCTTTTGTCATTGAAAGGGGGGATTCTTATGCAGGAGGAGGTAGAACAGAAAACCATAAATCTGGCGGTTACCGTTACCAAGTTTTCATGGAGAGTAATTACAGGTGCAGTCAGATCTTTTATAAATTACAGAAGACACAAGCAGATGATGGGGCCAAAGCGCTATAGAGGAAAGCAGACTGTAAAACAGCTTCTCAGCCAGGACCAGGGAGCTACAAGCATGCTTGTGGGTGACGAAGGCATTAAGGATTTTCAGCGTATCGCAAAAAGATATGGCGTTGATTTCGCAATTACAAAAGATAAATCGGTAGATCCACCTAAGTACACAGTATTTTTTAAGGCAAAAGACATGGATGCCCTTGAAGCAGTAATGAACGAGTTTGAACAGGTAAAAGCATTCAAGAAAGACCGACCAAGCGTGCTTCATCAGCTTGATATATACAAAGAAAAGGCAAAAGAGCAGATAGTCAAAGCAAAAATCAAGGTAAAGGAGATGGTCAGATGACACGTAAACAAAAGCGCATAATCCTGCTAAATCTCCCTTATGTGATCATGGGGCTTGTGGGCACTAACTTAGGAGAAGCATGGAGGTTTTCAACAGGGGCAAATGCTTCTGAGCGTATAGGCTCACTTATGAATACTCTTCCACAGGCTTTATCAAATATGCTGCCAAGTCTATATCCTTTTGACATCTTAGTAGGAATAGCTGTAGGAGCTGGTATCAGGTTGGCGGTTTATTTGAAAGGGAAAAATGCTAAGAAATATCGGCCTGGAGCTGAATACGGAACTGCAAGATGGGGAAAGCCACAGGACATAGAACCATTTGTAAATCCCAAGTTCCAGGATAATGTTATTCTGACACAGACAGAGCGGCTTACCATGGAGAGCAGGCCAAAGAATCCTAAGTATGCCAGAAATAAAAATGTACTGGTTGTTGGCGGATCCGGATCAGGTAAAACGAGATTTTTTCTTTTGCCGAATCTTTTACAGATGCACAGTTCTTATGTAATAACAGATCCCAAAGGGGACCTTATCCTTAAGACAGGAGCGACATTAAAAAAGCATGGTTATGATGTAAAAGTCTTTAATACAATCAACTTCAAAAAGAGCATGCATTATAACCCGCTGCGATATATCCATTCTGAGAAGGATATCCTGAAACTCGTAAATGCACTTATATCTAATACCAAAGGGGAGGGAAAATCAGGGGATGAATTTTGGACCAAAGCAGAGACTCTGCTTTATACTGCCTATATTGGCTATATTTATTATGTTGCTCCATATGAGGAGCAGAACTTCAACACTCTACTTGAGCTTATAAATGCCTCCGATGTCAGAGAGGATGACGAGGATTATATGAGCCCTGTGGATATGCTTTTCAGAGATCTTGAGAGAAAAGAGCCTAATCACTTTGCTGTAAGGCAATATAAAAAGTTCAAGATAGCTGCCGGCAAGACTATGAAATCAGTGCTCATAAGCTGTGGAGCTAGACTTGCGGCTTTTGATATTGAATCAATCCGAGAGATCACTGCTTATGATGAACTTGAGCTTGATGCTCTGGGAGACAAAAAGACAGCACTTTTTCTTATCATGAGTGATACAGACAACACTTTCAATTTTTTGATTGCGCTTATATACACGCAAATGTTTAATCTTTTGTGTGAAAAGGCTGATGATGTTTACGGAGGAAAGCTCCCTGTTCATGTGCGCTGCCTTATTGATGAGACAGCCAATATTGGACAGATACCTAATCTGGAGAAACTTGTTGCTACGATCCGAAGCCGTGAGATCAGCGCATGCCTTTTCTTGCAGGCCAGGTCACAGCTTAAAGCCATCTACAAAGATAACGCAGACACTATTGTTGGAAATATGGATTCACAGCTCTTCCTTGGTGGAACGGAGCAGTCTACTTTAAAGGAGTTGAACCAGATTTTAGGTAAGGAAACCATTGACATGTACAATACCGGTGAAAGTAAAGGCAATAACCCTTCGTATTCCATGAATTATCAAAAGACAGGGAAGGACCTCATGACGATGGATGAACTCGCTGTTATGGATGGTGGAAAATGCATCCTGCAGCTCAGGGGTGTGAGACCATTTATTTCTGATAAATATGATGTGACTCAGCATCCTCATTACAAGGAGACTGCCGAGTATGATAAGAAGAATCTGTATGATATTGCAAAGAATTTGAATCCCAGGATGTCTTTGAGAGAAGAGGACATTTATGATGTGGTAGAAATATAAAAATATTGATTTATCTAATGTACCTTTTCTGTTAAAATGATAAGGCATATTTTAGCAGAAGAGGTATCTGTAAGCGATGACTACAAAAGATAGAATTCTTGAAAAAGCCCAAGAAGCATTTGTAATGGCAATAGAGATATATAACAAACCGACATTAAAGTATAGATTGGAAGGATTTAGTTTTTTTATCTGTAATGCTTGGGAGCTTATGCTGAAGGCATATATTTCAGAAAAAGACGGAGAAGATGCAATCTACTATCATGACAAACCTAATAGAACTATTTCCTTGGAAAACTGCATCCAAAAGGTATTTACAAACGAGAAATCTCCATTAAGGAAAAATCTGGAAAAAGTTATTGAGCTTCGAAATACAAGTACGCATTTTATTACAGAAGAATATGAAGCAGTATATATTCCATTGCTTCAGGCGTGTGTTTTTAACTTTGTAGAGAAAATGATGGATTTTCATGGAATTGATATGACGCAGGTTATACCTGAAAATTTCATCACTTTATCAGTAAGGCTTAGAGCATTGGATGAAACCGAAATAAGAGGAAAGTATTCGAAACAAATTGCCGAGAAGCTTATTGCAGTTCAAAATGATATTGATCCTATGGTTCAGGCGAATAATAGCTCTTTTGCTATAAAAGTGGAGCATTATCACTATTTGACCAAGAATAAGAGTGAAGCAACAGAAATCTATCATATTGATAATAGCGCTTCTAATGGAGTTCGGATAATAAAGGAACTGAAGGATCCTAATAATACACATAAGTATAATGCAAAAGCTTGTATTAAAGAGTTAAACAAAAGAATCACGAGAGATGGTATACATTTAAAATATCGAGGAAACGATGCGGTAATCAACAACTACCACTTTAGGAATTTCACAGCATATTTTGGGATTAAGGAGAACGAAAAAATGTGCTTTGTATATCAGATATCATCTCAGCCACAGTACAGTTATTCACAGCAAGCAATTGATTTTATCTATGATCAGATTAAGACTTCACCTGAGAAAATCTTAGATGATTTGCATGAGAAAATGGCAATAAAAAAGTCAACCCCAGGAGCAAAGGAATTCTAAGCATTACGCCTACTCCCATTCGGGAACCCAGCTTCAACCCTTCACAAGTTGACTATAATTAGTATAACACATTAGTTAAAGGTGTCAATTTAATCAGGTAAAGTAAAAAAAGTTACATAGACCAGCAGAGGCCGGAGACGTCCGGTACTTACTGGTCTATTTTTATGTCCAAAATCAGGTGCACATGAAGAAGGGGCATAACGAAACTATAAATCATTTTGTTAATCAGAGAAAGGAGAGTAGTCCGAAAACTTTAAAGGTTTCGGATGAAGGATGGATTATGAAGATTGGTTATTTGATGAAGGAGTGAGTATGAAGATGAAAGTTTTCGGGCGTGGAGCCCTGTCTGTATGTAGCAATATATGGCGAAGGATAAGATGTGTTTTATCCAGTGCTTACCAAAAGCTTCTAAGACATAAGAAAACAGAGGCAGATACAATAGACGATAGGGCTCCGGTGAACAGCATGGCATTCTTTAATTCAGCAGTCGGAGTTTTACAGACACTTGTAGTAGCACTTGGCGCCGGTCTTGGCGTATGGGGAGTCATCAACCTCATGGAGGGATATGGCAATGACAACCCTGGAGCTAAGAGCCAGGGAATGAAGCAGCTGATGGCGGGAGGTGGAGTTGCCCTCATCGGAACACAGCTCATTCCTCTTCTTTCAGGTCTTTTTTGATCTGAGAAAAAAGCGCGACCTGCCGCGCGATAGCAAGTAGCAGGACTGAAAATTTCATATTGTCCGGGGCTGGCTTCACACCAGCCCCATTATTAAAGCAAAGGAGCAAGATTTATGGACAGAGTTATAGAAGAATTGACCTCCTGGCTTAAGTCTTTACTTGTTGATGGGGTTATGAGTGTTATAGAAGGCATGTTCCAGAGTGTTAATAACCAGGTCGGTGATATCACATCTCAGGTGGCAACAACACCATCTGCGTTTCAGCCTGCAGTCTTCAACATGATCAGGAACCTGTCAGAGACAGTGATAATGCCAATAGCGGGAATGATTCTTACATTCATTGCCTGTTATGAGCTCATTCAGCTTGTCATAGCACATAATAACCTGGCTAACTTTGAAACGTGGATATTCTTTAAATGGATCTTTAAGACATATGTGGCAGTAATGATGATAACTCACTGCTTTGATATAACCATGGCGGTATTTGATGTTGCCCAGCATGTTGTAAATAACAGCGGAGGCCTTATATCTGCCTCAACTGCGATAGATGATTCAGCTCTTTCATCCATGAGAGCTACTGTTGAGGCCATGGACATGGCAGCCATTTTTGGACTGTTCTTTCAGGTACTGTTTGTGAGCATTGCAACGCAGATCATATCGGCATTCATCTTCGTGGTCATTTATGGGAGGATGCTGGAAATATACTTGTCAATCAGCCTTGCGCCTATCCCGTTTGCGACATTTGGAAACAGGGAGCAGAGCCAGATAGGACAGAACTATTTAAGAGGCCTGTTTGCACTTGGCTTTCAGGGATTTCTTATCATGGTATGCCTTGCCATCTACGCAGTGATGATACAGTCGGTAGCTTTCTCATCCGATATTGTCGGATCCATGTGGGCAGTCTTGGGTTACACAGTTCTTTTGTGTTATTCGCTCTTAAAGACCAGCTCACTCTCAAAGAGTATCTTCAATGCCAGATAAACAGGGGGTACAGAAGTATGGCAAATTTTGTATCAGTGCCCAGGGATCTTACAAGGGTAAAAGATAAGATAATATTTGGTCTCACCAAAAGACAGGTCATCTGCTTTTCATTGGCGGCGCTCGTAGGAGTTCCGCTCTTTTTTATCACCAAAAAGATAACAGAGAACATAAGCGCATCGACACTTGCCATGATGGCGGTTATGTTGCCTTTTTTCTTTGTTGCCCTGTATGAAAAGGATGGAATGAACTGTGAGACCATACTTCACCATATGATCACATGGCGGTTCAAAAGACCAAGGATAAGACCCTACAGGACACAGAATTATTACGCTGCCCTCATGAGGCAGAAAGAACTTGAGGAGGAGGTAGAGGACATTGTTATTTCCTATGTTCAGAAAGAAAAAGAAAAGAAATCTTAAGATCCCGGCCCGCCTCTCATCTGAGGAAAAGAAGCAGATAAAGAAAGTCATTGATGAGGCAAAGAAGTCCGACAACATGCCTCACTCAGCACAGGAATCGGTGACTTTCGAGAGGATGTTCCCCAGTGGTATCTGCAGGGAAGAGGGAGATTTTTATTCAAAGACCATCCAGTTTCAGGACATCAATTACAAGCTGGCCCAGGATGAGGATAAGACCATCATGTTTGAGGAGTGGTGCAGTTTCCTTAACTTTTTTGACAGCTCAGTAGAGTTTTCACTGACTTTCATGAATGTCAGCACTGATGCCACGAGCTTTGAAAAGAGCATAAGGATCCCGCTTAAGAAGGATGGCTTTAATATCACAAGGGATGAATATTCAGGAGTCCTGAAAAGGCAACTTGAGAAAGGTAACAACGGCCTTACAAAGACCAAGTACCTTACTTTTGGCATCCACGCTTCTTCAATAAAGGAGGCGAAGCCAAGGCTCAATCACATAGAAATAGATATACTGAACAACTTCAAGCACCTTGGAGTCATGGCAGATCCGCTGACCGGAAAAGAGCGTCTTAAGCTCATGCATGACATCTTTCATATGGGTGATGATGACAGGTTCATGTTTGACTGGAAGTGGTGCGCTGAAAGAGGCCTCGGACCTAAGGACTTTATTGTACCGAGCAGCCTGGCTTTCCCTAAAAAGAGAATGTTTGAGATGGGAAACATGTACTGTTCAATGAGTTTTCTTTCAATTACTGCATCAGAGATAAATGATGAGATGCTGGCGGATTTTCTTTCCATGGATTCGTCACAGATCCTTAATATCAACATGCAGTCAATTGACCAGAACACAGCCATAAAGAATGTAAAACATAAGATCACGGAATTGGACAGAAACAAGATCGAAGAGCAGAAAAAGGCTGTCCGTTCCGGATACGATATGGACATAATCCCTTCGGATCTTGCTACTTATGGCACAGATGCCAAGGCACTTTTGAGGGAGCTGCAGAGTCAGAATGAGAGGATGTTCCTTATGACATTCCTTATCATGAATACCGGAAGGACAGAGCGTGAACTTGAAGCAAATGTTTTCCAGGCAAAAAGTATAGCTCAGAAGCATAACTGTATCCTCGTTCCGCTTGATTATCAGCAGGAGATGGGGCTTATGAGCAGCCTTCCTTTGGCTCATAACCATATACAGATACAGCGTGGCATGACAACTTCAAGCTCAGCTATCATGATCCCTTTTACAACACAGGAGCTTTTTCAGGAAGGAGATGAGTCCCTTTATTACGGGCTTAATGCTTTATCCAACAACCTTATCATGGCTGACAGAAAAAAGCTCAAGAATCCCAACGGACTTATCCTCGGAACACCGGGATCCGGCAAGTCATTTTCTGCAAAACGAGAAATGGCCAACGTGATGCTCGCTACAGATGATGACATCATAGTCTGTGATCCTGAGGGGGAGTATGCGCCTCTTGTACAGAAGTTCAATGGTCAGGTCATAAAGATCAGCGCCAATTCAACGCAGTATATCAATCCCATGGATATCAACCAGAACTATTCCGATGATGACAACCCAATAGCTCTTAAAGCAGAGTTCATCCTTTCACTATGCGAGCTTGTCCTTGGCGGAAGAGAAGGCCTCATGCCCATTGAGATAACTGTAATAGACAGATGTGTCCACAAAATCTATAACAGATATTTTGATGATCCAAGACCTGAGAACATGCCTATCCTGGAAGACCTGTACAATGAGCTCCTAAAACAGGGCGAGTCAGAAGCACGGAACCTCGCTACAGCCCTTGAAATATATGTAAAGGGGTCTCTGAATATTTTTAACCACAGGACAAATGTGGATGTCCATAACAGATTTGTCTGTTATGACATAAAAGAGCTGGGAAAGCAGCTCAAAAAGCTGGGAATGCTCATAGTTGAGGATCAGGTCTGGGGAAGAGTCTCAGCAAACAGGGACTGCGGAAAGAGTACCCGTTACTATATGGACGAGTTTCACCTGCTCCTGAGAGAGAAGCAGACAGCCAGCTACAGTGTGGAGATATACAAGCGTTTCCGAAAATGGGGCGGCATTCCGACAGCCTTAACGCAGAACGTAAAGGATCTGCTTTCATCTCCTGAGATAGAGAATATCCTGGAAAACTGCGAGTTCATCTATATGCTCAATCAGGCAACCGGAGACAGAAATATCCTGGCTCAGAAGCTCGGTATAAGTGATCATCAGCTTTCTTATGTCACGCAGGCAGGTGAGGGCGAGGGACTTCTCTTTTTCGGAAATGTGATACTTCCTTTTGCAGATCATTTCCCTAAAGACATCGAACTTTATAAGATCCTAACGACAAAGCCTAATGAGCTTGCCCAGTACAAAGAAGAGAAGGGAGCATAAAGATTTGGATGACAGAAAGCGTAAGAAAAGTAAGTTTCGGACGAAGTCCTCCATGAAGGAGGAGTTTGGAAAGAAGTTAAGGCATGGCAGGGGCAGTTCTACAGCTTCTGGCCAGCGGAATGAAGCATCTGCAGAGGACCCAGAGATAACTAAGAAGGTTCTTAAAGGCAGGGCGCAGTCAAAAGAACTGTTGGGAGTAAAGGCTCAGATGAAGGCCCAGGAAAAAGCAGTTTCAGCACAGGAGGCTCAAAGAGCAGCCCACCGCCGAAACATGGGAAAATCTCCTATCGGCTCGGGCAGGGCTGCATTTATAGCTGCAAGCACAGTATCTGATGTGGCAGGGAAAAGCCAGTATTCTGATGATGGTGATAACAACATTTCTGAAGATATCATAAATGATGCCGCACATGGCTCTGAAGAAGCTGCTCACATGTTAAAGGAAAGTTCCTACAGACAAAAGTTAAAGCGTGAGCATAAAGAAGAGAAAAAGCATGCCAACGAGCAGAATCCTAAGGACGGATCAAACCCAAGATCAAGAGCAGCGCAGAAAAAGAAAGTAAGGAAGTCCTATTATGACAGGGAAAAGGAGAGGCAGGCAGCAAAGGGAGGAATCACAAGGCTTGAAGATCTTGTGAACAATCTTTCCGAAAAGATAAGTGACCTTGCCGCGGCAATCGCCAACTTTGTCAGGGACAATCCAAAGCTTATCGTAGCTGTCATAATCGTGGTGCTTATCATAATAATGCTGTCCACAATGCTCAGTAGCTGTTCTCTGGTCATGCCGGCAATGACAGATGGCGGAGCAGTCTCTTCTTATTCTGCTTATGATGAGGATATCACCGGAGTAGAGAAAGATTACCGGAAGCTTGAAAAAGAGCTCAGCGATACCATCGAAGATACAGAGACTCTTTATCCTGACTATGACGAGTATGAGTACGAGCTTGATGAGATAGGGCATGACCCATTCCAGTTAGCTGCATTTCTTACAGCAAAATATGATGACTATAAAAGAAAAGACATGAAAGATATCATAAAAGAACTGTTTAAGAAGCAGTATAAGCTCACATATACGTCGAGGGAAGAAACGAGAACAGATACCTGGGTAAATGATGACGGTACGACCGGTTCAACTACGTATACTGTAAGTATTTTAAAAGTAAAACTGGATAACAAGGGGCTTGACTATGTAATTGAGCATTCCGGCTTAACTGATAAGCAGAAAGACCATTATGAGCTTCTCATGTATACCCGAGGCAACAAGGAATATCTTTTCGAGGATGTTTATGGTGATGGGGATGATGAGGATTACAGTATCCCTGGGGATGCACTCACTGATCAGCAGTTTGCAGCCATGATAGCAGAGGCTGAAAAGTATCTTGGCAGAGAATATGTCTGGGGAGGGAGCAGCCCGTCAACTGGATTTGACTGTTCAGGATTTGTATGCTGGGTGATAAACCACAGCGGATGGCATGTGGGAAGGACAACAGCACAGGGACTTAGGAAGATATGTACAAGGATCTCATCGGATGAAGCAAAGCCGGGAGATCTTATTTTTTTCCAGGGAACCTATGACACTCCGGGGGCAAGTCATGTGGGTATATATGTCGGAGGTGGAATGATGATCCATTGCGGCAATCCGATTTCCTACACATCGGTCACTACCAAGTATTGGAGAAATCATTTCCTCTGCTATGGCAGGCTTCCAGAGCATTAAAGATTACAGAAGGGGGAGAATTATGTTTGAGAGGTTAGACAGATATAAGGCTGAACTTGCAAAGGCCAGAGAGAAAAAGGCTGAGATCGATGCAAGGGTCAGGGCACTTGAAAAGAAATGTCAGGAGGAAGAAAAAACTGCAGTCCATGACATGATGAAGGCTGCAGACATTACTCCTGAGGAGCTTCAAAAGCTCATAACCTACACAAGGATACAAGGGAACATGCCCGGTGACAAAAGTGTAGGGGAAATAGTAAATGAGGAGGGGATCACAGATGAAACAGAAGATTAAGGCATTACTTTTAAGAACAGCGATAATTACAGCAACCATTTTTGGTATGGCGGGACCATCTATTACTGCTTATGCCCATGTTGATCCGGCTGATATAGAAGCTGAGGAGACTGAGCCTGAACCACCGGCATATGATGAGACAGAGAAGATGGGACCACTCACTCCGGACGGGAATCTTACAATTGTTGATGACTATGGTGATCCTGATAAGAGTGGCAAGCAGTTCATCACTGTAACCACCAAGAACGGGAATATCTTTTATATCATCATCGACAGGGATGATGAAGGGGAGAACACAGTTCATTTCCTGAATCTTGTGGATGAAAGGGATATCCTATCTCTTCTTGATGAGGATGAGATAAAAGAGCTCAAGGGAGAAACCGATGAGGAAGAGACTCCTGCGCCTGTTGTTGAGGAGCCAAAAGAAGAACCGGAGCCTGAACCCGAACCTGAAAAGAAGGGCGGCTCAAAAGTGGCTCTTATAGTAATAATCTTGCTGCTTGCAGGTGCCGGAGGTTTTTATATTTATTCCAACAGGGATGAATTCATCCATAAGGAAAAAGAAGATCTTGATAAGGATTTCCAGGAGGACGAGGAGAAAAATGTTCTCGATAATGTTCCTGAGGAGAATGAGAATCCTGAGGACTGATAATCATTTGGCTGCGGACAGAACTCCGCAGCCATTAACGTAAAGGGGAAAAGCACATGATCGAAGCAGAAATAAATGAAAATCTTACAGCAGAGGAAAAAGTGGACATAATCACAAACCGTCTTTTCAGTTACAGCTTCAGAATGGGCGAGGTGGTAGATGCCAAAAAGAAAGATGCCAGGAAAAAGAAACAGCTCATAAAGCGCGGGAAAACAGACGGCAGGGACTCTGTTCTTCAGAAGCTGGAGAACTATAAAAAGGCTAAGGGGGTATTTGCATGAGCGGACTTGATATAGCAAATGACAGACTTCATAAGGAAGAAGAACTTACAGAAAAAGAAGAATCTATCCTGGAGCAGCACAGTATTCATTCCAAAAAGAATTACCTGAAATCTGTGGAGGATATCGTTGAAGGCAGCGACAATAACTTTGATGGCATGATCAATGCAGCTCCAGATGACAGCGATGGTGATGGGGATGCAACAACTGAACTGTCCAGCACTAAGGCCAGGGAATATGAGGAAGCCAGAGACAGAGCAATTGAGGAAGAGAGTGCAGCAAAGGAGAGAAAACATGCAAGAGCGCACACACAAAGTTACCGTGAGATTGACCGATGAGGAGTACGCAAGGCTTCTTGCCAAGATGGATGAGGTTGGTGTCAGCAGCATGAGCATGTATATCCGAAAGATGATTCTGGATGGCTACTGTGTGAGGCTAAAGACAGATGACTTTAGTGAGATCGTCTATCTTCTGAGGATGTGCTCCAACAATCTTAATCAGTATGCCAAGAAAGCCAACGCCTTTGGTGATGTATATGCTGCAGATATGGAAGACTTAAAGGCTAGGCTGGATGAAATCTGGGAGCATACCAAAAACATGATGATAGCTTTTTCTCAGATCAGATAGCTTTACAATTGGCAAACTTGGCAGATATTTTTTGCAGACATATCATTATGGTAAAGGAAACAGAGATCAAGCAACAAAGGATTGGAGGCATCATATGACTATAATAAAAATCGCACTAAAGATCACACTCTTTCCGTTATTTCTGATAGTATTTACTGCGAAAATGTTTGCAAAGATGTTCATGAACATATCAGGAGTTATAGCAGGACTCATGTTCCTTATAGGAACCGGACTTATGATCTACTGCATAGCTTCTCGTATTTATTTTGGCATCCTGATGGTATTCATTGCCGGTGTTATGGTATCGGCGGTAATGCTTGCAATTGGATTTGGAGAGCATCTTCTTGATATGGCGGTTGAGCTTTATCAGGATTTCTGATATGAGGTGACAACTAAAACATGGCGCATGAGAGCAGTCTGTATTTTGAAAATATGGGCTGCTTTTTTGTGGATGAGGATGTAGAGATGCAATTTTTGATTAGAGCTTATGATGGTGTTAGGAATATTAAATTTAAGTTTTTCTCCCTAAGCGGGCCAAATAATTGAATAACAATCGTAGTAATCCACCATGCTAGATCTCCGGCATTGCTGGATTATTTTTATAGTCGTTTTGTGACATTTCATAGTCTGTTTATGGTATCAGTCTTTAGCGATGTCTTGCCAATACCGATAAAAATGATATAGATAATAGATGAGCCATGGAGGGCATCTGTGATCCAGGGAATGGAGGCATAGATGCTTTTTTATTGAAAAATACGGAGGTGGAATTTGGATATTAGCAGTTTGAGCGGAGTAAAAAACACATATAGTTACGTAAATCAGATTATGAGTTTATTACAGGAGAAGTATAGAAACTGTTCTTAATGAGCAGATGCTTGGCTCAGGGACATATGCTTTTGGAGATACTCCTGAAAGTGTATTAGCAGCATATGGTTCGAGAACGTTTGTTGATGGTGGAATAATATAAACAACATTGAAACAATACCGCTCGGACCTTTCCGGGGAGCGGTGCGGCTCTGACTGACAGATGAGCTGCGGAAAGGAGTACTAATGACAATAGGTGGACTGGGAACATATGGTTCAATTTATGATGTACGGGTAAATCTGTCGACAAAAGCAAAGAATACAGCATCGAGTGATTTTTCAAAAATAATGGAAACCGCGTCGGAAATATCATCTGTCCGTAGCAGAGAATCTGTACATGAATCAGTAGTCACAAGACATACAGAGTATATGGATCCTGAAACAAATGAAAAGGTTCCTGTTGATATAAGGTATACGACGTCTTATTCAGAAGAAGGAATTGTATGCGGAGAGAGATCTGATGTTGACGGAAAGTTATCTGTGAGAGAACTCTGGAGCATATCTTTTGAATCTCCCGGCGATTATAAAAAAGTTCAAGATTTTTTGAAAAGCTTTTCAAATGATGAGAGATTGACATTTGCAACTCAGGAATCGTTCTGGAATGATTTTCTGCAGGATGATTTTGATATCGAGGGTTTTCGAGCATTCTACGATTCTACCGATAATGGCAGAATTGATATAGAGAAAGCTATGTCTGAAGGTAGAACGATGAGAGAAACCTTGACAGCGCAGAATGCTGAGTATTTGAACAACAATCATTTTGTCGGAAAAGTGTATTCAGAAGAAGATCTTCAGCCATCGTGGTATAAAAATGGGCAGATACAACTAAGCGAGGTATATGATCCCTCTGTCCCAAGATCAACAAGGATAACTTCTACCAGAGGTATAGAAAGAACAAATCTGGTTACCAATGTCAGAGATATGACGTTGGAGGAGTACAAGGATTATATCCATGAGAAGATTTCAAATATTCCATGGCCATCGAGTAATCTGTGTGATAGTTGGTCAATTGATATTTCGGAAGAAGGATTTAAGGCAATGAAAAATGATCCGAAATATGAAAAATGGGTGTTGGAGGATCTGACAAAGGCACTTACCACGCCATATCCAGAATGGGCTAGGTCAATTGGTGGCTCGCGTTATGTTGTGGCTCATATTGGTGCTACAAAAGAAGATTGTAGAGCTGATGGCTGGCATATGGGCTATCAGAACGGAACTGGTGACAAGGTCTGGGAGGCACAGTCTAAGGGTAGCTTCTGGACAAAGCGTGGAGAGCAGAAAAAGATCCAGGACAGGATAGATAAGAGAGTTGCCGAAAAGAAAGAATTGGAAGAAAAATGGCTACAGGAAGCAGTTGAGAAGAGACAGGCATACACAGATTTTCTGAATGGAAAGACATCTCTTAAGACAAACAGCATTTCGGAGCTCGATAATTTCTTCCAGATGCCGTCGAATCCTAAAGTAGCAGGGATATTATCAGCGTATGAAACCGGCACATTTGTGGGTGGCGGACTATGATGAAAGTGAAAAAAGTGCACTGAACAAAAAAATGATTGTTATCTCTATTTGCGGTGGCGTGGTAATTGCACTGATAATTACAGTTATTGGTCTCGTCATATATGCATTTCATCAACAATATAATTCAAGCGGAATCAGTAGTCTGTTATGTATAACTATTGACGAGAATCAGTCACAAGAATATATTGGCTAACTTGATGGTTATGAGATATATGTCGAAAGACTTAAAACAGATGCGTTGTATTATACTTCCGTGAAAGGGAATAATATTCCACTCCGAGATGCAGTCAATAAGGGAATCGTATCTGTAAAAGATTGGCGTGAGAAGGCGTGGGATATTATATACGATGGAGTTACTGAAATCCTGAGATATGAGAATTATGAAATTGCTATTACTGATGGCAATTGCATAATCAGACCTATAACAGAATAGAAGATATGTCACTGAAGCGTAACTATTTGTCACCGAAATAACTATTTGTCACCCGTTGTCACTTTCATTCTGATTTTACCTGTGTGATATATTTACAATGGACAAAGCGAACGGGAAAACAAAAACACCCGAACCGCTGAGTCCATTTTCTTTTGCAAAAGAATACGGGATGTGAATTGACGCATCAGCTCATGATCAAAAGGTCGTGAGTCTGGCGCTTTCTAGTACCATAAAAGTGTAGTTGTTAGAGAGTAATTAACTCTGACATCTGCACTTATTTTTTTATAATAAGGGGAGTAATTGGTATGGCGAGGCGCTTTTTTGTGCAAAAAATAAAAAACGGAGGAGAGTCATGGCTGCAACAAGACTGATAGCACTGCATCATGTGAAAACAAAAACTGTGGCAGAGTGCCTTAAACGAAGCATCGATTATGTGAGGGACTCCCGCAAGACCGAGGATGAAAAGTATGTCAGTACCTACGGCTGTGATCCCAATACCATACTTGGTGAGTTCCTTCTTTCACGCAGAGACTATGAGGACAATATCCGAAGACCACATAAAAATGATGTGGTCGCTTATCGGATCAGGCAGGCTTTTAAGCCCGGAGAGATCACTCCGGAAAAGGCAAATGAGATAGGGTATGAACTGGCCATGAGGTTCACTAAAGGAAGACATGCATTTATCGTTACCACTCATACCGACAGGCATCATATCCACAATCATGTGATCTTCAACTCTGTATCAATTGATGGAAAGAGCCGGTTCAGAAATTTTTATTTCTCAGGACTAGCTCTTGGCAGAATCTCAGATACTTTGTGCATAGAGAACAACCTCTCAGTCATCCAGAGTCGTTACGAAGAAAAGCTAAAGGCTAAGAATAACAAACCAAAATGGAAAGACAGATCACCCGACAGCTTAAAGTTTCTTGTGGATGTCGAAAAGAAAATGCGTGAAGGAAAAAGCAGAGGTTATGAGAACTGGGCCAGGAAGTTTAACTTAAAACAGCGTGCAAAGGTTCTGCTGTTTTTGGAAGAACATGGCATTTCATCTTTTGAGGAACTTGTGAAGATCACAGATGAGATGCAACCCAAACTTGATGCTCTGAACTCAAGGATAAAGAAGCGTCAGGAGCAGATGGCTGAAAACAAAGAAATGCAAAGAGCCGTCATAGTCTATGCCAAGACAAAAGAAATTTACACCGGCTATAAGAATAGCAAATACAGTAGTGATTATTACAGAGAACATGAAGACGCACTAAAGGAGCATGAGTGGGCAAGAGGAATCTACAGTATGTATGCAGATGGGAAACCTCCCAAAATGAAAGACCTAAGAGACCAGTATGGAGAGCTCCTTGCAGAGAATAAAACTGATTTTGCCGAATATGTAAAGCTTAAGAAAGACACCAGAGATTACCTTGTTGCAAGGAAGAACCTCGAACTTCTGATGACTGATAAGGAAACAGAAGAGAGAGAAAAGGCGAAGTCGAAGACAAGCCGAGACTCGAGGTCGGAGACCTCGTTGTAAAAGCCACAAAACGCATTTGTCTGACAAATGCACTGCTTGCATGCGACCCAGCCAGAGGCTGAGGTCGTCTCGGGATGTTACCCGGAGAAAAAACAAAAGCAAAAAAACTATATTTTTCAATAAAGAGGGGGATAACAATTATGAGGATTGATGTAAGAACAAAAGCACTTGAGAACGCAAATAACGGAGTAAAGGGAGTAGCAACTGTAACCTTTGGAAACAGCTTTGCTGTCAGGAATATTTCTATTGTAGAGAGCAAGGCTGGAAATCTTTTCATGTCCATGCCCAGTTACAAGACGAAGACCGTGGATGAAAATGGAAAGGCTCAGTTTAAGGACATCGCTTATCCTGTGACAAAGGATTTCAGGGAGAAGCTTCAGGAAAAAATCCTTCAGAGCTATGAGAGTGGTGAGGATATAATATTCGAAGTCTGAGAAAAAATGTCTATTTATGTCATTTTATAGTCTATTCATGACATGAGTATTATTTGGCTAAGTAATATACCGATAAAAATAGCAGAGATGAATTCCTATTTTTAGGGGTAAAGGGTTAATATGGTATTATGATTAGCCGATATATAGGATGAAAGCTGTAAATGTCTCTTTTTTGAAAACACAAGGAGGTGTTTCATGAGAATACAGCAGAACATGGATGTGCAGAATAACATTATTAAAAATCAGGCAGGCGTAAATTCTGCGTCAAAATCCACCTATAATAATAAAAACAGTGTGGCTGTATCTGGAGCTACATTAAATGAAAATAGTCCTCTTTCTCAGAGACAGAGCCTTGCAAAAAAGCAGGCTCTTAAAGTCGTGTCCGATGCTTTTGGCGGTGAGAAGAAACTTGATGCACAGATGCAGGGAATCAAGGATGAGATTAAAAGGCTTCAGGACGTTATCAACGAAAAGAGTGCTGATACCAGAAACAATGATGCTAAGCTAAAGGAGCTTCAGGAAGAATATGGAATCGACTCGGAAAGTGCCGAGAACAAAGCTCTTGACCAGCTTGCGTTTAGAATGCGAAGCCCTGATAATCAGCCTTCGGATGAGGAATTGTCAAAGCTGTCCGAGTATCAGCAGAAAGCTCTTTACTATGTGGCAGCAAATCAGCAGAATTCATTGGATATAGATCATGCCAAAGCAATGCAGATGGGCAATGTCCAGGGTTATGCGGATATGAAATCCGAGCGGACAAAATCTCAGGATATGCTAAAGGCCCAGGATGCTGCGGAGGATATTTTGGAGGCTTCCAATGCTGACACCATAGCTCAGCTCACTCAGGATGCAGTAGATCATGTTGATGAAGAGCAGAAAGAGCGAGAGGAAGAGGCCAGAGAGACAGCGGAAAAGAAGAAAGAAGAAAAGAAGGAAGAAGCAAAGAAGCTGGAAAAAGAGGCAATGCAGCAGGAGATGATAGAGAACATCAAAGAAAATGCTGCCGGAGTAAGTCAGGAGGCTGATACTAAACGTGCTATGGCCAGACGAGAACGCGCGGAAGCAGACAGTATTGGTGCAGAAAATACTCAGAAGATTGTCATTTCTGGTGACGGATCCATAGAGGATACTCAAAATGCTGTTAATTCAGAAATTACGAATATCCTTAATAAGTTAAGTCTTTTGGCAAACGATGTAAAAGGCAGTACTGTAGATAGTCAGATATAAAATACTGTTTAGGCGTTGAGAAGCAATATCTATGGTTATCTGTTGCTATGCAAGGAGGGACAAATATGGCAGGTTTATACGGAATATCAGCATATCAGGAGGCTGCAAAATCATATAGCACCGGCAGTGTTAAGGAAAGAGATACCAAGACAAAGGTGCCGTCAAAAAGTGATGCATCCGCAGCTGCAAAAGATGCTGCAAAGGTGGAAACAAAGGGATGGTCTCCAATTGACACCAAAAGCTCACTGGTGCCATCAAAGACGGATATTGGCATGACCATAGGAGATGTGCAGTTATCAGACAAGGCAAAAGACTATCTTAGTAAGCTTCAGGCCAAGTTCCATGGCATGGAGTTTATCACAGTAAGCAAGGATATGAAGGCCCAGGTTCAGCAGAACGCTGCAGCCTACGGCAATGCCAATAAGATGGTGGTGCTCATTGACGAAGAGAAGCTTGAGAGAATGGCTACGGATGAGAATTTCCGCAAGAAGTATGAGGGAATCATAGCAACCTCCCAGAGCAAGATGATGCAGGCCAAGATGGGACTTTCCAGCAGCGGATCCAGTATAAAGAACTTCGGAATGAGCGTAGATTCCAATGGGAAAGAGAGCTTCTTTGCCACTGTAAGTAAATCCCAGGATCTTCAGAAAAAGCGCATCGAGAAAAAGGCAGCCGAGAAAAAACAGCAGAAGATCAAGGGAAAGAGAGAAGCTTCCAAGAAAGCCCAGGAAGAGCGCATAGAAAAGGCAAAAGAAAACAAAGCGGAGAAGACCGGGGATAAGAAAGACGAAGAGATCTATGAAGAAGAGTACGATATAATCGAAGCAAACTCTTTGGATGATCTTTTGTCAAAGGTTCAGACTTATTCCTATAACAATGCAGCTTCAAGGGTAGTGACAGACACTGAGAGAAACGTTGGAACAAGGGTTGATTTTAAAGGATAAGGTGTAAAGCCTTATGGGGCGGCTATGAATATATCTTTTAATACTCAAAATCCATATGGTTCGTATTTTCAGAAGACTCCTTTAGTGGGACAGGGCACCCGGAATAAAACCGCCGGAGGTGCTCTGCCTTTCATGTCCGGAAATAATGATGCCACTTCGCCTCTTTCAAGGTTTACAGACAAGATGACGGATGATAAGCCCTCCATATCTCAGCAGATGAGGCAGATGATCCGGGATCTTAAGCAGGAACAGTATAAAAACGCTGCCACCAAGAATCAGACAGATGGCTTCTCCAAGTTGTCAGGATCTCCGGATGCTGCAGAGGACGAAGAGATCGTTAATTCCGAGAAGTATAATTACAAAACAGTGGCGACCAAGATCCAGCAGGCCAAGACCTCAATCAGCGCAGGTCAGGCTGTTCTTGCGGCAAAGAGAGAAACTCTGAAGCTGAAGAGAAAGATAGCTTCCGGTTCGGGGGATGCGGAAGAACTCCAGATTGCCCTTACCCATGCAAAGCGCATGGAAATGGTGGCCAGGAAAAAGAAGCATCGCCTTGAGCTTGAAGAGCTGGTTGAGAACACACAAAAAAGAGATGAAAGGCTTGAGGGTGAGAAAGATGCGTCGATTCAGATGCAGAGTGCTTTGACTTCTGCTGAAGAAGAGAAGATTGCCGAGAAGGAAGATGTGATATTTGATGCAAGGGAAGAGATGCTGAATGAAGCTCTTGAACAGATGCAGGAAGGCAGTGCCTCTTTTTCAGAGGAAGAGCTAAAAGAGCTCAATGAGATGATTGCAGAGTTCGGTGAGGAAGAGCTTAAAGAGCTCGAAGAAGCTATGGAAATGCTGGAAACCATGGAAGTGGTGAATCCTCACATGAGCAAGGAGGACCTGGAAGAACTCAAGCGCAAACATAGGGCTTCCGAAGATAAGGCAATCATGAAGGCCAATATGGAATATCTCAAAGACATGATCAAGCATGAACTTGGAAAGAATGCCTCCATACCCGGTATGGGTGGCAGCGGAGCTTCCCCTGCTACATCCATGAGCATGCCCCAGGGAATGGGGATGGATGTCTCAGCCCCTCAGACTTCGACACCATCGATTGATATTCAGGCTTAAGATGTT
>JAEEGF011984432.1_pt1 | contig 25266 bp, 3 predicted proteins | sample 9134171 | NCBI WGS metagenome assembly JAEEGF01 (sample SAMN16246542, study PRJNA631951) | gut metagenome | biome: gut microbiome; feature: rumen; material: AP-attached | host: Bos | place: Iran: Karaj | collected 2018-10 | reverse complement strand
CATGTACGTCGTCCCGCTGTCCGTGCGCGACGCGTACGCCGTGCCCGTGAACGTGTAGTCCGACACCGTGTACAGGCTGTTGTCCGCCACCATGTCGTAGCCGCTCACGTGGTGCATCGTCCCGTCGTACACTGTCGTCGAGGTGTGGCCCGTTATCGTCACCACCGTCGGAAGAGGCGTGATCTTAAGGGTATCGTCAACGGTCGTCACCATATAGTTGCCGACCGAGACCGGGATGCCTGTGGTGACTGGCGTGCCGTTCACCGTGGCAATCACATTGGGCTGCTTGCCCGCATCCGTGATTGTACTGGCAGCAGTCATCGCCACATTGAACACATAGGTGTCCGTGGCAGCCTGGCCCGTAACCGTGAATCTCGGCTGCGTCAGCGCGGTGCCGTCATATACCTTTGTAGAGTCGGCCGCCTTGATCGTCACCGCCTGGCGGTTGATTGTTAGAAGGCCATCCGCCGTCGTCACCAAGTAGTTGCCCACGACTGTCTCGACACCCGTAGTCATGTCTATATTATCCACCTTGGCAATCACGTTGGCCTGTGTGCCGTAGTCCGTAATAGTGCTTGATGAGGTCATCACCACTGCAAATGAGTGGCTGTCACTGGACGCGAGGCCGGCAACTGTGAAGCCCGGCTGTGTCAGCGCCGTGCCGTCATAGCTCTTCGTGGAGTCCTTGGCGGTGATGGTCACCTTCTGGCGGTTGATCGTCAAAGTGCCGTACGTCTTCACGATCACATCGGAAACGTAGCTGGTGCTATTTTGCAGCATGGCATCAAAGCTGTTCTCAACGGATCCCGCGTTTTGGATGGAGGCCGGTGTGTTGATATTCAGGATGTCACCCGTTGGCAAGGTCACCTGAGTGGACGATCCGTCTGCCACCGTTGTACTCCATGTTCCGCGTTTCACTTCGTATTGTTTATAGGTATGGCTCAAACCATCATAATCCCAATCCTGATCTCCGGATGTGATATAAATCTTGGTTGTATCCGGCAGAACTGTCAAATTACTGTCAGCAAGGGTGACGTTAAACCAGGTGCTGCGATCTTCTCCAGCGCCGGTGAACACGGCCGTGCCACTAAGAGTATTAGCGGTTGTTCCGGCCAAAGTTCTCTTAGGATCTGACGAGGTGATGCCGGAAATCGTGTAGTCCGTGCCGCCCAACGTGATGGAGGTGGGCGTGTAACCCGTCACCTGATGTTCCGTGCCATCGTACATCACCGTATCACCATTAGCTTGAAGTGTTATGGAATACGGTCCTACTGTCAATGTGCCGTTTTGGAGTGTGAAATCGTAGTTGTGCAGATCAAGAGTGCCTGCTGTAATGGTAATCGGATAAGTGCCTGGCACGGATGCCGGAACCGCCTCGCAAGTGAGGACTGGCGCACCCGTCAGCATACCATCCGTAATCATGGATTCCTTGGTGTCGGTACCTTTCAAGCCATCGAAGTGATAGGTAAGCTCGGGGTTATCCATGCCATACTCACGGCTTTGATCGTCTGCCACCACCACACAAGAGGCTTTTGTTATTGTCAACGTTCCTGCTTCGGCAAAGTTCAGCACATAGTCCATGGAATCCGTGTTGGATTTCCAAGCATAGTCAAACGTGTTGGTGTAAACGCCGACATCAACAGGAGCGGCGAAATTGGAATATTCAAGACCTTCATCTCCATAGAAGTTGTCACCCGTCTCAATCAGATTCTCGTTCTTGAGTTCCGTGCCATCATACACTTTGCTGTCGCTGCGCGACTGCAAGGAGATGTTACGCGGTTTGATGTTGAGCGTTCCGTACTGGAGTGTCAGGTGGTTGGTCGTGTCGTAGCTCTTGATGTTCGGCATTGTGAAGATGAACGTGTTGTTCTCCGGACGCACATCACGAACGTGAATGACGGATGTGGCCGTGGAGGTGATGGTGATGCTGTCGCCCGTAGGCAAACCGAACTTGCCGTTCACAAGAGGTACATCGTTGTTGTTGTACTCTACCGTGTACATATCGTACCGGAATGGCACACCGGCATACAATTGTTCAGCCGACTGGGAGCGGATCACGATGTCAACTTCGTTGCTGGTAATGGTAAGCGTTCCCGGCGTGACCGACGTGATTTGATAGTTGCCCGTCACCGTATCCGTACCATTCAAGATCACCAGTCCGCTCGTGCCTCCGACAAACTCTCCCGGATAAGTGCCTTTGTTTTTACCTTCAGCCTTATAGTTCAAACCCGTGTAGGTATGACCGCTCACCAGGCCTGATGAGGAGATGCCTGTCAGGGTATGAATCGTGCCATCATACACGAATGTGTTGCTTTCACCTGTAAAGGAGATATTGCATGGCGTGACAACCAAAGTATCTTCTATGATTGTCAAGTTATAGTTGGAAAGTTTGAAATAGGATGTCGGGTGATAATCTATGGTGTTGGTAACACGACCCACATTGGTGATGGTGCCGACAGCTTCTGCCGGTGCATCCACGTCCCGGGGGGCAAAGGACCCTGTCATATCCACATTGGGAAGTGTCAGTTCCTGACCGTCATACACTTTAGTTTGACCGTCTGAAGTGAGTGTGACCGTACGCAACGTGACGTTCAAGGTATTGGTATAACAATCAATCAACCCTTCAAAATCCGTGACCACAGCGTCAGTAAGCTTGTTCTTGATGACCACCGACTTGATCACATTCAAGCGGGTACCCACATCGGTGATTGTACAGGTATCCTCCATCGTAACCTCGTACTTGTACGTATTGGTGTCGAGTGTGGTGGAGACTGCAGAGCTGGCCAAAGGATCACCATCATAGATTTTGGATACCGCGATGGGGGTAAATGCCACATGGCCCGGCTGTCCGATGGTCAAGTTCCCGTTTACAATATTTATGATATAATTCGACGGGTTGAAGGATGCCGGATACGTGATTGTGAAGGTATTGGGAACAGAGCCCGCGGTTGTGATAGACGGGAAGTTGTCGTAACTCGGTGCCTCACCGTCCACAAAGCCGTCGCCTGTCACCGTCACGGTCGGGGCGGAGAGCGGATTGCCGTCCGCTATCTTGGATGCGGTGGCGGAAGTCAACGTCACATGGCGAGGTTCGATGGTCACCTTGCCGTTTTTGAGTTCAACATTGTACAGACACCAAACCTGTTCATCCGGATCGCCGTTGTTGTAATGACGCACGATATAATGGTCAATGACGTTGTTGGCCGTTGTGCCGGAGTCCTTCCGTGCGGCACAGGTAAGCGTGATGACCAGCGTGTCGGTGTATTCAGCGGTGGATGCCAGCACGTACTTCGTACCCGAAAGCATATCAGCTTCCAGAACAGTTCCGTCGGCACGCAGTTCATAGGTATTGGCCACTGCCTCCACGCCATCATACATCTTGGAAATAGACTTCGGGGTCACGGTATATTGTGTCACACTGCCTTCGAATGTAATGACGGCAAGCGTGGTGTCACATCCGTTCTTGTCGGTAACCGTAAGAGTGTAGGTACCACCAGAGAGGAACCTATTCTCATCCGTGAGCACGAAATCCTCGATGTGCGTTGCGCCGGAAGCGTTAATGGTATAGGATCCATCCGAGGTACCTGTCCAGGAAACCGTGTAAGGAAGCGTACCGCCTGCGACATTCAAATCCACAAAACGGTTGGCTTTCGAGAGATCCGTACCGGTACATTCGGTGCCGTAGTCGGTCATGGCAACCACCAGCTTGTCCGGCTCGGTGATCTCACCTTGCTTGAGAGAGGTGAGTTTGGGCAGGGTTAGCTGACATTCGTTATGGAGCGAGTCGCTCACCACGACAGAATAATGGCCGGGACCGAGACGCTCCAGTTTCTTCTGGTCTGCGGTAAAGGAAGCATCTTCTTCCATACTCCATGCATACAGGTACCCATGACCGAAGCCGCCTTGCACGATGGCGTCCAAGGTGCCGTTGGCTGCATCCTTACAGGTGACCTGCGTCACGTTGATACGCCCGTCTAACGGCTGCGGGATCGTCAATTCGAGGCTGACGATGGAGTCGCAACCCGTGGAGGTGGAGAATGTCTCGATATAGACACCGGAGCGTTGGTAGTTCTTGCCGCTTACAGACCAGTGATAAGGCTCGCCACATGTGTAGGCCTCAAAGTGGGTCACCTCCAGACGGTCCACCTTGATGGCAATCGGGATGATACGCGAGACCCCGTTCTTGGTCACTTGCAGCGTGTCGCCGCCGCAGGTAACCACTTTCACGCACGGATCCACGGAAGCATCGTTGATGTTTGTGATATCCAAAGCAACTCCGTTGTTATAACGGCTCCAGGTCACGCCCTGCTCATGGCCCACGTTAAAGTGGCTACGCACGGAGTTCACATCCTGCGAACCATACAAATAAACCGGAGAGGCATATACGATGGCCTGATTGCAGGTATCCAACCCCTTGAGGCGCGGATACATATCGTCGGCATACACCCAGTTTTCCTCTCCGAGGACCGACTTGAGGGCATCGCCCGTCATGTCAATCGTCTTCTTGTTGGCAGCGCCGTCCAGTCCGGGAATCAGCTGCAGGTCGTTGAAGCATTCTGTTTGCAGATCGGTGCCCGATATGCTGAACTGGGTCACATCGCCCGACACATGGCCGAGGTTGTAACAGTGGGTGGCGTTGCCGTTGCCCACGATACCGCCCGTGAAGGCCGCCTTGTTGCCATAGATGTCGCCCACGTTGTAGCAATTCTTAACCGTACCGTAGGCGGTGATACCGCCCGCCGCGGTGATTTGACCCGTAACTCTCGGATTATAAATAATAGTTGCAGCATTGTAGCAGTTCTCGACTGTTCCATTCGAGATACGTCCCACGATACCACCCACATCGTGGCCTTGGAGGGAACCATCCACGCGACAGCCTGTGATGGTGCTACCAACCGCAACAGCTGCCACACCGCCCACATAGCGGTTGTTGTCAACATTGGTGGCAGAGGTGGTAATGTTCACATCCTTGATATATAGGTTACTGATCTCACCACCGGCCACATAACCGAAGAAGCCCTTGCCATTCTCATTGACCTTGTTGGTCATGCCGCTCACAGTATGATGACCACCGTCAAAATAGCCTCTGAATTTTATATTTGCGTTGGAAGTGCTCTTCCAGTTTCCGATGGGTTCCCATTTGCTAATGTCGGAAAGATCCACGTCGCACTGCAACTGGAAGTGCACGCCCTCGCCGCCAGCGGGGATCTCGAAATACTGGTCGGGATTGAGAGCCACTTCAGCGGCGCTCGTGGTGAAATGGTTGGTGACGATGTTAAAGTAGAAGGGTTGTGGGATGCTATTTGCCTGCCGATTGATGGCATTGCGGAAATTGATCAATTCCTGTTTGCTTACGATAGGGACAGGAAATTCGGTGGAGGTGATCACAATACGCATACGCTTATAGACGGAGTCTTTGGGGTTGGTTGCTGTAGGCAACGCCGCATGCACATAAACGATGCCTATAGGCGAAGTAGTTGCATTGTATCCATTGATAGCAAGACCCTTGCCGCTCTCCATGCTCCATTGCACATTAGCGGCTGTTCCATCCACGTTCTTGCCTGCGCCGAAGGTAAAGTCCTGCGTGGCGTTGTTCACGTGCTGCAAATCGGGGACGGTGTCGAAGAACACGGGAGTACAGGCCACGATGGCGGCCTCGCGCACGTACGGCATATCGATGGTTTCCGTCCACTTGGGCCGCGGGTACATACCCTCCTCGTAAATCCATTCTGTTTCGCCCAAAGTCTCACGCATCACAGAATTCTCTCCAATCATCTGCGCCGTGGTGAGCTGCTGGGTATAGTCGTTCACAGTAGGACGCGGAAGCATTTGTTTATCATTGAAGGAACTTGTGGACGGAAGAGAACACGATGTGGCTCCTGTATTTGAGACACCACTCACACGACCAGCGTTGTAGCATTTACTTGGATAACCCTGACTAATCACAAGACCAGAAGCATTTCCCGTGTAACTAATAATCTCTCCCACATTTGCACATCTACTGAAAGCATACGCACCTGTGGATATAGTTCCCGTGACACCTGCCGCATTACCATTCTTAGCGACTATTCGTCCTGCATTCATACTCAAATACGGATATCCACTGCTATAATTATGATTTCCAACCAATCCGTATGCCTCATTACCCGTCACATTTCCAATGTTCAACATATATCCAGTACCCGAACCTTGGCTCACAAATATGCCAGCGGCCAAGCCGTTAAGTGCCGTAACGTCACCTTTGTTAAACAACCAAAATCCATCACCATGTCCACAGGAAAGCACACCACCAACAGTAGTGCGCCCTGTGATATTGCCTGTATTATAACAATAATATGCATTACCACCCCATGTCACCGTGTTTACAACACCAGAAACCACAGCTCCAAGCGTTGAATACACCGTAGTACCTTCGTTATAACAACCATAGACAACAGCATTCGCTTCTTTTCTCCCTAAAACACCACTGACATATGCATCATAGTTTGCAGTTCCAGTTGAAACAGATGTGACATTACATCCTATAACATAACAATTTTTAATACTATCTGTAGCATAAGAAGTGACATGATAACCAACAACTCCACCCACATTAGAATAACCTTTAACTGTGGAAGAATCGCTATGACAACCAATTACTTTGGCCGCTGAAACATATCCAACAACACCACCCGTATTACCGACATTCGATTCTCTGACAACTGAGCCATGTATGTTTGACAAATCACGCAACAATCCACCATAGCTCACACCAATCAAACCACCAAGACGGTCTCCTGTAGCAGAAACAGAACCATATTCGCTTCTACAGGCTGTAATGTCACCCATCGTGTATCCACAAAGGGCTCCGACGTAAGCATTCGCCTTGTTTGTAATCACGGGATGGTCCAAAATCACACTGTCAATGGTACCATCGTTATAACCGAAAAGGCCAAGGTAACTACCCACACTATCAATACGCAAATTATGTAATGGCACATTGTTACCATTGAAATAGCCACTGAAGTGGCGGCTGGAATTTCCGATGGGGACCCAATTGGAAATGCCACTGAAATCAAAGATCGTGTCATGGAGTTTGAAATAGACCTCCTCGCCGCCGGGCGGCACCTCCAACCAGCCCACCTCTTCATCATGGTTGGTCAAAGTGAAGGTACTGTCGGCAAAGCGATAGAAGAACACATCGTTGCTGTTGATAGCATTGCGGAAGGTATCCAACTGGGCCAGGCTCTTGATGATAAGCGGATCATCCGGATCCATCAGGAAAATGCGCACCTTCTTATACCCCACATGGTTCACACTGTCCTGCAAGGTAGCAATACCTACGGTACCTGTCAGTTTGGCGCTGTCGTTTTCTATATTCACTCCACCACCCAAAATCCGAGCCCACGTCACATCATTCTCAACGCCAACAGCAAAATTGGAGGACACTTTCATCACATTTTGTCCATTCGCCAAAAACACAGGGGTCACAGAGGCAATGGATGCATCCGTACCCGCAAAGCAAGTGAGCTGTGGATAGAGACCGTCCACCAAAGTAAATCCATTAGCGGAATTCAGTCGTGTGGCAGCGGCCAACGGGGCCTTGTTCAACGTGTCGCCAATCATACCCAAAGTGGTTCGTGAAGTTCCATTTGTCTTCTTTGTATTCGGGCACATTTGGTTGTCAAAGTAGGCATAGCGTACCGAGCGAGGATTAGAACCACTTAATGCGCCATTGATAGGTGCCGTGTTTCCATTTCCGGTCACACGAGCGGCATTGTAGGTATAGTCATTATTGTCATTTCCATTGTAATAACCTACTATACCACCTGTGTTCAGTGATTTATTTCCAATCACCTCACCCACATTATAACAACGTGTTGCTCTACCCTCACCGACGATTCCGCCAGTATAGTAGGAGTCAATTTTTGAGCCGCGAACCACACCCATGTTAAAGCACTGATGTGCCCTTAAGGCTGTTGCTCCCGCAATGCCACCTATACGACACTGGTAATCGCCAGAGTTACGGGCACTTACTTCTCCCATATTATAGCAGCAGAATGGTGAAGGATTATCATATCCTACAATACCACCCACATAAACATTACCTTTCACACTTGCGCTGTTGAAACATCTATAAATCAACATTGTTGTATCAAGAGGGATTAACGTTGAGGCCTGATAGGATCCCTGTGGGGCAATGTTATAACCCACAATACCTCCAGCATAATGCACACCTTCAATATAACCACCTACCGTATAACAAGAATCCACAGATCCACCACTGTAAGCCACAACACCAGCCGCAATATTACTGGCAGCTACAGCTCTTACATACGGGTTCACAAGACCAAGGCGAGCCACATAGCCACGTCCTTTACGTCCAAAAAGAGCGGCATAATAATGACCCTTGGAAGTATTGTTAATATAAAGATTTGATATAGTATGATGATCCCCTTCGAAATTTCCCTTGAAATAAGCTGAATCATGTCCGATAGGGGTCCACGGTTCCTGTTCAAGGTCAAGATCTCGAATCAGTTTAAAAGTTACCAGTTCACCCTCTTGGGGTATGGTAATATACTTCACACCCGCCGTTGGAGTAAGGGTATAGGTAGTGTCGGCAGGATTATAGTAGAAATAGTTACAGCTGTTGATACCATCGCGGAAGTTCTTTAATTGCTCTTCGTTCTTAATAAACAGAGGCTTATCGAAGCCCACAATGAGTTCCACCCGCTTATACACGGTGTCGTTCACCGTGGCATGCAGTTCAATCGCACCGGAGGCATCAGGGGTAAGGGTATAAAGCGTATCATTCGATACGGTGACGATACTGTCACCCACTGCCACTTTCCAAACCACATTGTGCTGGCCGCTGCCCGTAGTGAAATTGTGTAATACCTGCAGCACATTTTCCACGGTGGTACCATCATTATAAAGATTTACCGGCGTAGCCGCTGCAATGGAGGCCGGTTCGTTCTCCAAACCCTTGATACGCGGGTACATGCCCGGCGTAAACACCCAATCCTCGTCATTACCCAAACGGCCCTTGAGACCATCGCCCAACATCTCCTCCGTATTCAAAGCGGCTGTAAAGGTATATCTGGAAGGATGGCTGGCTGGAACCATTTGTTCGTCCAAATACAAACGTTGTCCTTTTGTATTAGGCTTGACAGTCACATTCTCTATACCTGCCGTCCATCGCACAGAAGAAAGTTTACCTATATTAAAACAGTTAGCCGAATTGGCAGACATACAAAAGGAAAGACCATTCGACACAATATTTCCGCCATCCACCTTGCCGGCATTGAAACAATTTACAATTTTATATCGGACGTCCGTATTAGATTCAACAACACCCACTAACCCAGAAATATTGTTGTCTGTGGATCTTTGAGTTCCTTTATTCTGCACCCTACCAACATTGAAACTATTGGTCAATGTCATCACTTTATTATCCGCATTATTACGTACAAAACCAATCAGGCCTCCCATGCGAACTCTGTTAATATCTGCGTTGCCGGTCCCAAAATCCGCATTATCCCATGACGGGAAATGAGCCGTTATATCGCCTGAGTTATAACAGTGATCCATGACAGAACCTCCGTGAGGTGCACTCATCTCCCACCAACCTACAATACCACCAAGATACAAACCGTAACCGGTAACATCAGCTTGATTACTACAATAATAGAAGTCAGTTCCATAAACATGTCCTGTAATACCACCCACCTCATAATAACCTCCACGCACATAACCACCCTTATTATGGCAATAAGTATTCTTACAATAATATTGTCTTCCAAACAAGCCACCCACTGTCCGATTAGCGGCTTCGCAGTCCACCACACAATTTTCCGTACGGCAACTGTCAAAAGTGGAATGCACAGAATAACCCGCAATAGCACCTACTATATAATCACCACCTCGAGCTGTCTGTCCATCGACACGTTCAAACAGCATAGAACAATTTGACACCGTAATCTGTCGCATGTGCGTGAACCAATCTATACCGCAAACAATACCGTCATAAAAAGAAGTATTTCTTTTAATATGTATGCCAGAATTAGTCACCGTACAGTTTTCAATCAACCCATTGTAACTCATAGCACATAGAATACCAGAATAATATTGACGAGACAAATTAGCTGTGGCTAAAGTATTGCTATCACAAGTACATCCCGTAATGACACCACCAAGATTTGAAGAAACCAATGTAGAATTGCCCCAGTGGTCGCCGTTTACCGTACGGCTTATGTGTTTACTATGACAATCACGGATTATACCATTATTATAAACACACAAGGGGCCCATGTGACCGTTGTTATTAGGTACAGTAACATTCTCCACTCTCACATGTTCAATAACACCTTGATTTATGCCGAACAGACCTGAAGAAGTCTGGTTCCACATTTTGAAATTACGGAAAGCATAGCCCTGCCCGTCAAAGGTGCCCTTGAACGGGTATGTCCACGTTCCTACCCTATAAGTAGGAGTTCCATTACCGAAATCAATGTCGTTGTCCAGCACAAAACGCTCTCCTTCGCCACAAGGGCGTACCGGCACGCTACCCGCCGTTTTGCTGTTGGAGAAGGTTTTAGCGGTAGGATTATAATAGAATGTCAAATGAGTATTGATACCGTCTGCAAATGCCTTGAATTGCGTACTGTTTGTAATGTGGAATGTATTGTCCTCCTCACTACCGATTTTCATACGAGCCAATTTGTAAGGCGTACCATCCAGAGAGGCCTGCACATATTGTCTTCCGATACCTGTACGGGAAGCTGCACATCCCGACACGGTGATGCCGTCGGAGGCGATCCATGCCACATTATCCGAACAACCTGAAAACGAAAAGTCGGAAACCACGCCGTTGGCGTTTTCAGTCATCACAATGGGTTGCGACACCACAAAGGCAGCTTCATGGCTATTAAATACCGCAGGCATGGGATAGCGGTCCGTATTATACGAAAAGTCCAAACCCAACGACAGGGCGGAACCTGTCATGGCGGTGGTGGCGTTGCCCGTAATGGCGGCCACATCCCGAGTATTGGGGGCCATCTGATTGTCGTAATAGACTTGCGTCACATGCGCATGATCGCCACCCACCATACTGATACCATCGTTGGTACCATACATGGCACATTGGCTCACCACACCGTTTTCGGCATTATGGCCCACCAAGCCCACTGCCAAACGGCCCTGCATATTACCAGCAAAGACACAGTTGGTCACCGTACCGGAGTTATAGCCAACCAAACCGGCACCCTCGTTCATATCGATAGCGCTGAAACAGTTGCTGACGGTACCGCCGAGGTTGGCTGCCACGATGGAGCCCACCTGTCCTCCACCGGCTTTGGTGATAAAACGCAAACGGTCCACCGCCGCATTATGGGCAACTTCAGCGGATGTCAAAGCTCGGTTGTAAATACGAATGCTGTAAATACTGTCGTTCCAACCTCTTGTACCCCATGTATCAAGATAACTGTTACCAAACACTACAGGAGAGAGATCAGATCTTGAACCTATGGAAGTCGAATTTTTCCACTCTCCGTTTAAAAAGTTACCCACACCCAACGAATAAGAAAGAGTCACCACATGGTCATCTTCCTCACTCACATCAATGCCGCTGATATTAACGGTACGGCCGGAGCCATTGTTACTACGAATATTCAATGAAGTGTTACTACTACTGGTACCTCCCATCAAGCCACGATAAGTAGGCGTAGTTCTGTCACAATCCATATAGGTACAAAACTCAAATGTGTTACCACCTTGGTTTTGCAAATACCACTGTTCCATACCCGAGGCCAAGAAGGCTGAACTGCCTTTCAAGAGGATATGGTCTTCGCCCCAGGTTAGAGAGGTATTGGCGGGAAGATACGGGGTTAGGTGGTAGTTGCCAGCAAGGTCCTCCCACTGCTTGGCATTGGGGTCGTGGCCGGCGCGAGTGTTCATGATGCCGTCGTAGTGCATGATGAGGCCGTTGGTCACATAACCGAAATGTTTGCCGCTGTTCACGTAGCCGCGAATAAGGCCCACGTTCTTCACAGTACCGCCTTCCACCACGCCAAACAGACCTTCACCGTAGAGGCCGGCGATAGTGTGGCCATTGCCGTCGAAGGTTCCCATGAAGGGATTCTCCGCCGTACCGATGGCTTTCCAAACATTGGCAGGCGCATGGGTGTCGTCCCATTCCGCCCAATCAGGACTCTCCTCCGGATTCAAATCGATGTCAGCATCCAATTGGAAGAACATGTCCTTGCCTCTCGGAGTACAGCTGTCGCCGTTTACCATGAATTCTTCCCCTGAGTTAAGACCAATGGCAAGATTGATGAAAGCGTCTGGGTCACTGAGGGTGAAGGGGTTTGTTTCGCTGCCCTGCGGCAGACCGGTTTTGGAAATCATATAGAAAGCTTTGGCGTAATCACCCTTTTGAGCCGTTAGGTAAAAGTCACCCTTGGCATTCGGCGTGAGGGTGTTGCCGCTGATACTGGCTCTCACCGTATTGGATGACGCAAACGTCACATGCTGGTCGCTGCCACCGAGAGCAATGTTGTTGTAAATGGCCAAAGCCTCGTCACCGTCGGCCAGCGTGATGGCTGTGGCAGAAAGCCAAGAGACCTCCGCATTGGCCGTGGCAAAGCAGGCCAAACGAGGATAATAGGTGTTCATATAAACATACTCACTTCCAAGCAGATTCCACACTGTTCGGGTGAAAGTGCCGGTAGCCACGCCGGTGGCCCCGTCTCTGGACATATTGCACATAAAATTGTCAAAGTAGCAATTGGTCACCGAACCGTCGTTGCCGCCCGATATAGCCCCAATATAGCTGTCCTCGCCAATCACACTGTTACTGCTATAACAGTTTTCGATGACGGCCAGCTGGTCAAAATTATAACCAGCGATACCGCCGGCAAACATACCGAACGTCTTCACCAGACCGGCATTGTAGCAATATTCGATACGGGATGAGAATCCCATGTTAAGCGATGACACGGCGAAACCTGCGATACCGCCCACATAACCCTCATCCGCCACCACCGTGGCCGTGGAGAAACAGTGGCTGATCGTACTGTTGTTGGCCCAACCGCAGATACCGGCCACATACTTCTTTCCTTTCAAGTAGGAGTTCGTGACGGCCACATGGTGTATTTCCGCACTGGTGGCCACACCAAACAAGCCCACACCGGTCGCAAATCCATTGGCATACAATCCGGAAACCACGTGGTTGTCGCCATCAAAATGGCCGTAAAAGTTCTGCTCCTCGGTGCCGATAGGCTCCCATTCCGTCCACGTATCGTTGCCTTTTCCCTGACAACCAGCCACATTGCCGGTGTTCACCTTTATGTCGGTGGTGAGCTTGAAGTATGTGCCCGCACCACCACGCGGGATGCCAATAGCATTCGTGATGCCTGTTCCTACCGTGTCAAGGATATAAGTCCCGTTGTGAAAATAGAAACCATTCATTGACGTACTGTTCACACCATCGCGAAAGGCTTTCAATTCATCCGGGCTTTCAATCAGGTACGGATGAGCCTCCGTGCCATCTTCCACAATTTGCGCACTCACCCGCATCGCGCAAAAACAGGAAAGGATGACGATAAAAATCGAAATCAGGTTTTTAGTAAAATTTCTTTTCATATTTTGTGAATTATTATTATTTCAATTATGGCGTTATTTGCTTATTATTTAACTTTTTAATATCTATATTTGTATATAAATCGCACAAAATACGATATATTTACGCAGAAACAATCAAACTTTTTTATCACAACAGAAATTTAATTACCAATGTAACATATTATATTTTAGCTATTTATATAAAAACACGTAGTATATTTAGCACATTTAGAAAACGAGTTCAAAAAGGGAGCAAATATACGCTTTTTTATTATAAATCAAGAGGATATATAGAAGCACAAAAAAAGGGCACCCGTCAACCGACAGGCGCCCTTGATTTTCTTATAGTGTGTGTCTCTTACGCGACTACCGCTTCTGAACGCAGCGGATGCTCTGGCCCCTGCCCTTGGGCTGCTCCTTGCTCAGCAGCTCGGGACACTCGCTCGTGATCACCGCGCAGTGGCCCTCCGTGTAGTTCGTCGTAGGCTCGCCAGTCCAGAAGTACGTCTCACCCAACAGGTTGTAGTAACGGTCCGTTACAGGGTCGTAGTAGCCCGCGCCCCTCGCGTTGAAGTAGCTGTTCGGGTCCGTGCCCGCATAACCCGGCAGCCAGTAACGGGCGTCCTTGTCCTTCAGACCGCTCGCACCGTAGCCGTTCAGCCACAAATCCTCGTACTGAGCGTCCGTGGGAACCGCCCAACCCGCAGGGCAGGCGCCCTCCACGTAATGCTCGCCCATCGGCGCCACGCTGTCAGCCGGCACCGCGCTGTTGTCGCCCTCCGGCACGCGAACCGCGCTGTACCACGTGTACAGCAAACCGTAGTCCTCCTCGTTCTGGTCCGAATGGTTGTAGCTGCTGTACTCCGCCACGGGCGTGCCGTCGCTATAGACCCGGTTCCGAAGGTTCTCCTGCAGCCAGCACTCGCAGCCCACACGCACCGTGTGGTACGTGAAGCCGTCATACAGCACCGTGTCCTCCGGACGTCCGCACGGCGGGTAGCTCACCGTCACCGTCTGCTGGCACGTCACCGTGAACCCGCACGTGTCCGTCAGAGTCCAGGTCACCACCGTCGCGCCCTCCGGGAACCGGGCGGGAGCGTCGTTGCTGAGGCGGATGGTGCCCGCGCCCGTCACCGACGTGCTCCACGTGGGCTGGCGCAAATCTATCGCCGTGTCGCACCGGCCGTACGCCAGCGTCAGCATCGTGTCATGGCACTGCATCGGCGTGTTGCCGTCATGGATAGCCGGGAACACACCTATGCGCTGAACCTTCTCCGTAACGTTGCCGCACGCATCCTCCACCGTCCAGTGGCGCTCGATGTAGTTCACCACATTGTGGTCCACCGTCGACGGGTCAACATCCGTGTATGCCGTATTGGTCTGCAGTGTCGCAGCGTCCGTGCAGTTGTCCGACAGGTTGGACGGCTCGCCAGTGACCGCCTTGTCGGGGTTCACCACCATGTCCGTCGCCACCTCGCGGCAGATCACCGTGTCAGCAGGGACCTCGAACTCCGGACGCGTCGTGTCAGACACCGTTACCGTCTGCACAGAATCCGCCACCGCAGACACGTTGCCGCACTCGTCAACCACGCGCCACACGCGCTCGAACGTGTAGCTGCCCGAGCACGTCTCCGTGATGTTCCGGTCATAGTGCATTATCGTCAGTTCCGAGGCGCCACTGCAGTTGTCCGTCACGCCCGTGGGCTGGCCCGTCACGGCAGGCGTCGTGTCCGCGGCGCACAAACCGTTCTTGTACACCGTAGTGTCCTTCGGGCGCTCGTACACCGGGCGTACCGTGTCGCTCACCGTCACCGTCTGCTTCGTCTCCCTGTAGTTGCCCGTGGCGTCCGTCACACGCCACACGCGCTCGAACGTGTAGCTGCCCGCGCACGTGCTGCTGTAGTTGCCGTCCGTGTGCGTCACCGTCAAAGCAGAGGCGTCAGCGCAGTTGTCCGCCAGGTTCGTCGGGGAGCCGACGGAAGAGGCCGTCGTGTCCGCATTGCACAGGGCGTCCTTGTACAGCGTCGTGTCCTTCGGCGACGTGAACGTCGGCTTCGTCGTGTCCGTCACCGTAAGCTGGCCGTCATTGTACGTTATCGTGTAGTTGTGCGTCACATTCTCCGTACCCTTCTCTATCTTCGCGTCCGAGGCCTTGTTCGGAGTGGTGCCGACGCCGTCCTGGCTGCCCGTCACCGTCACCGACGTGATCGCGTCGCCGTCGCCCAGCGTGCCCGACGTCAGGCTCCACCGGTCGCAGGTCAGGGCCGTGCCGTCGCACTCCTTCGTGCTGTCGGCAGCCGTGATCCCTATCGCCAGCGGCGTGACCGTGATCCTGCCCGTGTCAAGCTTCACATCCGTGTAGCGCGACGCGTGACCGATGATGGCCGTGTACGTGTTGGCGGTGTCCGTCACCACGTCGCGAACCACGATGGCGTCCTTGATCGTCACCGTGTCTCCCGTCGTCGGGAGGATGTAACGGTGCGTGTATCCGCCGCGCGTGCGGCACGCCATGCACTCGTCAACCGTGACGCCGTCGAAGGTCACCGTGTACACCTCGCACGTCTGCTCCAGGCCGTTGTACTCCAGCGTGCAGTCGCCGGAGGCGATCCGCAGCGGCGCGCTGATCGTGCTCAGGCGGTACACACGCGTGTAGGTGCTGTCGTGGCCCGCGCAGTCCGTGTATGTGTACGTGTGCTCGATCGTCCCCGTGCCGTCCACGCCTATCGTCGAGACGCTGTCCGTGGCAGGGTCGTACGACGGGCTGATCGTACGGCCGCACTCGTCCGTGATGTCAGGAGCGCCCGGGGCCACAGCCTCAAAGGTAGCCACTATGTCAATCGTATCATTAGCCGGAACACCGTTGAAGTCCGACTCGTTAATCAGCGTGATAGTCTTGGTCGCACCTACAAATTCGCATCCGCCGTTGCCCACGTAGATGACATGGTATTCCTGCATATCGCCACACGATGCTGTGGAAGGTGCGGTATAATGCAGCGTATCCACCAGTCTGGAGTTGGGGATGTTGGCATGGATGGCCACCGTGTCGGTACCCATCATCCAGATGGAAGTGTAAGTGGAGGTGGCATCAGTAAAAGTGGCGGTAAGGACCGTATCCGCCGCACACAGCGGCAGCGTGCGGTCCTCGGTGAGGATGTCCACCTCCAGACTGCTGATGGTCACACTGGCGTCCGCCAGCTCGTACGGAGCCTCATCCGTGGTCACGTAACCGGCAAAACCCATCTTTGTAAGTGTACCCGTCGCCTGTATCCGTAACGCATTATTGCTTGAGACGAACGTGGTATCCTTCGCAGGATTAGCATTGTTAAAACGTGCAATATTGTAATATGTCCCACTCTCCGATGTCTCGTACACCCAAAATCTTGCACAATCAACCGTATCCAAATGCAACACCACATGATGTCCCTGTTCTGCAATAAAATTACAATATCTGGTTCCTGTACTAATAAAGTTGCTGTCTTTCCCTCCATTATCATAAATAGGAATAGAATCCCCCGGCTGAAGGTAGATGGTGGAACTTGTCTCACTCATAAGAAATTCCGGACGGGATAGGCCTATGGCACGGTAACGTTCCGGTGAATACGGACAATTATCCTTGTTGCTAACCGTAACATAGTACGTGGTGTCCCTCTGCTGGTGTTCGGGGTTGAAAGCGGAGCTGTCGCCAGCAACCTGCACGGTATCGTTAAACAGCACCTCGGTCAGATCCTTGTTCCACCACTGGTAATATTGCGGATAATCAATATCCGATTTTGCCGTAAGATGCGCTGTGTAGTCATAGCATATCGTGTCGTTGGTGGTTTGAGTAATGGCCGTGGCATCTAACGGACGTTTGATGGTCACATTGGCCTCCGACACATTGCATTGGGTTCCAAGCATGGTTACGGATGCATTCCAACCAAATTTCAGATTCTCGGGACTATTGCTGTCATTATACCATACAACTGTAATTGACCCATTGGTAGAAACAAAATCATAATCGCTTCCTTCGTCACCCCAAAGGTCACCCATATCATCATTATAAGCAAGTGGCCCATCATATATTTCAAGATAAGCATCTGCGCCAACATTGAATGTGTCCACATGCAACAGGATTTGCCCTTCTTCTGCAACGAAAGTGTACGTTAACTCATTTACTGTTTCTGTTGAATAATCACCATTTCGTCCTCCCTCATCATAGAAGACGATTCTGTCGGTTGCATGAACAGTCATAGAACCGCCGTCATGGGCGGCATCCATCAGCACCGTATCGGTTGCTGTAGTGTTTGCCTGATTTACAGTGTCATAGCATCTCACATTATTGACCGGATTCCATACACACGTGTTTTTATCATTTACAGTCAAAACGTACGAATCCTCCCAAGTGGTATTAGGCCTCTTGAGGATTGATTTTTCCCCAGGTGCCATGGTATCCGTTTGTACCAAAGTATTGCCCTTATACCAATGATAATACTGCTCTATTGTAGCCGCCGGATTTATACCTGTAAGGATAGCTGTATCACCATAACAGATGGTATCATTCGTGGTTATCGGCAGCGAGCTAAACGGTTTCACCGTAACGGTTAAAGTATCGTAAGCGTGGCACCTGCCAAACTGATCATACGCATGCACATAGTAAACCTGGTCACCAACATTACGAGCATAAGTACCAACACTATAATTGTTGCTGGTTGTTGTAATTTTAGAATTATAAAAACCACTCCATTCATATATATGATTTTGGTTTTTCAGCAAAGAATCGGAAAATGTCCTATAATCTGCTCTAACAGTAAAATAGGCATCCGGACATACCGATGAAGAATCGCTTAATGTAGAGGTGAGATTCAACACCGGTTCCGGCAGCACTCTCACGGTTTGCGGAATCACGAAAGTATCGGTCTTGAAGATGACTAACGCATCATAGGTCGTATCTACACTTGGACGCACTGTTGCTGTATTACTTGTCGGGTCAGCCATTTGAACCACCTGTACCTCATCGCCAAAATCTCGAACGGGACGAATACGACATGTACTTGTTGGATCAGTGGTCCTATACGTCGCCATTGACAATCCATTTACACGGTCATAATGGGGAACTGTATTATCCGATGGATACCATCTGTTGATGTTATTGTGTGCTTTGGTACATGGCCAATAGTTAGCATCCGCAAGAGGAGTGAATCCCGTAGAAGAAGGAATAAACAAGGATGCCCCTATCAGCATGTGCATTTGCGCAATTTCCGGCACATACCATCCATGTTCATAGTCCACCGCCAAAGCAGCCGGCGATCCCATGCTACGCAATATACGATTATCTGAATAGGCTGAATGGATATAATCGCACTGGCCCCATTCAGCACCCTCTCCATAAACTTTATAAAAGGGAGCATTGGGAGTGTAGCCAAATCCAAAAATGCCCTCAAGTGCTTCTATGGTCACATTAGATCGCAGATAAGCATAGGTGCCAGACAGGTCTTCCAAAGCCGCAGCATATCCTTTACGTGAGTCGTTTGGGTTCACATAAAACACCACGCCCTGAGAGCCGTCGGGAAAAGTGATAAGATCCCCTATTTTATGCGACTGTGCCCACAAAGAGCCAATAGACAACAGCAGGAGCAACAAAGTCGAGAATACCTTATTTTTAACATTGAAGTAATTCATATCAATATTTTTTTTGTTTTTCATAAAATCTTATCTACTCTAAAAATTACAAATAGGTCGGGCTACGGAATATGAAGGAGCGGCTTTACCTTGATTCTGACAAGCACCACAGCCGTGTATATACCAAAACCTTTCACCAGTCTGTTCGGTACTTGTGGCACAATAACTGTCACTAAAACATGCATTTTTATTTTTCAATGCTTTAAAAGTTTCATTGACAGGAGTACGATAACCATACATAAACAACAGTTGTCCAAGCGAAGGCAAATACCAACCTTTGTGTTCAGTTCCTGTAGTTTGAGTAATATGGTCATAATAGTAGCAGGCATAGGCTAATGGGGCATTCGTATTGAAATCGTTGCCGTCGGCAATCTCTGCTGTTCGCTTTATTTCCATCGTGTTGCCATAGCCATTTAGGTCTCTTTGAGCATCTCTCAAAGTAGCAGTACGCGTCAGGGAACTCACCTGCGACTGAACAGCACCGCGTGCCCACGGCATAGAAGAACCCACTCCAGCTAAAGCCGCAGCCCAGCCATGGTATCCCGTGGAGTCCACAAAACAAACCACTCCTTTGGCTATCTTACCCGACACCTTGAAACTATCCACACTCATGATGGCACCATCGTCACAGAGTACGTCTCCAATATTAACAGGACTGGGCATCAAATCCGGAGCACCCTTGATAGTAGGAGCCGTGGCAACAGTCCATATTACTGTAGAGTCATCAGGACAGATCTCATTGGTGGATGTGTCAAGCTGAAGGATGGTCAGGTAAAGAACGGCCATGCTGTCGCAGCCATCGGCTGTTGTGAATCTTCTAGAATAGGCACCTGTCTTATTATAAGTGGTTCCGTGCCAAGTATAAGACCCCATGAGGTTGGTAATAGTGACAGATGTGTCGGTATGGGGGGGCACCTCCACCGTCAGTTTCAATATCGTAGTGGAGTCGCAACCATGAATGTCGCTACGGGGACGAGTGTAGGTATATGTGTACGTACCTGCTTTCTTCACGTCGCCTGCAATCTTGTTTTTGATAGCGGTACTCCACGATTTTGCATTGTAAGGATCGGCATAGTTGCCGGCCTGATTCTGGCAGACCGCATCATAGAGTGTCACCGAGTTCTGTTTCCACACATCCGCCGTGGCATGGCCCAACGATTGCTCCACGAAGGCACTCCAACCAGCACCAACTCCTGTGGACAGGAAAGTGACGGTCATCTTGCCACTGTTGGAAACCAAGATGCCCGGGAGGGTACTGCCCTGCGTGAAGGTGTTCATCAAGGAATCCTCTTGATTCGGGTCGTCGCCGGCGTAAATACGCAGCTGTGTACCCGCACCGAGATCCAAGGCCGTAAACTTCACACTTACGGGCTTGCCGTTGTCGGACTGGAACACGTGGAAGACCCTCTCGCCGGAAGCATAGTTGCCGCTTTCGCCGCCACTGTCATAGAAAGCGTACGTCTCGCCGCAATGCAATGTCGTGGTACCCGATGTCATCGTCAGCAGGTTCGTGCCGATGCCGTTTCTGGAAGGACAGAAGCCCTCCTTCTCAATCCCAACATAATAGATGGCTGTCGCTATCACATTGCTCACTGAAAGCGTCGACCATGCGTCAGTGGTCATATTGTTAGACTGTACAGGATTGTCCATCTCATAGTCCGAATACCAAGTCAGTTTGTATGGCGGTGCCACTGAAGCTCTTGCACGCAATTGAGCCGTGCCATTGAAGCAAACCGTGTCACCCAAAGTCTCTATGGAGCAGCCATTCACCAAGTCTGTTCGCATATTGATTGTTGCCGTGTCCTCGGGAATGTCATAGTCGCAGGTTCCATCAGAGATGGAAGACACGTACACAAATGTTTTTCCTTTGGCCGTATAGGTGTATGTTTGTTCCACACCCGGCACACCACTGAAAGTAGCCGTGCTGGTGCCTGCGGTGGAAGAGAAAGTGACGGTGAAGTCCATTGCAGTCGAAGTATTGGGACTGGTGGGCATGAAGCGGAGTGTCACCTCCGAACCAGGACACACTGTCGTGTCGTTCGACAATATTTCAACTGATGGGGACGGGGTGACATCGACGTAGATACTGTCAGCGAGCTCTGTGCTGTGGCACGTTGTGTCATTGATGGACACTCTGTACCAGCCACTCGCCGCACCTCTCGGAATCAGGAACGAAGACTCGCGACCCTCTTTGACGTTGCCGGCCGGGTCTCTCCACGTATAGGTAAAACTGTCGCTCAAGCGAAGGGCATTGACATTGACCGTTGTTCCTTCACAGGTGGTGGTCGTGGTCATTTTGTTGTCGAACCATGACAATTGCATCTTGGCTTTCGATACGGGTTGGATATTAACATAGAAATAGGCGTTGCACGCATCGGAGATGGAACAGGACAAGGTCTGGTTGATGTCGAACGGGACGCCGGAAAAGTCGGCGATGTCACCCACAATAGTATCTATGGGCGTGCCTCCCTTGTCAGCCTCAGAATAAAGAATATATGTGTACGGAGTAGTGCCGTGGTCGCCTCGCACGTAAACATTTCCTTCATGGAAAGAAGAATCGCACAATACGGCATTTGCATAGGCGAAGTCAACCATACCGCCACTGTACTTGATTGTGTCGTAAACCACTCTGGTATAGCAGTAGTCGCTGGAACCGTAGGTCACCTTCAGCACATACGTGCCGCGCATGGAAATACGCAAGGAATCACCTATACGCAAGGATTTGTCTGAATATCCGCCTTTAGGGCCGGAAATGATTTGGAACGTACAAGAGTTGGTGTCACGAGTGACTGTCTGGACGCCGGTATTGATGTTTGTTCTGGTTTCTACCAGCGCATAACGCCCACGTATGGGCTTGATGTAACGGTCAGAGCACTCTTGGGTGTAGATATAGGCATGGTCTTCGACGACCTCAGCGGTACGGATGCTGTTGAAGTTGATATTTTTTCTGAATGGGAACGTGTCACAGCCATTGATGACGAGAAACTTATAGGGACCCGCGCTAAGTGTGGGGCTGGTCACACGCAACGAGCGTCCGCGATCCACAAAGTGCTCCACACCGTGACCTATGACGACGGGATTGTCCCAGCCTGTGCCCGTCACGTTCCAACGAGACATGGTGGAATCGAACGTGGCCGTAAAGTTGAATTGGTTATTGTTGGGACTCTCCACCAACTTGATGACTGTTCCGTGTGGGTTGCGTTGGGTCACATGATTTTCGTACAACTCTATCCAGCGATCCTGAGCACCGCAATAGTCGCCAGCGGCAGACTCGAGCATCTTCCATTCCACGGCCTCCGTACCCACCATATACTCAAAAACCATGTCATCGTCCGTCGAATAGAGAGGACACCCGGTGGCATCCACCAAACTCCGGTTCACATGGAGCGTAAGCGGAGTGGTCTTGAAAGAGCCGTAACGTGCGATGACGTCTGCGTCTGTCAGTTTCGACACGTCCTTGACACTATTGATTGTCTGACGTTTGATTTCTGCATGACTGTCATTGTCCGTATAGACCCATGTTAAGGGTTTCTTATAGTAGCTGAAGTCTGGATTGCCAGTTGTTTCATAGTAGATGGAATATTGCGTCGTGCGGAAATAGTATTGCGTATTGCAGGGATTCAAGGAATCTACGGAAGCCACCGAATCCATAACGCCGCCGTTGTCCTTCACAAAGGCGGAAGGGGTTGGCCGGGAAATGGAAATGTTCAAGGCGTAGGTCGTATCGCCACATCCCTCAATGGAATATTCCATTTTGAGGGTCTTGGAGGAAATGTCGCAATAATTGCTCACGCCCGGCACCACATCATACAAGGACACCTTGTCAGTGGACGTGTAGGGGAATGCAGTCCAAGAGGTGTATGTTCCGTCGTTTTGAAAACGGTATTTTGCCACGGTGGGCAACAATTGGTTATAATAGGCATAGGATTTGTCCAGCACCACGTCCACCTTCAGTCGGTCGTTGCCGATGACGGTGGACGGAGTTGCGCTTTTCACGCGAGGGAAGCTTATCGTTTCCACAATCTGTCCCGTGCGGGGGATACCATATCCACAACCGTCTTCCACATAAAAATGGTAATTGACTCCGCCAGGCAGGGAGTCGAAGGTATAGTAGTCCTTATAATTATATAATGTCGGTTCGTCGGTGTTCTGCAAGGCACCATAAGTGTCTTTATACATATAGTCGTTGAAAGTGACCGTGCGCAACGTGTCGCCGCCAGAGTTGGTCATCGTGACCTTATAGGGGAAGCGACCGTTCTCGATTTTCAACTGAATACGGCCTGTCGGTGCGCAATCCAGCGACGGGTGGCGGCCAAATCCGTCCACCGTGGTAGATACTGCGGCCACCGCCGCCGCGGACGGCACCACATACGAAGTAGAAAGTGTCACCACTACGCTCGTGTCGAGACGACTAAAGCTGCCTCCAAGGTCGCAGACCGCCTCAAAGCCAACCGTGTACGTTCCTGGCGACAAGACAAGCGAATCCACCCAATAGGAAGCGTAGTTTGTGTCGGACGTTCCCGTCATATAAAAGCAACGTCCCCTAGAAAGGTTTGTCGTACTGGCGATCGTGGACATATCCATAGGATTGCCCAAGTCGTCGTACAAGGTGACCTTCACCACTCCGTTGTTGAAGCACGTGGCATCCTTTGCCTCGAACTTCACATGAAAAGGACAGCTGGGCTGGGCGTACATCATCGCCACGGAACACAGCATCAAGATAAGAAATAGAAGTTTTTTCATCGTATATTTTTTTGTTTATAATTTTCCGCTTCAAAACCACGCCCCTTTCGGAGTAATCCCGCCCTCTCTCACGCACACACAGACACATACGGGACACCCGCTAACAACACCGACAAACCAAAAAACGCTACAAACCAATATATTACAATATTGTTGTTTTTCTGTAGAATCTTTGTCAGCAAAATATGCAAATATAGTGAATTTCAAGCATAATCAATATGTTGCCGGAACCTTTTTTTTTCAACCGCCAGAATATGATATCTGTTCAAAAATCAACTGAATTATCCCCTTGAATCTTGTAAATATCCTGTCTGCGTATTTCTGCGAGTTCGGCGGGCATATAATTGTCCCGCAAAACCACGCAGATTAACGCAGATTATCACACCATTTTTTGCAAGACTTAAAGGGATAATTCCGAAAATCAATGATATTAATCGCTGAAAGGACGCTTTTGGGGGGAGTCTTAATTTCTTAGTTTCTTAATTTTCCCAAACCTCAGCACAAAAAAAGGGCACCTGTCAACCGACAAGCGCCCTTGATTTTCTTATAGTGTGTGTCTTGCGCGACTACCGCTTCTGAACGCAGCGGATGCTCTGGCCCCTGCCCTTCGGCTGACGCTTCAGCTCCACCTCCGGACACACCGTCGTGATCACCGCGCAGTGGCCCTCCGTGTACTCGCCCGTCACATCGCCTGTCCAGAAGTACGTCTCGCCCAACAGGTTGTAGTAACGGTCCGTGGCAGGGTCGTAGTAGCCTGCGCCGCGTGCGTTGAAGTAACTGTTCGGGTCCGTGCCCGCGTAGCCCGGCAGCCAGTAGCGCGCGTCCTTGTCCTTCAACCCGCTCGTCCCGTAGCCGTTCTGCCACAAGTCCTCGTACTGCGCGTCCGTCGGAATCGACCATCCCGCCGGGCAGGCACCCTCGATGTAGCGCTCGCCCATCGGCGCCACGCTGTCAGCCGGCACCGCGCTGTTGTCGCCCTCCGGCACGCGAACCGCGCTGTACCACGTGTACAGCAAACCGTAGTCCTCCTCGTTCTGGTCCGAATGGTTGTAGCTGCTGTACTCCGCCACGGGCGTGCCGTCGCTATAGACCCGGTTCCGAAGGTTCTCCTGCAGCCAGCACTCGCAGCCCACGCGCACCGTGTGGTACGTGAAACCGTCGTACAGCACCGTGTCCTCCGGACGTCCGCAAGGCGGGTAGCTCACCACAACCGTCTGCTGGCACGTCACCGTGAACCCGCACGTGTCCGTCACCGTCCCCGTAGCC
>JAEEGF010026913.1_pt1 | contig 25274 bp, 15 predicted proteins | sample 9134171 | NCBI WGS metagenome assembly JAEEGF01 (sample SAMN16246542, study PRJNA631951) | gut metagenome | biome: gut microbiome; feature: rumen; material: AP-attached | host: Bos | place: Iran: Karaj | collected 2018-10 | reverse complement strand
ATGTCTCCATCACCGGTAACTCTACCAACCCCACTCGTTTCCAGCACCCCGTAGCTGGTACCTATAAGAAGGAGCGCGTGCTCGCTGGCAAGCCTTACTTCTCAGTGGCTTCCGGTGGTGGTACAGGTCGTACCCTGCACCCGGATAACATGGCTGCCGGTCCTGCTTCTTATGGTATGACTGATACCCTGGGACGTATGCATAGCGATGCTCAGTTCGCAGGTAGTTCTTCTGTTCCTGCTCACGTAGAGATGATGGGCTTCCTCGGTATGGGTAACAACCCGATGGTGGGTGCTACCGTATCTGTAGCCGTTGCCATCGACCTCGCTCTGAACAAGAAGTAAGAGGTGCTATATATATTAAAAGAGGTGGAGGGTTCATTCTTCCACCTCTTTTTTGTAATCAGACCGGTCGTTGACATAGTGTCAAATGATTCGTTGACTGGAGTCGAAAGGCTCGTTGACTTAAGTCACCGAATACGTTGACTCCAGTCAACGACCGTTTTAAACGGCTATAAAGATGAGAAATCTCCGAGGAAAATGATAGTTTCCACGGAGATGAATGTCGGAACGAACCTTTGAAACTTTCAGCAGATACGTTCTCCCTCGTTAATTCCTAGAGTTCAAAGTCGAGGCAGGAACGCTGGACGGTGTAAGGACGGACCTTGCCGTTGGCGACGGCCACGTGATCGGGATGGACGGCATAGCCTTTGAGGGCTTCTTCCGATTCGAGGGTGCTGTCGAGCATCACGTCGGCATTGGAGGATGCCAGACGCCCGTCGATGTGAACCTTCACGTCGAGGAGTCCGGGCACCTTGCCCATGAGACCTTCCAAACCTTCTTTAATACCTGCCTTGACGGCATTCTTCTCCTCCTCGGAGAGTTCTGGATTCAGAGTCCAGAGAATAATGTGCTTAACCATAATTGAACTAATTTGAAAACGAATGATTATTTAAACAACGGATTTTACGGATTATACGGATTGTTCTTTGACCACGAATTACACGAATTAATCGTTTAGGGTGAACTCTGGGGGCAATTCGAAATGCATCTTCTTGCCGGTAGTAGGATGAATGAAACTGATGGCCTGCGCCTGGAGATAGAGACGGTCAGCCTTTGTGCCATAGAGTTCATCGCCCATGATGGGACAGCCAAGACCGTCTGGGTGGGCACAGTGCATCCTGAGTTGGTGCGTACGTCCAGTATGAGGCCAAAGAGCGAGGAGAGACCCACCCCCAGCCCCTCCCCAAGGGAGGGGAGTTTGGTTACCTTGCATGCCGATGTTCTCAACAGCAGGAGTATTTAAGCTCCCCTCCCTTGGGGAGGGGTTGGGGGTGGGTATCATGCGGTATTCTGTGATGGCGCGCTTGCCGCGTTCGAAGTCGACAACCTGACGAGGACGGTTCAAGGGATCGCAGAGCAGGGGCAGGTCGATGATGCCGTGTTCTTCCTTGGGCGTTCCTTCTACGACGGCGAGGTATTTCTTCTTCACGGTGTGATCCGTAAACTGCTTTTGCAGGGCATGATAGGCCTCGTTGGTCTTTGCCACGAGGATGATGCCCGATGTCCACATGTCTAAGCGGTGTACGGGCTGTGATCCGGGCCAGCGTTCTTGTGCCCAGGTGGCGATGGAGTAGTCTTCCGTTCGTCCTGGGATGCTCAGCATGCCAGAGGGCTTGTTGAGTACGGCGAGGGCCTCGTCCTCATAGACGATTTCCACCCCTAAGTGTGGGAATCCCTCTGCATCAGGACTGGGGTCGACGTCAAGACCCTGTAGCATCCAAGTTAGTACGGGCTTGCACTTCCCACGGCAGGCGGGATAGAACTGTCCGTGGTGGCGGATTTCACTTTTAGGTGAAGGCCCCCACCAGAACTCGGCCATACAAAGAGGCTTCAGTCCGTTCTGATAGGCATATTGCAGGAGCTTTGGTGCACAACAGTCGCCCGTACCACCTGGTGGCAGAGGATATTTCTTTCGGATGCGGGGCGAACAGTGGTAGTCTTGCCAAACCTCCACAAGGTCTTTCTTCTCACCTCGGGCATTCAAGAACTGGTATTGTCTGAAGAGCCAGAGCTGAAGGTCCTGGGACATCTGTTTATAATTCGGGGGTACGGGGGTACGGGGGTGCGAAGGTGCGAGATTACCATCTGCCTCAGGAGTATTCTCGTACCCCCGTACCTCCGTACCCCCGTTCCCCCGAAACAACTCCGATATTTCCCGTTCCTTGGTTTTGAAATAACCGTCAGGCTGTTGGGCATCGTAGACGGGTGGCACGAAGTAAGGCCAGTCGTTGCGTCCTTCCAGCAGTCCAGAGTAGGCTGCGAGGAAGCCCCCCTCTACGACGAGAACGCCAAACATTTTGCCTTCTGAAGGGGTGATACGCTCGATTTCCCGTTTTACCTCTTCTGCCGCAAGGATGCACAGCGGATGGGGCTCGTAGCAGAAAGGGTAGGTGAACCGCTCCGGAGGTGTGATGTCGGTGGTGAGGGGGTGCAGGGGCGATGGCATGTCGTCAGTGGTCAGCGTTGGCGTTGAGGATGTCGAGGCATTGCTCCACAGGGATACCCTTGTTCTTGTCGGGTGTGTCCTTATAACGGTCGATCATACGGAACACGGTGTCCATCGCCGTGCGGGTGGAACTCTTGAGCGTCTCGCCATTGAGCAGATGGCCGATGAGTACGGCAGAGAAGATGTCGCCCGTGCCATGGAACAGACCGGGAATCTCGTGATACTCCAAATGGAAGTAGCTGTTGTCATAATGGTTATAGCCTGCTACGGCATTCTGGCCGTCAATCTTACAGCTTGTGATGATCACCGACTTGCAGCCTATCTGGCGCAGTTTGTCGAGCAGTGTCTTCGTATCCTCCCATGTAATGCCCTCCATGTGGATGGGGGTATTGGTGAGATAGCAGGCTTCCGTATAGTTGGGGAAGGTGAGATGGGCCACGCTGACCATCTCGCGCATCAGTTCTACCTGACGCTCGGTCATACCGTTATAGAGTCTTCCACCGTCTCCAAGGATGGGATCTACGAAGACAGTGGTTCCCAATGCTCCCTGTTCCTTGCAGTAGCCCGCCACCAGCCGTGCCTGTTCATCGCTGAACATCAGACCTGTGCAGACGGCATCGAACGAGAAACCGAGTTCTTTCCATACGGGCAGTGTCCCACGGATATAGTCTGTAGTGTCCTGGATGTTGAACTTCCCGTAGTCGAGGGTGTTCGACACGAGTGCCGTGGGTAAGCTGTATGTGGGGATGCCTAAATACGACAGAATAGGCAGCATGGCCACCATGCCGACCTTGCTATAACCTACGACGTCGTTGATTAAGAGTATCTGTTTCATGCTTTTTCTTTCATTGACTTTCTTCGGTGGTCATCTCTTCCTGCTGATGCATCTTCCGTAGGAGGTTGACCTTGGTGACGATGTTGTAGTAGCCGTTAACGAAAAGTCCCAGCTCTTTCAGCTTGGCGATGTCGTTGGCGGTAAGTGCGATGCGGTAGTGGGTGGCATCCCTGCCCACAGTGGCACAGCCCCACTTGTTCAGTTCGTTATAGTTGCCCTCCAGCGTCATCTCGGTAGTAGCGTAGATGGTCTTGAACTGCCAGTAAGTACGGCCGAAATCAGTTCTGTCGGTGGTGAAGATAAATTCCAGTTTGTCGCCTTCCGAAAGGTTCGTGAAGTGTTCCGGCGGGAGGTAGATGCCGTTCTCCCAGTTGCCGAAGTGACATTCATCCTCCCAGATGGTACGGGAATCCCAGTTGCTGGCAATGGGTGTCAGACGGACGTTTTTGATGGTGATGGTGGTGGAGTCGGTAGCCTGAAAAAGAACCTCGCTGACATTCCTGACGTCGAGGCCGTCGAAGAAACAGGTCAAGGAGGAAATGCCTTCACGGCCCCATGTCTTCACCTCCTCGGAAATCTGAACCTGTGTCTCCACTTTTGTCGGCTCTGCGAACTGAAAGGTGATCGACTCATAGGGCGTCCAGTCAACGGGCAGGTTGTGCTCCTTCATGACACCCACCAACCCGCCCCAGGCGGAAGCATAGTAGGTGATGCTGCCATCATCGTTGGTCTCGAAGTTTTCATATATATTATATGTGACGTTGAACTTCGAGGTAATATCATATTTATCCTCTTGGACCTCCTGCCTGCATGCCGTCAGGATAACGGCCGCCAGTGTCATCAATAGAATCTTCTTCATCGTTCTGTCATTTGTCGCTGCAAAGATAATGTTTTTTTGGCACGAATTGCGCGAATTTTACGAATTTTATACCGCTAATCTTTAATTTTCGTGTAATTCGTGTAATTCGTGCCTAATTATTGTTACCTTTGCAGCATGGCTACAGCAATACAGGCACTCCAGCAACAGCGGCTGCTGCTCCAGATGGAGTATGCTGCCGAGAAGGATGCCTTCCGTAAACAGACCGAGGAGATGGGACTGATGCGGAAGGTGAAGCGTGGTGATGCCTGGTACCCCCTGAAGATGGGCAAGAGCTACTATAACTCGCTCAATCAGTTGGTGGTAGAGGTGTTCCGTCAGGGTGATGACGAGATAGAGCATAACTTCGAGTTCGGGCGACCTGTCTGTTTCTTCCGCGTAGATTCTGGAAGATCTGGGACATCCGGAAGATCCGGAGATACCATCCGCTACTTCAATTTCACAGGCACCGTCAGCTATGTCGATGGCGACCGTATGGTGGTTGCTGTGCCTGACAATGGCCAGCTCATCGATGTGCAGGGGGCAGAGAACGTGGGCATCCAGTTGTTCTTCGACGAGACGAGCTATAAGATGATGTTTGAGGCCCTTGACCGTGTGATGCGGGCAAAAGGACGGCTCGGCTATCTGAGGGATCTGTTCTATTCAAGTAGTCAGGAGACAGGAGTCAGTAGTCAAGGAAGAATGAAGGCAGAGACCTTCAGTTACGCACCGATGCACTTCACTTATCTGAACCGTACCCAGGAGGAGGCAGTCAATAAGGTCTTGCAGGCGAAGGATGTGGCCATCGTCCACGGTCCTCCAGGTACTGGCAAGACCACCACCCTCGTCGAGGCTATCTATGAGACACTGCGACGCGAGAACCAAGTGCTTGTCTGTGCACAGAGCAATATGGCTGTTGACTGGATCTCCGAGAAACTTGTGGATCGTGGCATCAATGTTCTGCGCATCGGCAATCCTACGCGTGTCAATGACAAAATGCTCTCATTCACCTATGAACGGCGCTTCGAGGCCCATCCTGACTACGAGCTGCTTTGGGCTATTCGTAAGGCTATCCGTGATCTCCGTGCTCATCGCAAAAGGGGCGACGACAAATACCATCAAAAACTCGAACGCCTGAAGGAGCGCGCCATTGAACTTGAGATCCGTATCAACGCCCAGCTCTTTGGTGAGGCCCGTGTCATCGCCTCCACGCTCGTGGGCTCTGCCAACCGTTTGTTGGAAGGTCAGAAGTTCGGTACCTTATTTATAGATGAGGCGGCACAGGCGCTTGAAGCTGCCTGCTGGATTCCCATCCGTCGGGTGTCGCGTGTCATCCTCGCCGGCGACCACTGTCAGTTGCCACCCACAGTAAAGAGTTTTGCCGCGATGAAGGCTGGATTGGGTAAGACGCTGATGGAACGCATCGTCGACAACCACCCTGAGACCGTGACCCTGCTGAAGATGCAATACCGTATGAACGAGGAGATTATGCGTTTCTCGTCAGATTGGTTCTATGGCAATCAGGTGGAGTCGGCCCCCGAAGTGAAGTATCGTAGCATCCTTGACCTCGATATTCCGATGAGTTGGATTGATACATCTGAATTCTCAGAAAACTCAGAGTCTTCAGATAACTCGGACATTTCCTTCAAAGAGCAATTTGTGGGTGAGAGCTTCGGCCGTATCAATAAGGCAGAGGCAGAACTGACGCTGCTGGTTCTCGAGCAGTATTTCCAGAAGATCGGCAAGCAGCGAATTCTGGACGAACGCCTCGACGTGGGTGTCATCTCGCCATATCGTGCTCAGGTGCAGTATCTGCGACGGTTGTTTAAAAAGAAGGAGTTCTTCAAGCCCTACCGCAGTCTCATCAGCGTCAATACCGTCGACGGCTTCCAGGGACAGGAGCGTGATATCATCCTTATATCCTTAGTTCGAGCCAACGACGAGGGACAGATTGGTTTCCTCCGCGACCTGCGGCGTATGAATGTTGCCATCACCCGTGCCCGAATGAAATTGATCATCCTCGGAGATGCCTCTACGATGACCAGACACCCCTTCTACAAACGCCTTTATGACTATATAGAGGCCCTTTGATGGTGTTGCAGACTGCCATTTAACTCCTTTTAACGCCTATCACTCCTTAAACTCCACAAAACTTTGTACCTTTGCAGCGGTTAGTATTTCGGAAAATAATGGTTGAGATTAAAAAAGTAACCACGAAAAAGGAACTCAGTGCGTTCGTGCAATTCTACTACGATCTCTATCGCGGCAACGATTGCGCTGTGCCATTTCTCTATTTCGACGAGATGGACACACTCAACAGCCAGAAGAATCCTTCGTTTGATTATTGTGAGGCCGACTATTTCTTGGCTTATAAAGACGGGAAGGTCGTGGGGCGTGTTGCTGCTATCATCAATCGTCACGCCAATGAGCGCTGGGATACCCGTCAGGTACGTTTCGGATGGTTTGACTTCATCGATGATGCCGAAGTGTCTGCTGCCTTGCTGAAGGCTGTTGAGGACTGGGGACGTGAGCGGGGCATGAAGGAGATGGTTGGTCCCATGGGTTTCATCGATACCGATCGTGAAGGTATGCTCGTCGAGGGTTTCGACCAACTCGCAACTATGTATATCAACTACAACTACCCCTATTACCCTCAACACATTGAGCGCCTGGGAGGCTTCGAAAAAGCTAATGATTGGGTGGAGTGTAGAGCGAAAGTACCTGTGGTCGTGCCCGAAAAGTTTTCTAAGATCACGGAGATGGTGCGTCGTCGCTATAACCTCCGTGCCCATAAGTTTACCCGCCATGAGCTGATGAAGGAGGGCAAGGCCCGCGAAGTCTTCGAACTGCTCAATGCCACCTATAAGGACCTCTATGGCTTCTGCCAACTCTCTGACCGTCAGATTGACAAACTTGTGGGTGACTACATCAAGATCGCAGATTTGAACCTCGTCACTGGTATCGTCGATGGCAATGAGAACGACAAACTTGTAGGTTTCGGCATCACCTTCCCTTCGTTCTCGCGTGCCCTGCAAAAGACTCGTGACGGACGGCTATTCCCCTTTGGCTGGTGGCATCTGCTGAAGATTTTGAAGTGGCACAAGACTGATACAGTCGATCTTTTGTTAATCGGTGTGTTGCCCGAATATCGTGCCAAGGGCGCTAACGGGCTTATCTTCGATGATCTTATCCGTCAATATCAGGCTTATGGCTTCTCGTATGCTGAGACTGGTCCAATGATGGAATCCAATGATGGTGTGCTCTCACATTGGCAGTATCTCGATTCTGTCATCCACCGTCGTCACCGTTGTTTCAAGAAAATATTGTAATATGATGGATAGTATGACTTGGGAGTTTATACTCCGCATTTTTGTGGCAGCCCTCTTGGGTGGTGCTATTGGGCTGGAACGTGAGTATAGGGCTAAGGAGGCAGGTTTCCGCACTCATTTCCTTGTTGCCCTCGGTTCTGCCCTGTTTATGATTGTGTCAGCCTACGGCTTTGATGGTGCAATGTACACACCGGAGCATCGTTGGGATGTGTCGCGTGTTGCAGCCCAGGTGGTTTCTGGTATCGGTTTCATCGGAGCGGGTACTATCATCTTCCAGAAAAATGAAAATGCAGTACGTGGCTTAACGACGGCTGCTGGTTTATGGGTGACTGCTGCTATCGGTCTTGCCTGTGGTGGCGGTTTGTATGTTCTTGCCGCTGCTGCCACGTTTCTTGTGCTTGTCGGACTTGAGGCTTTTAACTTCATCCTTCACAAGTTTGATAAGCATCGTGGCGTGTAATAATTGCACAATTTTTGTTTAAAAACCGTTATCAAACGTAACAAGGCCTAAAAAGAAAAGTTTCTCAAACGTAACAGACACTTTATAAAATGTAACATTTTCACCTTTTGATACATTTTGGAAAATTATGCGTTACAAAATATAAAGTAGATAAATAAAATTTATAATATCTTTGCATCCGATAAGAAATGGCGGAAGAATAGCTGCGTGAGCAGCATGTTTGACGCTCCAAAATGTAAAGTGCAATTAAATTGGCTAATCATTTTTATATAACAATTATCTTACTAATTAATTTAATTATGTGGAATTTTAAATCACTACAAAAGCCGTTAGTGTTTCTGTTCCTGCTCTGTTTGTTCCCACTGGGAGCGCTGGCTCAGGGCACGATTACTGGAACAGTAAATGATGAAGCAGGCGAACCGATTATCGGCGCCAGCATTAAAGTGATGGGTACCAAGACCGGTGCTATCACTGACTTCAATGGTAACTTCAGTGTTCAGGCTGATGCCAACGCAACACTGCAGGTTTCCTACATTGGTTACATCACCGCAACAGTGAAGGCCAGTGGTCGTAACAACATTGTTGTAACTCTTAAGGAAGATGCCCAGACGCTGAACGACGTGGTGGTCATCGGTTATGGTGTTCAGAAGAAGAGCGACCTTTCTGGTGCTGTTGCTTCCTTGAAAGGTGATGAGATCAAGAACCTGTCGACAACTGATGCTGCAAAAGCTATGCAGGGTAAGGTGTCAGGTGTGCAAATCATCTCTACCTCTGGTGATCCTGCAGCAGGAGCCAGCATCCGTGTCCGTGGTTATTCTTCAAACTCTGGTAGCCTCGGCCCGCTGCTCATCGTTGACGGTCTGAAGGTGGACAACATCCAGTATCTGGATCCTTCGCTCATCGAGTCGATGGAGGTGCTGAAGGACGCTGCCTCTGCAGCCATCTATGGTGCCCAGGCTGGTAATGGTGTGGTGATCATCACCACCAAGAACGGTCAGAAGGGGCAGGCTCACGTGACCTATAGCCTGAAAGCTGCCAGCCAGAGCCTCGGTAAAAAGGCAGAGCTCTTTGGTGCTCAAGATTACATCGATTATCACAAGTATCTGGGTGACCTGACGGATGCCGAGCTTGAGCAGAAGGCATACAAGACAGGTTTCGTTGATACCAACTGGTATGACGAGGTGTTTGAAAGCAGCTGGAGTCTCCAGCACAACATCACTGTTGAGGGCGGTAACGATAAGGGTCGCTTCCTTGTTGGTCTCGGCCTTGTTGACAACGATGGTATCGTCAAGGGCGATAAGGATACCTATAAGCGTTTCACTGGTCAGGCAAATATCGAATACAAGTTCTTCGACTGGTTGAGCGTATCCAGCAACACCTCTGTTGAAAAATATAAGATAAAGTCTTTGGGTGGTGGTTATGGATCATTCCTGAACGCTGTGGTGTCTATCGATCCTCTGACTCCTGCTTACATCTATGATGAGTCCGATTTTGGTGATGGCGTAGCAGAACAGTGGGCTGATGGTGCTAATCCCGGTCATGTGCCCCTGCCTGCTGACTATACAGAAGAAAACCCCGTCTGGTATGGTACTTCAAAGTATAATGTAGAGGCTACCGGTAACCCCTTGGCACGTCGCGATTTGACAGACTCCTACAGCGAGGGTATCAATGTACGCGGTTCTTTGGCTGCCAACTTTATGCCGTTCAGCTTCCTGACCATTACTTCTCGTCTCGGTTATCGCATTGCTCAAGGTAATAGTCACAGTTATGGTGAGCCGTTCTATCTGTCTTCAATGGCAAAGAGTGATAACTATTCTATCTCTGCCGCTACCAATGCCAGTCTCTACTATCAGTGGGAGAACTTCGCCAATTTCACCAAGCAGTTTGGCAAGCATAATGTAGGCGCCATGGTTGGTATGTCATATACGAAGAACCACAATGATAACACCAGTGTGTCTTCTTCTGATACCAATATGATCCTTCGTGGTGACCATGCTCCCAACTTCCGTTATATTAGCAGTTTGAATGACAATGGTAAGGCTCACCTCACTGTTGGCAATACGCCTAACGATGCTACTGAGCTTGCATACTTCGGCCGTCTTTCATACTCATATGACGATCGTTATTATCTGCAGGCAAACTTCCGTGCCGACGCCTTCGACTCTTCGAAGCTGTCTAAGGATAATCGTTGGGGTTACTTCCCCTCCGTCTCTGCAGGTTGGACTATCAGCAATGAAAAGTTCTTCAAGGATGCTGTCAGCACAAGTGCTGTTTCTTTCTTGAAACTTCGTGGATCTTGGGGTCGCAACGGTAATGTGAATATCTTGAACGGATATAAGTATAATGCCACTATTGGCCTTGGCGGTTATTACTATTTCACCGATCAGACTTCGCCCAATGATGCTGCAACCGAAGGTGGTCAGCCCAATGGCGTTTCTAATCCCGACCTGACTTGGGAGACTTCTGAGCAGTGGGATGCTGGTATCGATGCCCGCTTCCTTGACAACCGTCTGTCATTGACGGTCGACTGGTATCGCAAGTTGACTAAAGACCTCTTGATTGACATCCATCCTTATCCCGAACTCGGTTTCTCTACCCAGACAGTGAACTCTGGTGAGATCCTGAATACAGGTTTCGATATCGAGGTTGGTTGGCGTGACCACGTTGGTGACTTCAAGTACAGCATCAACACAAACTTCTCGCCCTTGAAGAATGAGGTACAGGCTGTGAACTCTATGCTGCCGCGCTATACTCAGGGTGGTGTCAGTGGTTTCAATAACAAATTGAAGTCATGCTTCGAGACAGGTCACACAATTTGGTTCTTCCGCGGTTTTGAGTATGCTGGTGTCAAGGAAGTAACAGATGAAAAAGGTGTCACAGTGGCTCGCCCTGTTTACATCGATGCAAACGGTAACGAGACGTTTGCTCCGGATGAGGCAACAGATATGAAGGATCTTGGCTCTGGTATTCCTAAGTTTACCTATGGTATTACTCTGAACCTCGAGTGGAAGGGCTTCGACCTCACCGTATTCGGTGCAGGTGCTTCCGGCAACAAGATCTATACGATCATTACATCTGCCGACCGTCCCCGTGGTAATGGTCTGGATGTATGGTGGAAGGATTCTTGGAGACAGGATGATAATGGAAACTACACTATTCAGGGTAAGTATCCTGACATGAGGGCTGTAGCTAATGACTGGAACTTCTTTAGCTCTTCAGCTAACATTTTCAGCGGCTCTTACTTCAAGTTTAAGCAGATTCAGTTGGGTTACACAGTTCCTTCTCAGTACACGAAGAAGTTCTTGGTCAGCAATCTGCGATTCTCTGTTTCTCTCGACGATTACTTTACCATCACCAGCTATCCTGGTGCAGATCCTGAGACTGCCTCTGTTGACAGTGGTGCTTCTCGTGGTTGGGATAACGGTAGCTATCCGACTTCCAAGAAGATTGTCTTCGGTGTAAACGTTACATTCTAATAAAGAAAAAAGAAAAGATATGAAAAAGATTATATTTTCAATGCTCGCACTTGTTGCTGGTGGTGCAGCATTAACCTCATGTGAGGATAAGCTTGACATCGCTCAGAAGGCCAGTCTGACCACTGAGACCTTCTACCAGACAGATGCCGATGCAGGAAAAGCCCTAGCTTCTGCCTATGAGGCCTTCCAGATTAATACGTTCGGTCGTACAACCGTAGACTCTGATGCCCCTGGTATCTTTACACCTGCAAAGGTGATGGCAAACCACCCAGGTGATGATGTCAACTATGGCGGTTCAATGTATGGTGACCATGAGTTTGGTGGATCTCTTGACGAGTTCCGTTATCTCCACACTCCTACGGCTATCAAGTACCATTATGGTGGTCTTTATCTCTCTATTTATCCTGATAACCTTGTTTTGAACTATTTCGATAAGGAGTTGAACCCCAGTAAGGAGTTGACGCCGTTTATGCTTCAGGCTGCTGCCGAGGCCCGTGTTCTTCGCGCCTACAACTATTTCCTGCTCGCGTGCTATTGGGGTACACCTCCCTTCGTAGACCATCTCCTGGCAGCTGACGTGATTCCCGTGAAGAGTGATGACCCGAATGCACCTGAAAATGCTCCTAAGACACAGCAGGCGTACTACACATGGGTTGGCGATGAGTGCATGAAGGCTCTTGATGACCTCTCTGAGCGTTCTTCTACCGCCGACAAGGAGGGTACCTATCGTGTCACCAAGGGCTTTGCACTGGCTTTGGCCGGTAAGGCTTACATGTTCGCTGGTGATTTCGCCAAGGCTAAGGATTGCCTGAAGAGAGTGATTGACTCTGGTAAGTATGCATTGGTTCCTGCCGAGGAGTGGATGAATCTCTTCCATCTTCCTGGTGACGGTTGTCCCGAGAAGGTGTTTGAGGTGAACGTGAGATACAATCCGACTTCCGACCAGTGGTCATCTGGTAGCGGTCTTGGTTGGGGTCAGCATGGTACATGGATGGAAGCCCAGTGTTTCCAGATCCGTACTGGCTATTTCAAGAAGCCTCCATTGGGTGGTTATACCGGTGGTACAGAAGGCTGGGGTTCTATTGGTCTTCCCGAGTGGTATGCTCAGGCATTTGTTGAGAATGACGGTGTTGAGTCCACACGTCTGAAGAGTACGATGTTGAACATCGAGGATCTGATTTATGGTACCACAGGTATTGAAGCCATCGACAAGTATTACAGCGGATTGAAGAATATTCCGAAGGATCATGCTGGTCTGGTGGCGTGGAATAAGATTGGTATCTCTGAGCAGAACGGTCACTATGGTCAGTCATTCTGGATTCCTATCAAGCATGTAATCCGTGTTGACGACATCTCTGAAAGTGGTAATGCAAAGGGTGATTATGGTGGCAACTGGCGTCTTAATAACGTGATTGTCATGCGTTATGCAGAGGTGCTGCTTAATTATGCTGAGTGCTGCATCCGTACAGGTGCTGCTTCCGAGGCTGGTGACTATATCAGGATGATTCAGGAGCGTGCAGGTTCCAAGACCGTGCTCTCCGGCACTCCGACAATCATTGACCTGAAGAAGGAGAAATCGTTCGAACTTTGGTTCGAGGGTTGCCGTTATCAGGATGTCATGCGCTGGAGCAAGCTGGACAACGACTCTTATGACAACGAGGCTCTTGGCCACATGAAGGTGCAGGGTAAGCATATTCCTCACCTCGTTGACAAGGTGTTCCGTCCTGTTAAGGATACTGATGAGGATGTTGTTTGGCAGCACAGTGCAGACGGTTCTGATAAAGAAGACCGTTTCTACCTGTACCACACTCACGAGGCTCAGGATGCTGGCTTCGAAGTTGGCTGGCAGGAGAAGCACCGTCTCTTCCCCTATCCGCAGAATGTGAAAGATATGAACCCGAACCTCACACAGGTAGGCTGGGATTATTAAATAGTAAAAACGAAGTAGTTAGTATTAAATACATTGTTTTGGTAATTTTGAAAAGTGCTGCGTCGTGAGGGCGCGGCACTTTTTTTAATACGAATGAAAGCCTTATTTAATGATAAATCCAGTTTTTATTTTGTGGTTTACTCTTTTTATACTACCTTTGCATCCTGAATACAAACATCACATAGATTATGACAAAGAATAAGAAACGTACAATGATGGCAGTGTTGGCCTTGTGTTGTGTCGTCATAGCTGTTATTGCTATTTGGTCAATGATGCGTTATAATGCAAGGCGTGAGCTTGTGGAGCAGTTTAATAGCGATCTGGCACTACGGTTTGACGATATGATGGCAAAGACATATCCTTTGATTGATAGTTATACTGCGGCAATGATTGACAGGGCTGATTCGATTGACGCCATAGCCAGGAGAGCAAAGGCGGATAATGATCATACCTATTCCGATGCCTTTTCCATCATGTGGGAACAGTATCTTAAGACTCCCGTTTCGGGAAGATCTCTTAACATCATGAGTGAGTATGCGTATCTTAAGCTTTCGCCGGTGTATCAAATGTTGACGAATTCTGGTAATAAGCGAAAGAATGAAGCTGACGCCCTGCAAAAATTGTCCACTGTAGGTGTAATGCTGAAGGAACCTTATTTATTAGACTATGATTCGGCGATAAGTGCCTCTAAGACGGCCAGACACAATATTGTGGATTGTTTGAAGGTGCTGGAGCCTTATCGAAGCAAGCAGACTGATATCCGGGCGTGGAGGAAGATTACCCCGCAGGAATACTTTAAAATGTTCGAGAAGTACAACAACAAGTAATCATTTTACTGGTTATTGCCAGCATGAAGCCTTCATGCTGGCAATAAAGAAATGGTGTGCCCCGAAGGACACACCATTGAAAGTGTTATGTAATTGTTGAAATTACTTCTGGATGAACTTCTTGCCGTTCTTGATGACAACGCCCTTATAAGAAGCGTTCACCTTCTGACCAGCGAGGTTGTAGGTAGCACCGTCGAACTTCTTAGCAGCCTTCACTGTCTTGATAGCTGTAGCCTCGAGATCCCAAACCTCAACCTTCTTGATGATGTGCTTTCCGGGGAGCTTACCGCACTGATAGAAGATACCAGCGTCTGTGCAAGGAGTCGGATAATCCAGGAAGTCAATGGTCATGTCATTTGCACCTTCAGCAACTTCGAAGACAGAAGCCATTGTAGCACCAGAACCGTCCCAGCTGTAGAAGTCGAGACGCAGCTCACCAGCAACGGGAGACTCGAACTGGAACTTAACCTGATACTGACCACCCTCATCAATTGTCTCGATGTGGCCAATCATAGGAACCTGAGGCTCCCAATAGTTGGTTGTACCGTCAGATGTGCAATTGATGATCAGACCAGTACCCTGCTCAACTGAAACTTCAGCATAGTCGGAAGAGTACCACATACCATTCCACTCAGACTCTTGGGTCCAGTCAACCTCTGCAACAACTGCCTGAGCGTTTGCACCAATAGCCATGAAAGCCATTGCAACTAAAGTAAATAACTTTTTCATAAGCAATTTAATTTAATAATTAGTTAATGAATAATGTTAATTATAAGATATAAATCTCTTTTTTCTCGCAAATACGTTGCAAAGATATAGTTTTTATTCTGAATTAGGCATTTCTTTTTGGTTAAAAAATGTTTCTTCCTGTTAATTCGTACCTTTTGGTTACATTTGATGGGGAAAAATGAAACAAATGATAAAGTAAATAAAGTGTTTTTGTATCACAATAACAAGTTTTTATTCTTTCATGCTATTGTTTCAGGAAAATTATATACCTTTGCATCCAATTAAAAAACATTCGATGAAAAGAGTCATATCATTCTTACCATGGATCGGAGCTTTGTTGCTCATCGCAATAGCATTGCTCTGTTACGAGTCTGATCTTCTTTGGAAGGTTCAGCAGTACAATTTGTTTCTCGACACCTCGCTTTTCTTCCATGAACAGATGCTGGTGCCTGGAGGTTTCCTATCCTATATCAGTTGTTTCTTCACGCAGTTCTTCTACCATCCTTGGTTAGGTGTGCTGTTGCTTTGCGGCTGGTGGCTATTGCTGATGTGGCTTACTAAACGCACTTTCCGCATCCCTGACAATTGGGCCGTTCTGTCGTTGATTCCGGTGGCAGTTCTGCTTGTGGCCAATATGTGCATCGGCTACTGGATATATATGATGAGATTGCGTGGTTACTTCTTCGTTCCCACCATAGGTACGACAACAGGAGTTGCTGTGCTGTGGGCGTTCCGTTCGCTGCCCCAGAAGTTATGGGTACGCATTGTCGCTATTGTTGTGGCGGCAGCTATGGGCTATCCGCTGTTTGGCATCTATGCATTGGCAGCTGTTCTGCTGATGGGAATCTGGGCATGGCGCCTCACAGGCAATCGCTCGCAGAATGCTTTGCAGTCAGTCGTTGCCCTGCTCTGTATCGTTGCCATACCGCTGATATGTTACCGTTACATTTATTATCAGACCTATTTTGATGATCTTTGGACCATAGGTCTGCCGATCATGAATACGATGAGATTATATCCTACCTACTATATACCTTATTATATATTAGGAGGCTTCTTCCTGCTGATGGTCATCTTTTATCAGTCATCTCTGTTCGCTAAACAGCAAAAGCCTCTTTATACGTATATTCTGCAGGGTGTATTGGCTGTTGCCCTCATTGCAGGAGTATGGCACTGGTGGTACAAGGATGCCAACTTCCATCACGAACTCGTCATGCAGCACTGTATAGAGGAGACAGACTGGGAAGGCGTGATCAGCGAAGGATCGAAACAGGGTGAGGTAGAACCCACCCGTTCCATCATCTTCATGCACAACCTCGCTCTTTTCAGGTTGGGTCGTCAGTGTGACGAGATGTATGACTTCCCTTGGGGACGGCAAAAGGGCGATCCCGATGTGCCATACGATATGCTGAATGTCGCTTTCGGTAAAACGTTGTTCTATCAGAACGGTATGTTGAATGACTGTCACCGTAAGTGTATGGAGGATGGTGTGGAGTATGGCTGGAAGGTGGAGTTCTTGCAATACCTGGCCCGTTGTTCCGTCCTCAGAGGCGAAAAGCCTGCTGGGCAAAAGGTCTTGAATCTGCTTCGCCATACGATGTATTATAGCGAGTGGGCTGACAGCATGCAGGTCCTGCTGGACAATCCACGTCGGATTACCAAGAGCCGCGAAATGGACCCCATCATCCAAATGACGCAGTATAAAGATGCTTTAGGGTTGGATGAAGGCAACGTAGAGAGGTATGTGACGAATGTACTCGCCTATCAAGACTCCTATAATTACTATTTCCAGGAGCAGGCTGTACTGGCCGCACTTGCGAAGCGGAATCCCGGACTGTTCTGGGCTCGCTATAACCGTTATCGTCAGCTGCGCAGAAATAGTGCCATGCCCCGCATCTTCCAGGAGGCTGCTTATCTCTTCTCGATGATTGGCAAAGGCCCCAATCCCGCACAGTTATCCATCGACAAGGGGGTAAAAGAATCATACGCTGCTTTTGCAAGAGAGTCTCAGAAATACGATAAGCAGCAAGCCGTCGTAGGACGTACTGCCCTCCATCCGTTCTTTGGGAATACGTATTTCTTCTATTATTATTTTTTGCAGGATATGCAGTAATTTAGAGTTTATGGTTTGTTTATAGTTTAAAGTTTATAGTTTATAGATGATGACCAAGATATACAAACGATCCTTGATAAATTTATCATTTATCATTTATCATTTATCATTTAGCTTAGCGCTATTAATGCTATGCGCCTGTAACCAGCAGTTGCCGACAGAATTCACGCAGTCTGACAAGATGCCACAGATCTACCCCGACTATCTGGAGGTGACCGTTCCTGTGAATATCGCACCACTGACATTCGAGATGTATGACCCGTCGGAGGAGATGGCGGTACGTTATTCTTTCGGTGACCAGGAAATCATTTGCCGGGGTGATAAGTCACAGCCCGATATCGACGACTGGAAGCAGCTTGCAGCCGCAGCCAAGGGTAAGGCCATACAGGTGGAGACCTACGCTTGCAAGGACGGGCAATGGACTAAGTTCAAACCCTTCAACATCTATGTGTCGCCAGACTCCATTGATTCTTACATCAGTTATCGTCTGATTCATCCGTCGTATAATCTGTATGAGGAACTGACCATCAGCCAGCGCTGCTTGGAGAACTACGACGAGAGTGTTATATACGACAATATGCTCTGCTCGGATGGTCCTGACGGACAGTGTATCAACTGTCACAACTATCAGCAGTATAATCCTGAGCGCATGCAGTTCCATGCCCGCCAGAACATGGGTGGTACTGTTATTGCTTACGACGGCAAGATCCGTAAGATCAACATGCGCAACGACTCCATTCTCTCTGCCGGTGTTTATCCGACTTGGCATCCCACGTTGCCGTTGATTGTCTATTCCACGAATACAACACGTCAGATCTTCCATCTTACTCATCCCAACAAGATTGAGGTTTATGATACCCAGAGCGATCTGATTGCCTACGACGTGGCGAAAAATGAGGTGACGAATATCGAGAACGACCCTGACGAATTTGAGTGCTATCCCTTCTGGGCCCCTGATGGCAAGTCGGTATATTATTGCAGTGCTCATTTCGAGTATCCGGACTCAACGGAGAGCCAGAGATTTGAGGTTGTCAGTCATGCCTATTCGATTCGATACAACCTCTACCGTAAGAGCTTCAATCCTGCCACGATGAAGTTTGGTCGCCGTGAATTGGTATTTGATGCCGATACAATGAAAATGAGTGCTACTTTTCCTCGTATTTCGCCTGATGGTCGTTTCCTGATGTTCACGCTGGCGAAATACGGTGTGTTCCATATCTGGCACCATGATGCAGACTTGTGGATGATTGATTTGAAGGAAAAGAAGGCACGTCCGGCTGTCGAACTCAATTCAAAAGAAACCGAGAGTTATCACTCATGGTCCAGCAATGGTCGCTGGGTGGTGTTCAGTAGTCGCAGAGACGACGGAAACTATACCCGTCCCTTCATTGCACATATCGACGAGAATGGAAAAGGCTCAAGACCTTTCGAATTGCCTTGTGCTGATCCGGACTACCATCGTCAGTTCATGAAATGCTACAATATTCCAGAGTTCATGCGTGGTCCTGTCACCATCAAACCGCAGGCTTTTGCTGATGTGCTAAAAGGCGACGGTGAACCTGTGAAATACGTGCAGAAACTCAGCAAGTAAGAGCTTTTTGGCACGGATTACACGGCTTTTAACAAAGACACGGCTTCCTATCCCAGTAGAAAGCCGTGTCCTTATTATATAAGGCCGTGTAATCCGTGCCTGAATACTATCTCACCACAAAGACGAAACCACCTCGTGGGCGGCAGGTGACTGTCTGAGGCAACTGCGAGACAGAGGGGAGTATCTGCCATGCTCTTTCTCCTGCATCGAGGAAGGCGATGATGTGAGGCTGATAAGACCACCCCTGACCCCTCCTACTCAGGAGGGGAATAACCTTTTCCTCATCTGTGCCGTTGATGCCTGCAATATACCAGGTGCTGCCACTTCGGCGTGCAATGACAACACTCTCACCAGGATAGCCGCTTACGAAACGTGTTTCATCCCAGACGCTGGGCAGATGGCTGAGGAAATCCTGCACCTCCTGTGGCTGTGCCAGGAAACTCTCGGGCTTGTCTGCCAGATGCTGCAGGCCACTCTCAAAGAGCACGGTCAGTGCCAACTCATGAGCATGAGTCGTGATGTGCGGATGCTGCGAGTCACTGAAGGCACAAGGCGTATAGTCCATCGGACCGATGACATTACGGGTGAAGGGCAGGGTGGCATTATGTGCTGCGGCCTTCGCTGTGAAGGTGGGCACATTGTTATACCACTCGGCACCATACACACCCTCCGTACTCATCAGATTCGGCCATGTGCGCTGCCAGCCTCTGGGGATGGTGGCCCCGTGGAAGTTCACAAGCAGATGATGACGGGCTGCACTCTCTAACAGATCCAGGCAATAGTCCATGTTCATCTGGTTATCGCCTGAGAAGAAATCAATCTTCACCCCGGCGACACCGAGCTGCTCACACCACGCGAACTCCTTCTCACGATCCTCAGGCTTGTTCAGACGATACTTGGGTGTGGGCGCTCCATCCACCCATCCCACGCTGGAGTTATACCAAATCATCGGCTTCACACCTTTCTCTTTGGCGTATGCAACGGCATCCTCGATGGTCTTACCCTCATTGCTCGCCAGCTGGTCCATCTGATCCCATTCGGCATCGATGAGCACATAGGGCAGATGCAACGTGGCAGCCATATCCACATATTTCTTGATGATGCTGTAGTCATTGGAGCCATGATTATAGGCCCAATAGACCCACGACACTACGCCAGGTTGTATCCAATTTGTGTCTGCAATCTGACAAGGATTGCTGACATCGGTAATTAGCGTCGATTCCACCACCTCAGCAAGACTCCCGATAATCGCCACGCGCCAAGGGGTGTTTCGCACAATAGGGACAGTCCCTTTTGTGAGATCTGCGGGTACGACCTTAAAGAGTTCCTTGTCGTTGTAAAGGCACGACGCACTCTGTCCGCGCTCGATGTTGGCCTCGGAGAGGAGCACGAACAGTCCGTCCTGTGGTTCCAGCAGGGCAGGGTAGCCCCAACGGTTGTTATAGCCCTCCTCACTCTTCGAGATGCCACTGAACGACGGCACGGGCTCCACCTTATAGGTCGTTGACAGCGGGAAGAATCCCTCATAGGAGTCCGTCCATTGCTGCATCCAACGGCGTGTACCCTCTGGGATGCGGAAGACGGTGGGATCGCTGCCCGTCCATGCCTCGGGATAGTCATAGCGGAAGGCGATGCCGTCGTTATAGAGTCGCAGCACCATTTTGACACCCTCTCCCAGCGTAGCCACATATTCATTGCCTTCGTTGCTGCAAACGAGTCGTTTGCCTGTCAGCATCCGATAGTCTTCCTTCACGTTGCGGACGAACGAGAAATCGGTACTAACGAAAGGCAGTTCCTCCATCTGCAGGGCCTTCTTCCCTTCGTAGCTGATGACCAGTGTCTTGCCCTCCGCCTGAGCCGAAATCCGACCATTCGGCGATGTCACCCCCTGAGCAGAAGTGAAAAGTGAAAAGTGAAAAGTGAAAAGTGCTGCGCACAGCACTCGGCAAATACAATTACTTCCCATTCGTCTCCAGTGTCCAGTCCTTACGGTTCTTCAGTTCTCCGTTCTTAAACAGCTTCGCAGCCTCCTGGTCACCCTTCAGCTGCCAGTTCAGCCATGCCAGGGCCACCACGGTAAATTCTCCACCGTGAGGCTCGCGATAAGTACCGCCATGTCCCACGGGGAAGTTGGCAGCGTAGGCAGGCACGTGGTTGATACGGTGGAAGTCGTCCATACCGTTTCCGTATGCGATATCGGTCTCACCGCCTAATATATATATAATAGGTGTATGAATCTCCTTCAGCTTCTCCTTCGGGGGCATGGGCATGCCACCCACGGCCTGACCTGCGTTCTCCTGGTTGAAGAGTCCGCTGTTACAGATCATCAGCGTCTTGATACGGGAATCGGCACAGTTGAAGAGCGTCTGCAGACCACCGCACGACATACCGGCTACGCAGATGTTCTTGACGTCAACCTTGTTATAATAAGGTGAAGCGGGGTCGGCATTCTGCTTGATGATCCAGTCGATGCTCTCAATCTGTTGCTCTGTGCGCGACATCGGACCTCTGTACCCTTCGTCGGTCATGGGAATGATACCCGTGGCGAGGACGATATACCCCTGCGAGGCAATCTCGTTGAGGAAGTTCATGTGTTCCCAGGGAGAGTTGGCACAGGCACCGTTGCCCCAAACGAGCACGGGCAGCTGCTTCTTGCCACCGAAGGCAGAGAGGTCTTGCGGCACGAACACGGTGTGCTCGGGCAGGGTGGTCTCTTCCTTCATAATAGCTTTATAGGCACCCGTTCCACCGTCCTCGACGATGCGAGACTTGCCCTCCTTGCAACATTTACCCTCGCAGCAGGCACCCTTTTGACGCACACAGTCCAGGAACTTCACCATCTTTTGCAGGTTCTCCTCGGTGTACATCTGTGGGCCACCGTGGCCACCTTCAGCGGGATAGGTAGCCTCCGTCTTCACACCAACAGCTTTCAGTAGCTCGTAGAACTTCTTACCCTGGCAGTTGGGCACCACATTGTCCTTGTCACCGTGGAAGATAATCACAGGAGGATCGTTGGGATCGACATAGTTAGTGGCACTCAGGCTGAGATATTTGTCCGGCTCCTTGGCGAGTTTCGAGTTCAGGATCACGTCCTCAGGTGAGTTCTCGCCCATCTTCATGCCCTCACCACAGTCCATCGCCGTGAGATCCACGGGACCGCTCCAGTCGCAGGCGGCATTCACGGTACTATTCTCCTGGAGATAGTTGCCCAGATTGCCTTCAAGGTCGATATCCACGGTGCCCACCTTCGTCTGCTTCGTACCACTGGTGGTAGCTGCTATCGAGGCGAGATGGCCTCCGGAAGAGAAGCCGCTGGTGGCGATGAATGAGGTGTCGAACTTATACTTCTTAGCCTCTCCACGGACAAAGCGGATGACGGCACGGATGTCGTGGATCTGTGCGGGCCACTTGGCGTCCATGCTCGAACGGTGGTTCGGGCATACTACGGCGTAACCAGCTTCCAGCAGGCTCTTCACGATGGTGCCGAGGTCGGCCATACCCTTGCTGCTGTTGCTGAACCATGCACTGCCGTAGATGTGGATCACCACGGGATAGCTTTCTGCCTCCTTCTTGGGCAGATAGATGTCGCAGGTGTGATAGGCCTGGTCGTCACCGGCATAGTTCACGTCCTTCCACTCCTGCGAGGTCTCGAGTTTCACTTGCGGCGCCTGGAGACCTCCGAAACCGCCAGCAGGCTGTGCCATAGCCACCATAGCCATGCACAGCATGATAGATGATAATAATGTTTTCTTCATAGATCTATAAACTATAAACTTTAAACTATAAACTATTTCACGACTTTCTTTCCGTCCTGAATTACGATGCCTTTATATCGGCTGTTCACCTTCTGACCGGCGAGGTTATATACAGTCTCCTGACTACTGTCTCCTGTCTTCACACTCCTGATACCCGTCTCGGTGCCCTTGATCTCAATCTTGTCGATATTGGCGTAGGCACCTTCGATGGTGATGCGCAGGGTCTGCTCGCCAGCTTCGAGAGGCTTGCTCAGCTTACCCGTCACCGTCTTATACTTGCTCCAGTCGTTGTCACCCGTCTTGGGCACTTTGACCTTGGCGAGCTGTGTCATTTGGCCGTCCTTGATTACAGAGAGGCTGAAGGCTGCACCGTCGTTGCCAGACGAGACGGTAGCCTCGTATTCGTATTCACCAGCCTGCGAGACATTGACGGTGTATTCGAGCCACTCGCCCTGAGCCGTATAGCCGATCACCGTACCACCGTTACCCTTCACGAGGTCCACGCCACCGCTGTCCGTACGGTAGTCCTTCACGTCACCCTCGTTCACGTTGTCCGAGTCGTGGAAGCTCATACCCTCAGCACCGCCGTCGAAGTCCTCGCACTCAATGATGCCAGGAATATCCTTCACACCGTTATAGGGCGTACGCGGCGGATAGACGGTGAAGCCGGCATAGCGCTCATACTGCGTACCGTCATCGGCAGTGATCACAGCCTTGATCGTATAGTATCCCTCTTCCGTGGGTGTATATTCAGCCTCAAACCAATTCCTCTCCCCTGGCGCAAGAATGATACATTCTGCGAAAAGGGTTGTGTTCTTTTCTCCATTGACAAAGAGCTCAACGTCATGGAGCGTCTTCGTCTTCAGACGGATATCGATGGAGATGTTCACCTTTTCACCCTTCTCCACACTCAGGGACGAAGCACCCACATAGACCGACGCCTCCTTCACACCGCCAGGGTAGGGGCTCTTCGCCGTCTTGGCGGCATCCGTCTGCATATACTCGCGCAGCCACTCCATGGCAGGACGCTCTTTCTTGTTTTTGATGAGACCCGAGTTGCCGTCGGTAGTCCAGGTCTTGCCGTAGATCCATCCCCAGAGGGTAACGCCTGCGCAATAGTCGGCTTCCCACAACAGGGGAATCTGTGCCTTGTAGTCACGCAGCTGGTCATTGTCGTTGGCGGTGCCAATATCATATTCCGTCACGTACATCGGCATCTTCAGGGCGTCCTGGAGCTTTTTCATCGAGGCTTTCAGCGTGTTGGCGCTGCAGCCCGTCAGGTCGTGACTCTGACAACCGTAGGCATCAACAGGGGCACCCGCATCGCGGATGGTACGCACGAGGTCGATGAACTGATCGGTATTCCACTGGAACGTGTTGTAGTCGTTGTAAACGAGGATGGCATCCGGCCAGCGGTCACGCGCCATCTGGAAGGCCTTGATGATCCAGTCGTAGCCCGTCTTGCCGTCACCGCCGAGGGCTGCCTTATAAGGGGCAGGAGCATGACTGCTGATCGCCTCGTTCACCACGTCGATCACGGGCAGGTCAGGATAGTGCTTCTTGGCTTCGTCCATCCATTCCACGATGGCCTCATACTGCTTCTCCGTCGATAGGTTGTTCATCCAGTTGGGATACTGGGATCCCCATACGAGGGTGTGGAACTTGAAGGGGAAACCATGTTCCTTGGCATACTTGGCGGCCTTGTCGGCACCTCCCCAGTTGAACTTCCCCTGTCTGTCACCCTCGACACTGCCCCATTTCGTGGCATTCTCGGGGGTCACCTGGTTCCAGTAGTCCGCGAAGATGAATCCGTCGGTGTCCATGTCGCTGTTCCATCCCGTTGTGATGTTTCCTAAAAACTTGTCTGGGTTTGTCGATAGCTGTGCCTTCGCCGTCACAGTCATCATCGCAATCCCCGCTGCCATCAGGCATCCTTTAATAATCTGCGTCATCTTTCTTTTCTTTTCTATTTTTTTACAAGGATTATAAGGATTTTATGGATTTTTCCGGCTGTGTCGCAGTCATTCCTTATAATCCTTAAATCCTTGTTTAATATAAAAGTATAATTCTTTAATTCTCTAATTCTTGATTCTTCTAAACACTGGGATGTATGCCTTGCTGACTTTCGTCGTGACATACTGTCCGCCGTCGAAGTGCTCATTCGTGTGGATCTCCGTCCAGCCGCCCTTTTGCTTGGGCAGATACGTCTTCCACTCCTTCACCCCCGGCTCCGTCACGGGACTGACAAGCAATTCCGGTCCGAACATATACTCGCACGACTGTCTGAGTGCCGTCTCGTCGTCAGCAAAGTCAAAGATGAGAGGCCGCATCAGCGTATATCCCTCTTTCGCCACACGCTCGGCGCAGGCTTCGATATACGGCCTGAGCTGTTCGCGCTCCTTCAGACACTTGGCGATAATCTCCTTCGCCTCGTCGCCATAGTTCCAGGGTTCCGTATTACTCATATATCCATGCACGCGCATCAGTGGCAGATACACGCTTGTCTCTATCCAGCGCAGCATCCTTTCGATATAGTCCTGATTGCTGTACTGGTCACGGGGACGGAAGAATCCGCCTGCATCATACGTCCACCAGGGATGCCCAGCCGCCTGCACACCCAGTCCAGCCACGATTTGCCTTCTGAACGTATTCCAGTCGTTGCCCACGTCACCGCTCCACAGTGCAGAGCCATACCTTTGTATTCCCGGGAATCCGCAGCGTGTCAGTATCATCGGCTCCTTGTCGGCATTGACCAACCCCTCATACACCGTCTTATTCACCAGCAGCGGATACACATTCCTCACCTGCTCACCCGTCCATCGCCCATTATTCACGCGACGGCCTGCAAGATCGTCGTTCTCCGGC
>JAEEGF011840228.1_pt1 | contig 25275 bp, 21 predicted proteins | sample 9134171 | NCBI WGS metagenome assembly JAEEGF01 (sample SAMN16246542, study PRJNA631951) | gut metagenome | biome: gut microbiome; feature: rumen; material: AP-attached | host: Bos | place: Iran: Karaj | collected 2018-10 | reverse complement strand
CCTGACCTCCGCATATTCCTTGTTCTTGATGCCGGAGAAAATGAAGAGTCCTACAGCGATAGCGATCAAAGAGAACAGTCCGCCTGCTCCGATGATATCAAGGTCGACCGGCAGGATGTCTACAAGGATAGGTGATACTACACTTAAGATGCAGAGCGCGATTCCCAAAGGTGTAAGGATCGCCCTGGTGTTATTCATGCTAAGGTATTCCTTAACTCTGTCCATTGAGAGCATCGGCTTGTCTTCAACGGGATTCTCGGTAACTGCCTCAGAGATTCCGAGTGAATCTGCGAGCTCATCGAGGTTACCGAATTCTGAGATAACGATACCGACAGCCTCGTTCTCTGTTTTGCCTTCTGCGATAAGTTCTTCGTACTTATCTTCCATCATTTGGAGAAGCTCTGACTTGGCTCTCCTTACAGCTTCCGTGTTCGGAAGATTGCGGAACATATTGTCCAGATAATTTCTAATAGCGTTCATTTTATGTACTCCCCTCAACCTGCAATAAACTTTTCGATAACTTCTTTTGTAAGTGTCCACTCCTCACACTTAGCGCGGTAATAATCCCTGCCCACCGGCGTAATGCGGTAGTAAGTCCTCTTCTTTCCGCCTGCCAGATCCTCATCTACGAAAGATTCGATGAACCCGTTCTTCTCCATTCTCGTGAATGCCGAGTAGAGCGTCGTTTCCTTGATGATGTACTTATCTTCGGACATCGTGCGGATCTGCTTTGAGATCTCGTATCCGTATGACGGTGAATTAAGAAGCAGGAACAGAATGATGATGTCGTTATATCCTCTAATGACATCGCTGCTGATTTCTGCCATAGCCTATCTCCTTCCAGTTTTTGTTACGTCTGTCGTTGCTACGTCTGCCGTTGCTCCGACTGTCGTACTACGTCTGTCGTGGTAACTATAACACCCTGCGAAAATGATGTCAACAGCAAATGCAAAATTTTTTTCAAGAGCTCGAAAAGCATTACAACACTTATATCCCAAATCTTTATATATTTTTCGCACGCGCGTTGTTATATTAGATTTACAACTCAAAAAATCCTTAGAAAAGAGGTACCGCCATGGAACTTTATGTAGACATCAAATTCCTTAACAACTCAGGTGACGGCACTAAGGAGAAGCCGTTCGGCACGATTTCCGAAGCAGCAGCAATTGCAAAACCCGGCGACACTGTTCACGTAGCACCCGGTCTTTACAGGGAATATGTATCACCTGCCAACGGCGGTACAGAAGATGCACGAATCACATATGTGAGCGACGTTCCTCTGGGAGCAACGATCTCCGGCGCCGAGCAGATCACTACATGGAAGCCTTACGACGGCGACGTTTATGTATGCGAAGTCGATAATTCGGTTTTCGCGCCTGACTACAATCCCTACACGACTTTCTGCTACGGCGACTGGTATTTCGCAGGCAAGAACAGACACGTGGGATGCGTTTACATCAACGACAGAAGACTCTATGAGGCAGCTTCCGTTGACGAAGTCATCAAGGCTCAGGTCTACAAGTGCTCATGGGTTCCTGAGGAATCAAAGTACAAGTGGTACGCAGAGCAGAAGGGCGATAAGACAGTCATCTACGCTTACTTCGGCGGCCTCGACCCCAACTCCGAGATGGCCGAGATCAACGTCAGAAGAATGTGCTTCTTCCCGAAGGAGACAGGCCGCAACTACATCACCGTAAGAGGCTTTAAGATCTGCAAGGCAGCTACCAACTGGGCTCCTCCGGCAGCTTTCCAGGAAGGCATGATCGGACCTCACTGGTCAAAGGGCTGGATTATCGAAGACAACGAAGTCTACTTCTCCAAGTGCTCCGGCATCGGCCTCGGCAAATACCTGGATCCGGAGAACAATCACTACTTCACATATGAACACTTAAAGAGCCCCACGCAGATGGAGCGTGATGCAGTCTGCCGCGGTCAGTATCACGGCTGGCTCAAAGAGAATATCGGCAGCCACATCGTACGCCGCAACAACATCCACCACTGCGAGCAGGGCGGCATCATCGGCCGAATGGGCGCTGTTTTCTCCATCATCGAAGACAACCACATCCATCACATCAACAACATGATGGAATTGGGCGGCGCTGAAGTTGCGGGCATCAAGCTCCACGCAGCTATCGACGTCATCATGAGAAGAAACCACATTCACCACTGCGTCATGGGCATCTGGACTGACTGGGAAGCTCAGGGCACACGCATTACGCAGAATCTCCTCCACGACAACCAGCGTCCTGAATACGCTGCACCTCTCAATGGCGGCATGGGCAGCGAAGACATCTTCGTCGAAGTCGGCCACGGTCCTACATTGATCGACAACAATATCCTCCTGTCCGACGCCTCCCTTCGTATCGCAACACAGGGTGTCGCCATGGTCCATAACCTCATCTGCGGTGCATTCACATCCGTAGGTGCAGGCACAGACTGGCGTTACACACCTTACCACATGCCGCACAGGACTGAAGTCATGGGCTTCATGACGATCCTCCACGGCGACGACAGATTCTATAACAACATCTTCTTCCAGAAGCACCCGAAGGCCTCCCTTGTATCCACTTTCGATGACGGCAGGGTCGAAGTTGAAGAGCGCGTGGTAGGAACACACGTCTGGGACCAGTATCCTCTCTATGAGGAATGGATCAAGCAGTTCGATATGGAGAGTGACACGCCCGACATGATGAAGATCGCTGAGGCTCATTTCGGCAAGCTCCCCGTCTGGATCGACGGAAACGCATATCTCGGCGGCGCTCTGCGCTACTGCAAGGAAAAGAATTATTTCGTAAATGATGAGACAAAGGTCTATGTCAATGTAAAGGAAGACGGCGACAAGGTCTATCTCGAGACAAACCTTGCTGAAGCCGTCGGCTCATTCACAGCTGACCTCGTCACGACAGACGTTCTCGGCAAGGCTTTCGAGCCCCAGCAGAGATTCGAAGATAAGGACGGCAACGACATCATCTTCGACACAGACTACTTTGGCGCGAAGCGTACGGCTATTATTCCCGGACCTTTCGCAACACTCGACATCGAAGGCATCAACGTAGTTCTCTAAGTTTTAACCCGCACGAAAATAAGGCCTGTCTCATACGAGGCAGGCCGTTTTTATTTGCGTTTAGATCCAGTTTGAATCAGAAATCCAGTTTCTCTACTTTCGTGAAATCAACATCAAAATAAAGTCTGCATGTACCGTCTTTTCTCGGAGCCTCAAAGGTCTTCGGATCCCAAGTATTGAAAACTATACGGGCAGTATCAAACACATAACGGGTTCCTTCCCCATCGGTTATCGCGTTTGCGCTGATAGCTATACAACGGTAGACAGTCTCACCCGGAGCTACATCAACATCTACACCGGAAGAATTCGGTTTGCTTTCAGTATCAGTACTTGTGCAGCCACCTGAGATATTATAAGTTTCTCCTGAAATATTAGTTATCTTAAAAACAACAATGGGTTCTATGTACTTCAGGCCCATCATTTGACCTATCTTTCTGACATACATAGGTTTGCTTTCTACGCGCCAATAATCATTTTCAGCTGTTGTAGTCCAGCCTGAGCACCACTCATCAGGCGGTACACTGTTTAAGATATCAGCTAACTCATTGTGGCTGAGGTATCCTGCAGGGATTACATCCTCGTCGTCAACATCAGATGCTGATGTATTCGTCGTAACAACTCCCTCCGATTCATCATCGTCAGAAGTGTAGTTTTCGGATTCTCGTGTCACTTTGGTTGTTTCAGGCTTTGTGTCGTGCTTCTTGCTTGCTACACCAATGATTATTCCTACTGTTGCACCAACTGCAACTACTGCAGCTACGCTACCGATCAAGATCTTTGTTTTCATAATATCTGTCCCTTTCTCTATTGCCGTTTTGGCAAGTTTTGTTCCGGCTTTTGAAGCCTCTGTTGATGCGGACAGATTGGAAAATGATGCAGGCATGGGTTTGAAGATTACCTGCTCGGATTCTTTGATAAAAAGTTTGCTTAAGAATGGGATAGCCATACCAAACAGCTTCGTATCATTTTCTTCTTCATACTTCTCGACCTCCTTTTTGATTTTGTTACGGGCAAAGTTAAGACGGCGCAGAACGGTTCCCTGGGGAATGTCTAATGCTTCAGCAATCTCTTTGGTGCTCATCTCGTCAAAGTAGAACAGGATCAGTGTTCTTCTGACATCTTCAGACAGTGAATTGTTGATGATGTCCATGACGATCCTGCGCATCTCATCTGATTCGACAATCGAATCAGGAAGGAAGTCCTCAGGAATAGCTTCGACATTATCAAAGAACTCTTCATCCATGTTGTCTGTTTTCGCGAGCTTAATGCGATCAAGACACTTATTGGCAGCGATCTTCTTTAACAAAGCTGTGGCCTTTGTCGTATCTGTCAGATCTGAATATGACTCCATGAAAGATACGAATGTATCCTGGACGATATCTTCTGCGTCAGCCTCATTTTTGAGAAGCGACATAGCCGTCCAATATACCGCCTTATAAGCTTCGTTGTAGATTTTTTCGAGTTCCTTGCCGGTCATCTTTTTTGCTCCTTTCTATCCGCATCTACTCTCTTAACGAATAAGCGATGCGAATTATTCGGTGGTTCGAGAAAAATTTTCGATTTTTTTATATTAACATCAAAAATGCCCGAAATATAATGCCCGGGATCACCCGGGCACTTTAAGTAAATTATGTTTCTCTCATTGGCTGTTCGAGACAATGACGTAAAAAGGCCATATCGTCAGCAGGAGCCAGCAGCTCATTAACACGAAAGGCAATATACCGTTCTGTCCGCCTTGCATGTAGAGGTTTGTCCAGTAAACCACGAGCGGAGCATATACGATGAACTGAATGATGCTGGGAATATACAGCAAACGGCTGTACTTTTTGGGCGTTTTCCCGGACAGATCAAACGAGAATTCAATTCCGCCGTCTTTGTATTCCGCCTTATGGGAGGCCCCGTGTTTATCAAGTATCACCGCACTTATAGCCAGGCCGACTCCGCTCCCGTTAGACCCGCGCCCTTTTATCTCAATGCGGTCTATGGAGTTCCAGAGATCTTCGCTGCCGACTTCACCCTCAACATTAACCTTATTCCAGACAGAGAGCTTTGTCCCCTGCGTCACGATCCTGACGGGCACATCGTGTTCGCCGTATTTGACTGCATTAGAAACAAGATTATCGATAACGCTCTTTATAAGTTCGGGGTCGCATTTGACCTTGGAGCCGCCCTTTACACGTTCAATGATGATGCCGGACTCTTCATAGGATCTAACTGCTTCGTCGACCAGTGCATCTAGTTCTGTATCTTGAGCTTTAAGATCGGCCGTGCCGCCCTTTACTCTCGAATATGCGAGCATCCGGTTCAGGAGGTCGTTCATGTGACCGCTCTCATGTTTCAGGACCTCAAGATAGTGCTCTTGTTTCTCGGGGCGGAGTCCGGTAGACAGATATTCCGAAGTATTCTGAATGACGGAGGCCGGTGTTTTCAGTTCATGAGCAACCGCATCAATAAAATTGTCTCTGTATCTTCTCGCTTCTTCACGCTTTTGTTCTCTTTTCGAGAAATAGATCATGTAATAGATCGCAAAAGTCTGGATGAAGACCGCTGCCAGGAGCATCTGTGGCAGAGACTGGTCGAGCGCTATCTTGTTGAAATCAAAAGCGATTGAAAACACGACTACCGGAAAATCACTATGGGAAGCAACAGAATATTTCGAGCTTCCCGGAAACATCGAACCGTTGTACAAGACAGAATTCCTGTACACGTTGCTCAGGGTATGATTTTCCTCATCTTCAAGAAGTTTGTTCCACTTCTCGCTTTGAGGAAGCGCGAAAAGCTTGACTTCAGTAATGCGCGGCTCCTCATCGGTCTCATCGTAAAACATTTCGCCATCTGTGATATCACCGATGATTATCCGGGTGAAATGCGTGTATCCGATCTCGATTCCTGCGGGAATCTCTTTGCCGGTTTCGCTCTTCTTAACGGAGATCTTCATTATGACCGGATGCCCCGAATAGTGCTTATCCGTAACGAGATCGATGAGCGTGTCAATTTCGCTGTCTTTAAAATATTCATTCAGATTCCAGAGCTTTACCTCACCATTCTCTTTGTAGAACAATGCTGCGATCCTTCCTTCAAGCCAGAAAGAACCATCGGAAGAATTATCGATTAAATGCGCGGAAACATTGCCTTCATATCCTGCAGATGCCTCTATTGTCTGTATGGTGCGGAGAGCTTCTCTTGTGGCTGACGCAGGCTCATCGTAGTCATAAAGCATCTCGTTAAGCCCGAATATCATCCCATCACTGGAGGCCTTCACCTGGTGTCTGGCACCGATATAGAGGGCAGCCGAAACGAGCAAAATAACCAATATTGCCATAAGCTCTGCCAGAACAAGAGCTTTAATTTTTCCCTTTTTTGAATTTTTCATAACCGTTTCTCCTGATCATCCTCAATAAGACGTCACTCAAACAAAACGGTAACCCTCCTTAACGACTGTCTCAATGTGACTGCCGTATTCTCCAAGGGCCTTGCGGAGTCTCTTGATATGGGTGTCCACGACACGGTCATTGCCGTCGTAATCAAAGCCCCATATGCGGTCCAGGATCTGTACCCTGGAAAGAACTCTTCCGCGGTTGGAGATGAAGTAGCTGAGAAGATCAAAATCGAGAGACGCCAGTTTGATCTCTTTTCCGTTAAGAGCAACTCTGTGCGTCACAAAATCAACGGAAAAGCCGCCATCTGAGAAAGTCTTTCCCGTCATGGCACGGCCGCCGGCACGCTCAAGCACTGCTTTGCATTTTGCAACGAGAACAGGCAGAGAAAACGGTTTGGTGACATATTCGTCCGCGCCGAGCGAATAGCCCAGGAGCTGGTCCTTCTCCTGAACCTTTGCCGTGGCAAGGATCACCGGTATGTCTTCTCTGGAACGGATCTTGCGCAAAAGATCAAATCCGCTCATTCCGGGCATCATAACGTCAAGCAGCACGAGATCAAATCTCTCGTCAAGGAACTTTTCCCACGCATCATCGCCGTCCGGAACCGAAACCACTTCAAAGCCGTTGTCGGAAAGAAAATCCGTAACGACTTCTCTGAGATTATCGTTATCTTCTGCAAATAAAATGCGTGGCATGATCTTCTCCCTCGTTTTGTTTGTTGACGCTATGTTAAACCGGCGTTGTGTACTCCATGTGTCAGATGGTCTGTGAATCATTATACCAAGTAAAAACACCATGGAATAAAAAACGGCCCGCAAAAACTGCGGGCCTGTTAATCAGGATAATTACAGTTAAGTCTTAAACTTCACCTTCGCCCTGAAACCGTCCGGCTCAGATGCCAGTTCAAGCTTATAACCTAATATCGCAAGGTTGTTGTCTGCTATAGCCAGCCCTACTCCGGCGCCTTTACTGCCTCTTGAATCTTCGCCTTTGACAAACGGCTTTTTGAGTGAATCAACATCATCGTAAATCTTGTCCGTCTTATTGGTTATCGTAAGCGCATCAGGCTCGATGGCGATATCAACAGCACTTCCTTCTTTCCCGTATCTGTCGCAATTCGAAAGGAGGTTCTTGATCGCCTGGGAAAGGACCTTTCTGTCTGTTATAAGGGTAATGTCATCACCTTTGATCTCCGTTTTCATTCCGGGGAAATCTTTCAGACATTCAGTGACAAGGGCCTTCACGCTTAACTCTTCCTTGTTAAGATTTACCTTGCCTGACTCACTTTTGGAGAGCAGGAGAATATCGCCGATCATGTGATCCATAGCCACGACTTTATCATTGATATCATTCTTGTATTCGAGCACTTTCGCGGAGTCGTGAGAAGATTCCTCGAGATTCTCCAGATAAAACATTATCGTGGATAAAGGCGTCTTAAGATCGTGCGCCATTGCCTCTGTTGTCTTGACCCTGTAATCGAAGATCTCCCAAACAGTTTTATCTTTCTGGTATCTGATAATCGCAAGAACCAGCGCAACGACGACTGCCGCAACCAGATCAGCAAGTATTATAAATGCACAGTAAAATGGTGCGATTACAAAAACATTGTCTATTTTATAACCACTGACATCAACGCTCCAAGAGTTATCTACCTCGAAATCCATTTCCCTGGAAATCTCTGATATGTTTTCGAAATCCTCTTTGTCAAAGGTGCGGGTTTCTCCACCGACAACCGGAAATGCATGATAATACAGATCCTTTGTAGAAAGGTCGGTCGCTATCCTGTATGCCGGAATAAGCTGACAATCATCCCCGCGATCAAATTCCAATTTTTCATAGCCCTTAGTATCAGCCGGAGTGCAATCCACTTCATAGTGCTTATCTTTTATAACGAATTCAATAACCCCCGGAAGAAAAGTATGATCATCGCGGTTCACATAAGCACTTCTAATGTATTCATATCTGGCATGATAAAAAGGTGAGAAAAACACATTCGGATCCCGTTCATAACGGTAGTAATAATCTGTATCTTGTCTTTCGTCTCTATACCCGTTCTCTCTCAGAAACTCATTCAGGGGATCGAGATATGAGATATCTTCTATGAATAATACTTGCGGATCTTTATACCCAACATCACCGTAAATATAGAAGAATGCAGTATCTTTATCAGTGGCCATTCTGAGATCACCGACATGAACCTCTGCGTAGTTATAGCCCGCCATCTGGTAAAGGGCAAGTGACAGTTTCAGATCGTTCAGACAATCCTTGTGTTCGTCGCTGCCGGGTTCCGTTTTCGAAAGCGCTTCTGCACGTTCTACTATTTGGCTGAAATAGTCTTTTGTGGGCTCATGTATCACACGGTCAAGAAGAAAATCGTAATATCTATCGATTGCATATACAGCCACGATCGACAATAAAACCAGACAGATCAGAAATCTGACAATAAATATTTTCCCAAACCTGGGTTTGGTAATAACTTTCTTACGCATAAACTTACTCCTTATTATTCCGGTCAGACTATTTTGTAACCGCCGCCGATCACAGTCTTGATCGCTCCACCATAATTTCCCAGACTCTTTCTGAGCTTCTTGATCTGGCTGTCGACAACTCTGTCGGTACCATCAAATCCGACACCCCATACAAGATCCAAAAGTCTGTCTCTGTCGAGAACAATACCCTTGTTCTCCATAAGAGCTTTAAGGAGGAAATATTCTTTGGGAGAAAGTGTAACTTCCTGTCCGCCGGCAACAACTTCCATGCGGAGCGGGTACAGTCTGATGCCGCCGCACTCGATAACATCTTCCCTGGTAAGTTCAGCCTCAGTTCTGCTGAGCAGTGCCAGGCACTTGGCATACAGGACCTTAGGCGAGAATGGTTTGACCATATACTCGTCGGCGCCGATCTCATAGCCTTTAAGGATGTTGTCTTCATTTCCGAGCGCAGTAAGGAACACAATAGGACATCTGCTTTTGCGGCGGAGAGCCTTACAGACTTCAAAGCCGTTTGGCCCTGGAAGCATGACGTCCAGTATCGCGATATCAAAATCTTTTCCGTCTATGAGTTTCATCGCACTGGTGCCGTCCGGAGCGGTGTAAACGTCAAAAGAACCCTTGTTTTTGAAATATCCGGCAACAAGCGCAAGCAGCTCTTTATTATCTTCAACGACTAAGATCCTGACCATCAGAATTCCCTCCTTGAAGAAATGCTACAATACGCATGTGACCGTTGTATGACCATAATTGAAAAAATTCCCTGCTGAATCTTTAATCCTTCCTTTTCAAAAATGCCATAACAAGAGAAACTATTGCTGCAACAAAGAAAACCATTGCAAGTGTATTAAGTAAAGCTGATGTCATATGTATTCCTCTCCAATATATTTATCTTTCTCTAAATTTTATGCATTCCTGAAGGAGTTCGATGATATCAGCATACAACTTTTTATCCTCGCTGCTCATCATGTTGAACCTTGAGAGGATATGTTTATCCACTCTTACACTGAAGTCGAAAAAGACCTTCCTGCATTCAGCAAGGGGCATTTCAGGATAAAGCCATACTTCAAACCACTTGTCCGCTTCGGATATGGAATCGTTTCCGCCCAGCTGCTTTTCGCGCGCCTCACGGGATGCTTTGCTGCGTTTGCGGATCTCGAAAACTGCTGCTATCACAGATATAGCAATCAATGCTATCGGGAAGATTAATTTGGTATTTGAATCCATCTCCGGGAACAGTCCGCTTCTGTTTAAAAACAGCATTGAGATCATGAAAGCAGCAAATCCGATAAGGATTAACGCAGGGTTTTTAACCTGCTTATCCATTATCGAGCCCTTGTTTTTGACGTATTCCTTATAACCTTCCTCATCGAACTTGCGGTTATCATCTGTAAATGCATCCTGATATGCCGAATATGATTCGCCGGCAACATTTTTCACATAGTCCTCGAAAGACATGCCGCTATGATCTTCTTCATCGTAATCTGCCGGAGTCTGTTCGTTTGCAGCTTCAGCTGGTTCTTCTTTAACAACAGCAGTCTTTGCACGAATAAACGATAAGTATTCATCGTAACGTTCCCTCTTGAGAGGGTCGGACAAAATGCCATAAGCTTTGTTGATTTCTTGTGTAATTGCAGCAGCATCAGGCTTATCAGGATTGAGATCCGGATGCCATTCTTTTATGAGACTCCGGTATGCCATCTTTATTTCTGCCGGAGAAGCATCTTCGGATATTTCAAACAATTCATAGTATGTCATCTGCAGATTTTCGTTCACTGTTGTTCCCAATTAATAACCCATATCAAACAATCACAGTCTATAGCTGCTGTCCGGCTTCTAATCAATTCTACTACACCGGAAGAATTACTTCATTCATTCGAACAACAGAAAATGCGGCTAGTGATAGAATATATTCATGAAAATCTATTTCGCACCATTGGAAGGCATCACAAATCACATATTCCGCAATACTTTTGACGGGATCTACGGTCATGTGGACAAGTATTTTTCGCCGTTCATCTCGCCGTCTGAAAAGTGTGCCATGACACCCAAGGAGCGAAAAGACCTCGCCCCGGAAAATAACACCGGTATAAACCTGGTTCCCCAGATCCTTACATGCAGATCGGACTGCTTTATCAAAGCAGCCGCAGAGCTCCATGAGATGGGTTACAGCGAGATAAATCTCAATCTCGGCTGCCCCTCAGGCACCGTCTGCGCCAAGGGCAAAGGCGCGGGATTCCTCCCTGAGACACTGGCACTTCAGAGGTTTCTGGATGACATTTACTCCTATGGAGAATCCGGCGGTGTGAAGATATCGATCAAGACAAGGCTCGGCTACTATAATCCCGACGAGTTCTACGATCTTCTGGAAATCTTTAACAACTTCCCCGTAAGCGAGCTGATCGTGCACCCCAGGATAAGATCCGACTTCTATAAGGGTGAGCCCCGCAAGGAGTATTTCGCATATGCTTTAGAGCACTCGAAAAATCCGCTCGTTTATAACGGGAATATCTTTACATGCAAGGATTACGAAGAGTTGGTAAATTCGTTTGGCAGCGCCCTTGATCCCGTGATGCTGGGCAGGGGCCTTATATCCGACCCGTCTCTTGCAGATAAGCTCAAGGGCCTTGAAACGCAGACTGATTTTGCCAAATTCAAGCAGCTCCATGACACCGTTTATCATGGATATCAGGACGTCATGTCGCCTGACATCAATGTGCTCTACAAGATGAGGGAGTTGTGGTCTTACTGGCAGGCGCTTTTCGATGGCAAAGAGCGCGACATCAAAAAGCTCCTGAAAGCTAAGAAATACGCAGAGTACGATGAAGCAGTAAACCGCATTCTGCAGGGCTAAGCAACGGTCTTCAACTCGTTTGCACCGGCTGGATATCACCGCTAAATGCCGCCGCTAAACGCCATAGCAAGCGAGAGTAATATGGCATAAGCAGCCATCAGCATCTCCAACTGATAAATAACCAAGCTGATTATTGCGAGTGCTTTGCCTTTCAGCTTCTTACGAATGGATGTGATAAGTCCGACGATCGAAAGAACAAATCCGGCAACAAATGACATTATAAAAGCCGTAACCCCAATATCTGTGAGTATCAGGATGATTTCACGGTTGATTGTGGTCAAAACAGCTTTGCGGAAAAACATATCAGCAAATATGACAAGCGTATAAATCACGACCGGTGTGACCGCAAGAATAAATCCCGTCACTGCTGCCTTGCTGTATGATCTGCCCATCTTATCCATATGACCTCCATATCTTCACGCATTGATATGTACCGGGATTGCTTCTGCCTTTTATTCTTTTTCCACGTTTAGTTCCTTAAGATTCTTTTCAGCAAATGCTTTGTATTTCGTGTCGCCGCCAAGATCGTATGCGGTCTGGAGATATTCCTTTGCCCTCTCAGGCTCACCCTTCAGGATAAGCAGTTTTCCCAATGCATACGAATAGCTTGCCTTGCCTAAAGGCAGAAGGGGCTTTACCGTTTCCATCATTTTCTTGTAGTGCTCTTCGGCGCCTTCGTAGTTGCCCTGCTTTATGCGGATCGCATATTCCACATTCTTGATGCTGATCTCACAGTTCTCTTTTAATTTGGTGTTTTTCATTTTCTCAATCATTTTTCTGAGATTTTCGATCTCGGCCTGAGTCTGCTCGAACTGGCATGTTGAAGCGTAGTAATCCATCATGGAAAGGCTTTTCGCGACCTGATAACTCTTGCTCGTGATCTTCTGGCAGCAGTCATAGACGGCGTCGTAATCATTAATGACAGCATATCCGCTGGCAAGGAATGTGTTGTAGATCGATATGATAACTCTGTTTTTCGCCTTGCCATTAAACAGGGCATGAATCTCGCTTAAGTATCTATGCGCCTCGCAGTTGCTGAGGAACGGGGCTATTTCAGTATTGATTTTCTTGGCAGTAAGATTTGTAAAGACTGCCGCGTTTACAAGGACCAGGCATACCGTTGGAAAGAATACCAGTAACGGAGCACACCACACTTTGTTCCACAACATGAACATTGATACGACCATGCAGACGATCAGGGCAATTCCTATACACCAATATGCGATATGGTATTTCTTGTAAAGATTGATCATCAGATATTCTCACTTCTTGATTTTTCAATTAATTATATAGCATTACATTACGTCTGGAGGTCTCGCCTCACCGCCGATTGCGACTATTAAAAGCAATCCGACCATCATGACCATTATCACCGTCGCAATCAGGAAAATAACTATTCCGATTATAGAGAACGCTTTGCCCTTTAACCTGAAACGGATGGAATTTACTAGTCCTATGATCGAATAAACTATGCCCAGACGGTTCGTCAGAAAAATGCCGATGGCAATTGGAATGATCAGCATGTCGAAAAGGTCCCTGCCGAGCATAAAAAGCATGCTGTCATTAAATACGAAAAAGCTCACTAAAACCAATGATGAAAGCGTGAGAACAAAACCTGCCACAGAAGCCTTGCTGTAATAATACGGATAGTCCTTTTCGTTCATATCAGGCACCTCACCTAAGCCTATAGAGCGTCCAGATATTCCCTGCTGTTAACTTCAAGATACTCATCACAGAACTCAGATACCGCATCAAGAAGCGCAGTTTTCTCGTCTTCAGCCTCTTCATCATCCAGACCAATGATATATTTGCCGTCGCGTCCCACGGGATCCCATTCCGTAAGGATGAGCAGAGTCTCTGTATCAAAGGCAGTCCTGATCTTCACATCATCGTAATCCTCATACGGATGAGGATAGTCCATGACTTCATGCCCGTCTCTTAAAAGCCTCATGCACAAAACGGTATCCCTGTGGATTTCCATAACTTCAAGTGAAATATCGTGGCGCTCGCCAAGCCTTGTCTTTATGATCTCTCTTGCTTCAGGTTCAAACGATGCAACAAGCGAGTCCACAAATTCCTTCTTATCTGCTTCTTCAATGATCTTATTCGGGAAATCAGACACTATAAACTTGTCTTCGAAAACGATATTCGACTGAAAGATCTTATCCATAACTAACGGATGATTAAACGTAATACCCATATGCTCCGTATCAACATATTCTTCACCGGAGCGCGTATAAATAACGGTTCTGTTCAGACCTTCAATAACGATCTTAGAAATATCCTTGTACGGAACTTCAGTGCTCTTAAAAAGCTTCTTGATTACAATACCGTACTCATTTGCATCAATCTTCATATTCCTTAACCCCCGTTTCCGAAATATTCCTGTTTACGCAGATTATAGCATTCAGATAGCAGCTTCGGGCGCTTCGCCGTCAAGGGACGGCCAAGGGCCTCGCCTAAAGGCGCCCCTGACTGCTTGCCCGAAGCCGCTTAAAGTGGTGTTCAAGAGGCGGATTCCCCGCCTCCCATCTGACGATGCAAGGCTCAACTATTAGTGGGAAATTCCTTAATACAGTGTCGGTTTATTCAGGGGTTTTCGGTGGAATTTTGCAGGCTTTTGTCGGCTTTTTGGAGATCCTTGCAGGCGTTTGCAGGTTCTAAGGCGGCTCCTTGTATGGAATCTTGTCGTTTTGGCTCAGTCATTGTGGGCATAACAATTGTATTGATATATCGACAAGATAGCACTAAAGGTTGGGAACAAAATCGACAATTGCCGGCATGGAACATACAAAAGCCGACAATAATGGGCAAGAAAGCACTGAAAAGCCTGCAGGAAACCGACACTGTACTAAGGTTTTCAGGCATATATGGAGTGGAATCGGGCAGGTCTATCCGGCATCAGACGGGCTTATTTGGAGTCCGAGAGCTTATCTTGAGTCAGGCAGTCTTATCTGGCGTCCGGCAGCTTTGATGCAGGAGGTGCCATTGCACCTCTTGAACACCCTTCTGCGCCAGCAAAGGCACTGCAGTCAAGGGTATCAAAGTTAAGGCCCGCCGTCCCTTGACGGCAGGCCTTGCTGGTGCAACTTGGATTAGTTTGAGATTCAGGTTTCTTCTGTCTCGGCGGGCGTGGTCTTCTTCTCTTTGACGTTCTTGTCTTTCATGAAGCGGTCAAGGATGCCCGAGAAGTAGGTGCCGGCCATCTTGTCGATCTCGAAGACCTTGATGACCTGGATGATGATGATCGCGAGGACAGGTCCGATGAGGAAGCCTGCAGCGCCCCAGATGTAGACACCGGCTGCCATTGCGAGAAGCGTGATGAGCGGGTGCATCTTTAAGGACTTGCCGAGGACGGCAGGTTCAACGAAGCGTCGGATGATGGACATAACGATAAGACCGCCTAAAAGGATGAAGGCGGAGATGAAATTGCCGTTTGCGACCTGGTAGATCATCATGGGGATCATGGTTGCGCTGACACCAAGGACAGGCAGGAAGTCGATGAGTGCCGTGATGATCGAGAGGACGATGGCATATTCGTGAAGTCCTGCGGCCCAGAATACGATGAGGGATTCGACTGCCGTGATGATGAACAGCACAAGATAGCCGCCGAGGACACGGAAGACTGTGATTGAGAGCTCGTTGAGGAGCGTGAATATTCTGTTTCTGAACTTCTTGTTGGGTGTGTTCTTAACGAAGAACTTCATAACAGCGGGGCCGTCGTTGATGAAGTAGAAGCCGCTCAAGAGGATGCTGATTACGAAGAAGACGCCGTAAGGAAGGTTGCCGACGAGCTGCCAGACCTTGGAGAGGGCCGTGCTGGCGAGCTGAGGGACATTCTTTATGATCGTCTGGCCCATGTTGGTGATGCTCTCGCTCAGGGATTCGACCATATCGGCTGTTAAGAAGCCGCCGTTGTCGACGCTGAAGCGGTCTATGATCTGGGTGTTGACCATTTCGCCGGGCTTGATGGTCCTCGAGAGGTCAACTATCGTGACAAGGAGGCTGTTTGCCTGGTAGACAAGGCCTATGCAGGTGAGCACGATCAGGATGAATACGACGATATTTAAGATTACATAGACGACGAGCGATGTCTTTGTGTGGGTTGACTTGCGCTTGCCGGGCTTGATTTTCGTGGCATCCTTGTCAAAGAGCTTCGAAATAGGCTTTGCCATGAGAACTGACGTTTTCGAGAGCAGGAAGCCTATAAGGAACGGCACGAGAATGACTACGATGATCTTGCCGAGGTACAGAGCGCCGACGAGGATCGCGACGATAAGGATGAACTTGAGCATGGACATGACAGAAGCTCTGTCGCGCTCGTAACGCTCGATGTCACTTAAAGGTTTGGTTTCTCCCTTTGGAGATCTGGTCTTGTTTTTTACTTCCATTTTTTAATTCCTGTTTCCTATTTTTATTCCCCTAAACTGATACCCTTTTTATAATCGTACACCCTTTGTCAACAGTATCCAGAAGACTATGAGGATGAGGACGCCCAGGATCAGGTTGACATTGAAGCCGTACAGCGCACTGTTTGCAAGGCCTCCATCCCTGTCTTCAGGGCCTTTCCCGTCTCCGTAGATGTCTGCATTGTAGGCGGCGTAGAATTCGCCGAGTGATTTTCTGAAGAAAGCGAAAAGGATCACCGCAACGATGATGGCGGGGATCGTGGCAAAATACATGGTGCTCGGGATGTCGCTGTAGACTCTTATCGTCGTGAGGTCGATCTCATAGAGGATGGAATCGATCATGATGCCCGTAAGGCGCGAACCGATGAGCGCGAGGATCGGACCGTAGATATTGCCGGAGTTCTTGCGCACGATGCAGAGCCACCATCCGATTATGAGGATGGAAATGACATCCATGAGATCGAAAGCAAATAACGCCATGAGGAGCGGGACAATGACGAAAGCCAGTCTCTTGTTGTTCTCGGAAAAGCCCTGCCAGACGGCGCCGAAGAAGAAAAGCGAGAATCCGAAGGCAGGAACGATAGTATCTATGAGGATCTCAAGGAGCAGGGTCTGTCCTGTCAGGCCGTCAACGTGGTAAAAAACAGCCGGAAACATGACCGCGCCGCCGAATCTGAGCCAGAGCGAGGTCAGGATGTTATGAAATGAGACCTTTACGAGATATACGGGCGCACCTGAAAGGAATGACAGGATCAGGACGCCTATTCCGGTGTAATGACCCGTGATGCAGATGCCGCCGCGCTCGGCAATGAGCACAGAGGGCGCGACGAACGCGAACATCACGATCATGATGACCGTAATTGCGCAGCCGATCAGGGATGTCGATGAGAACTGGAATGCTCCGGAGAACATGAGTTTTAAGATAAGGGCAGCTATGGCAAAGCCTGCTGCACCGTAAAATACGGGATATCCCCAGTTATAAGGCTTCGGGATTCTGAATGCGCGTAATATGAGATCTCTTGCGGACTTCAGGATGTCCATCAGAAATATACTCCGAAAAGATTCATCGTCATGACCATCTTCTCAAAGAAGAAAGGCTCCATGATCGCAAATACGGCGCAGCCCAATGCGAGGAAAGGTCCGAAAGCCATGTAATCCGGGTCTTCCGCAAAGTGGATGGCGGCCTTCTCGCGCTGGATCTTAAGCTTCTCAGCCCTGGGATCCTCAGATTCGGCGATCCTCTTCTTCTCTGCAGCGATCCTTCTTCTCTTTCTGATGAGGAGCGGGACTGCAAAGAGAATAGCCGAGAAGATCGATACATACATAAGGACGATAAGTCCGTAGCAGCCTGTAATAAGGCCGGTTGCAAACAAAAGTCTCATGTCGCCCATTCCCATGCCTTCGCGGCCGAGGAATGTGATAGACAGGAAGCCGATAAGCCAGATAACACCGCCGCCAACAACGGATGCGATGACCTTGTTGAGGATGGGCATCCACCATTTGGCGTCAGGTGTGAACCAGACAGAACCTTCGAAAAAGTCTGCCGCGATGGAAAGAACGCCGCAAGCTGCGATATAGATGGAAAACTGGTCCGGAATGATCCTGTTGAGCTTATCTGCCATCATGACCAGCATAAGTGCGGGAATTACAAGTAAAATGACCGCAAGATGCATGGGTCTGAAGTGCTCTATATAGTCAACTCTGCAGAAATAAACGGTCACGCAGTAGCACGCAACGCAGAACGCAGCAGCAATAAGGCCCTCCGGGAAAGGTCTCATGCGCTTGGATGGCCTGTAATCAGGGTCTTCGGGCGTTACACCGTAATCCTGAAGCCATTTGTCGGGAAATTTCCCGAACAGATATGTAATCAGTGCGCCTGCGAGCACACCTGCCACAACGGCTAAAACATAGTAAATTGCTATATTCATAATCAGTAGAAGTTTAATATACCGGAAGGAAAAATACAAATGGGAGGGGCGGTTTTCGGGCAGATTCACGCAATAATCATACGAAGTTCAAACCTTCTGTTAAAAATCAGTAAATTTCGGTGAATTTTGTCAGTTTTCGGATTTTCCCGTTGTCAAATAAACACGCATGAATAGTGGATTTTGGGCGGTTTTTGGCTAAAAAATCGAACTTTTTTTATTAAATTGCGCACGCCCTACGTTACAGTTATAATCAAACGTAATTATTTTGGAGGTAAGTAGATGTCTTTGGGGTAAGGAAGGCATCGAAGAAGGACAATGGCAACAGTTACAGCAAAAGCGCTTGAACAGATGATGCAGGCCCATGTAAGAGCTGAAACGGGACTGAGCCTTGAGCAGGCTACACCCCGTGATTACTGGACAGCGCTGTCAAAGAGCATCGTTGAGATCATTTCCGAGAACTGGATGGCAACAAGGCACAAGTACAATCAGGGCCGTCAGGCTCACTACTTCTCGGCCGAGTTCCTCGAGGGACGCTCAATGCTCAACAATCTCGTAAACCTGGGTATTTACGATCAGGCAAAGGACGCTCTCGCATCTTTCGGACTTGATATCACAGATATTCTCGAGCAGGAAACAGACCCGGCTCTGGGTAACGGCGGTCTGGGACGTCTTGCAGCATGCTTCCTCGATTCATGCGCAACACTCAACCTTCCTGTCACAGGCTACGGAATCCTCTATCGTTACGGCCTTTTCAGACAGGCAATCGAGAACGGTTTCCAGAATGAGTATCCTGACTCCTGGATGGAGCACGGATATCCTTTCATTCTCCCCAGATATGACCGCAAGGTTAAGGTCCACTACTCAGACATCGACGTCTGGGCAGTCCCCTGCGACCTTCCTATCACAGGTTACGGCACAAAGAACGTAAACCTCTTAAGACTCTGGAAGGCTGAGCCCGCACAGGAGTTCAACTTCAATCTCTTCAATTCACAGAGATTCGACGACGCAGTAATCGAGAGAAACCGCGTTCAGGACATCTGGAGAGTCCTCTATCCGAACGACACTTCCTACGACGGAAAGGTCCTCCGTGTAAGACAGCAGTACTTCTTCGTTTCCGCATCTTTACAGGACATCATCTACAGATATAAGAAGTATCACGGCGACGATCTCCATGATTTTGCCAAGTACAACACGATCCAGCTCAACGATACACACCCTGTAGTCGCTATCCCTGAGCTCATGAGACTCCTGGTCGACGAGAACGGCATCGAGTGGACAGAGGCTTGGGAGATCGTTAAGGCTACATTTGCTTATACAAACCACACGATCATGGCAGAGGCACTCGAGAAGTGGGATATCTCCATCTTCCGTTTCCTCTTCCCCCGTATTTTCGAGATCATCGAAGGCATCAACAACCAGTTCCGTGCACAGATGTACGAGGCAGGCCTCTATTCCGAGCTCATCGACCGCATGTCTCCTCTTGGTGACGGCAAGATCCACATGGCTTGGATGGCTATCTACGGTTCTCACTCCGTAAACGGCGTTGCTGCCCTTCACACAGACATCCTCAAGAACGAGACACTCAAGGACTGGTACAACATCTATCCTGAGAAGTTCTCCAACAAGACAAACGGCGTTACACCCAGAAGATGGCTCAGATCCTGCGATCCTGACCTCGCTAACCTCATCACTGACCTCCTCGGCAGCGATAAGTGGGTAACGAACCTCGACCTCTTGAAGGATCTCGAGAAGTACAAGGACGATGACAAGATCATGAAGAAGTTCATCGCCATCAAGAAGGCTAACAAGAAGCACCTTTCCGAATATCTCGAAAAGACAAAGGGCATCAAATTGAACCCCAACTCCTGCTTCGACGTACAGATCAAGCGTCTCCACGAATACAAGAGACAGCTCCTTAACGCCCTCTATGCTCTTAACCTTTACGACAGACTCAAGGAGAATCCGAAGCTCGACATGCCTCCGGTAACTATCCTTTTCGCTGCAAAGGCTGCTCCGGGCTATTTCAGAGCCAAGGCAATCATCAAGTTCATCAACGAGATCGCCAAGCTCATCGATAATGATCCTGCAATGAAGAACAAGCTCAAGGTCGTATTCGTTGAGAACTACAACGTTTCCGTCGGCGAGAAGATGTTCCCTGCAGCAGACGTTTCCGAGCAGATCTCCACAGCAGGCCTTGAGGCTTCCGGTACAGGCAACATGAAGTTCATGATGAACGGTGCCGTAACCCTCGGTACACTTGACGGCGCTAACGTTGAGATCGCTGAGTGCGTAGGCGACGACAACATCTACATCTTCGGCTGCCGCTCACAGGATATGGCTGCTACAAAGGCTTACTACAACCCGAAGTGGCAGTATGAGAATATCCCCGGCCTCAAGAAGTGCTTAGACCGCCTGGTTGACGGCTCTTTCAACGATGAGGGCACAGGCATGTTCAACGACCTCTTCAACGGTCTCATCTACGGCTCCAACTGGCAGCCCGGCGATCCTTACTATGTATTGGGCGACTTCGACGACTACAGAAAGCAGAGAGACCGCCTCTACAAGGACTACCAGGACAGCCTCGAGTGGGCAAGAAAGTGCTGGGTCAACATCTGCAATTCCGGCAAGTTCTCCTCCGACCGTACGATCAAGGAGTACGCATCCGGCATCTGGAAGATCAAGCCGCAGAAGATCTGAGCTTTCCGGTAAATTTACTGATTCAAGGGCGCTCCGCATGTTCGGAGCGCCTTTTTTCGCGGGTTCGTGGTGAAGGATGTGCAGTTGGGTGAGCTTTTCCGTAGTTTGGGGCGAGTAGATCACCAGATTTTTGGGGGTCGTTTTTTAGCTTCGATTTTGTGGACATTTTGCTAGCTGAAAAGCTGACTTTTGCGAAAAGACAGCTTTTTGGCCAACTTTTTGGCCGCAAATTCAAAGCTAAAAGTTGACTCGTGATTAAGGGGCACGGAAATGCGGCTTTCCGCATCAACACCTGTCAAAACACCCAAAACAGGCCCTCAAACATCAAGTTTTCCTTAAAATATTATATATAATGACAATCCCGTCCATTTTGTTGTATAATCTCTTTTAAATCTTTTAAGGAGGAACTTAATATGCCCATTTTCCAGGACCAAAAGGGAAAGAACATTTCCAACTTCCAGAAGATGATCGATGAGAAGAAAAATACCATACGCAAGTATTACGATGAGATCGGCCATCTCTATTATGGACAGTACAAGGATGTTAACGTTGATATGACAAAGGATATCAACGCCAGATGCGAATCCATCTCCAACCTCTACATCGAGATTGAAGACCTCAATGTTAAGATCCTCCGAGAGAGAGGCCTCAAGAAGTGCGCAGTCTGCGGCACGGAGAATAACCTTTCCAACGCTTTCTGCTTCAAGTGCGGTGCAAGATTTGATGACGCTGATGCAGTTCCCGCTGACGTTATCGCTCCTCCGAACGCTTCTGCTACGCCCTCTCGTCAGGAAAAGAAGACTACAATAGAACCCGCTGCGGCACCTGCAGCTGAGATTGCTACAGCAGATCAGACACAGGAAGCAACAGTCGAGGGCAAGGAGGAATAAGGAGCAATATGGCAAAGATTTTCGAAGAAGAGTCAAGAACATTTTCAGAGTACCTCTTGGTACCCAATCTCACAACTGAGAAGAACACACCTGATCAGGTAGACCTGTCCGCACCTATCGCAAAGTACAAGAAGGGCCAGGAAGAGTCACGCCTTAAGATCAATATCCCTATGGTATCTGCAGTAATGCAGGCTGTTTCTGACGACGGTATGGCAATCGCGCTCGCAAGATGCGGCGGTCTGTCATTTATCTTCCAGTCACAGTCCATCGAGTCACAGTGCGCAATGATCCGCCGTGTTAAGAAGTACAAGGCCGGAATCGTTGAGTCCGACTCCAACCTCTCTCCTGAAGATACTCTTGAGAAGGTTATAGAGCTCCACGAGAGAACAGGCCACGGCACGGCAGCTGTTACTGAAGACGGTACAGCAGAAGGCAAGCTCTTGGGACTCGTTACAACACGTGACTACCGTGTTTCCAGACTCTCACTTGATACCAAGGTCAAAGAGTTCATGACTCCTATCGAAAAGCTCGTTACAGCACCTGAGGGCACATCCCTTAAGGAAGCTAACGACATCATCTGGGACAACAAGATCAACCAGCTCCCTATCGTAAATTCCGAAGGCAGACTCGTTGGTCTCGTTTTCCGTAAGGACTACGAATTCCACAAGGCAAACCCTTATGAGCTCTTAGACTCTGAGAAGAAGCTCATCGTTGGTGCCGGAATCAATACAAGAGACTATCAGGAACGTATCCCTGCACTCCTGGAAGCAGGCGCTGACGTTCTCTGCTTGGACTCCTCCGACGGTTTCTCCGTATGGCAGGAAAGAGCACTCAAGTGGTGCAAGGAGAATTATCCTGACGCCATCATCGGTGCAGGCAACGTAGTTGACGCTGAGGGCTTCAGATTCTTAGCTGACTGCGGTGCAGACTTCATCAAGATCGGTATCGGCGGCGGTTCCATCTGCATCACACGTGAGCAGAAGGGTATCGGCTGCGGTCAGGCTTCTGCCGTACTCGCTGTTGCTAAGGCACGTGACGAGTATTTCAAAGAGACAGGATATTACATTCCTCTGTGCTCTGACGGCGGTATCGTTCATGACTACCACATGGCTTTGGCTCTCGCTATGGGCGCTGATTTCATGATGCTCGGACGTTATTTCGCAAGATTCGACGAATCCCCTACGAGAAAGCTTCTTGTAGGCGGCACATATGTTAAAGAGTATTGGGGCGAAGGCTCCAACCGTGCACGCAACTGGCAGCGTTACGACGACGGCGGCAAGGGCGGCAAGATGGCTTTCGAGGAAGGTGTTGACTCTTACGTTCCTTATGCAGGTAACCTCAAGGACGGCCTCGACGTATCCCTTGCAAAGGTTAAGGCAACAATGTGCTCCTGCGGCTCCTCTTCCATTGAGGAATTCCAGCAGAAGGCACGCCTCGTAGTCGTTTCCTCCACATCCATCATCGAGGGCGGCGCACACGACGTTATCCAGAAGGAAAACGACAGAACAGCGAGATAATTTTCGAACACTCGAAAACAGAATAAACGATATCCAAACAAAAGGAGACATAACATGGCTGACGAAATCATCAAGAAGCAGATTACCAAGGAAGGTTACGACGAATTACAGAATGAGCTTTCCGAGCGTAAGACCAAGAAGAGAAGCGAGATCGCCGCAAGAATCGAAGATGCTAAGGCACAGGGCGACCTTTCAGAGAACTCCGAGTACGATGAAGCGAGAGCCGAGCAGGCTGAGAACGAGACACGTATCGAAGAGCTCGAAGCTATCCTCAAGGCTGTTGAAGTTGTTGACGATTCCAACCTTTCCACAGATAAGGTTTCTCTGGGTTCCACAGTAACCCTCCAGAACACTGCAACAAAGCAGGAATACAAGTACAAGCTCGTTGGTGAGTCCGAGATCGACTTCAAGAAGAAGAGAATCTCCGAGAACTCCCCTGTAGGAAGAGCAATCTCCAACCAGAAGAAGGGCAAGACAGTATCCGTCTCCACTCCTTCCGGCATCATCAAGTACAAGATCATCAAGATCGAGAAGTAATCCTTGTACCTGATTTTCAAAAACTATAACTAGAACAGAGAGTAACTATGGCTAAGAAATTTGTACCTCAGACAGAACCTTTAAGTGCAGAAGAGATCCAGGAACAGACCAGATTCCGTATGGAGAAGCTCAAAGCCCTCCAGGCAGAAGGCAAGGATCCTTATGAAGAGCTTACATACGACGTAACAAACCACTCAGTTGAGATCACCGGCGATTACGATTCTTTCGCAGGCAAGACCGTAAGAGTTGCAGGACGTCTTATGAGCAAGCGCGGCATGGGTAAGGTATCTTTCTGCGACCTTTACGACAGAAGGGGCAAGATCCAGATCTTCACAAAGATCGACAACCTCCCTGAAGAAGAGTACAAGGCATGGCAGAACCTCGATATCGGCGACCTGGTCGGCGTTGAGGGTGAGGTTTACATGACCGAGAAGGGCGAGGTATCCATCCTCACCAAATCCTACAAGCTCCTTGCCAAGTGCCTCCATCCCCTCCCGAACAAGTATCAGGGATTAAAGGACACAGAGATCCGTTACCGTCAGAGATATCTGGACCTCATCGTTAATCCCCAGGTTAAGGAGACTTTCGAGAAGAGATCCAAGGTCATCAAGGAGATCCGTAATTTCCTTTCTGACAGAGACTTCATGGAAGTTGAGACTCCCCTGCTCGTAACCAACGCAGGCGGCGCTGCTGCAAGACCGTTCCTTACACACTTCAACGCTCTTGATATCGACTTAAAGCTCCGTATCTCCTTGGAGCTCTATCTCAAGAGACTTCTTGTAGGCGGCTTCGAGAGAGTCTTCGAGATCGGCAGAGTTTTCCGTAACGAAGGCATGGACACACGTCATAACCCTGAGTTCACGCTCATGGAGCTCTACCAGGCATACACAGACTACAATGGCATGATGGAGCTCACAGAGTCCATGTTCCGCTATGTAGCTGAGAAGGTCTGCGGCACAACACTTATCAAGTACGGCGATCTCGAGATCGACTTCGGCAAGCCCTTTGAGAGACTTACGATGAACGATGCGATCAAGAAGTATGCAGGCATCGATTTCGATACTGTAGAAGGCGACGAGGCAGCGAAAAAGCTTGCTGACGAGCACCACATCGAATATGAGACATGGCACACAAAGGGTGATATCGTTAACCTCTTCTTCGAGGAATACTGCGAAAAGAACCTTCTCCAGCCTACATTCATCATGGACCACCCTATCGCCATCTCCCCTCTTACCAAGAAAAAGAAGGGCGAGCCCGAGAAGGTAGAGAGATTCGAGCTCTTCATCAACACATGGGAAATGTGCAACGCTTACTCAGAGCTCAACGATCCTATCGACCAGCGCGAGAGATTCGCTGCTCAGGACGCTACAGCTGAAGCAGGCAACGACGAAGCAGACCACACAGATGAGGACTTCCTCAATGCTTTAGAGCTCGGTATGCCCCCTACGGGCGGTATCGGCTACGGCATCGACCGTCTCGTAATGCTCCTTACAGACAGCCCGAGCATCAG
>JAEEGF011766564.1_pt1 | contig 25281 bp, 16 predicted proteins | sample 9134171 | NCBI WGS metagenome assembly JAEEGF01 (sample SAMN16246542, study PRJNA631951) | gut metagenome | biome: gut microbiome; feature: rumen; material: AP-attached | host: Bos | place: Iran: Karaj | collected 2018-10 | reverse complement strand
TTCTTCAATTTTATGAAACGTCTCGATAATTTTTTTAAACTCATAAGCATTAGGAATTGCCTTCTCATCTCTTGTAATTGCACCTTCATTCTCAATCCATTCACAGGTACTAAGGATTTTAGCAATGGTGCTTTTCCCACTGCTTTGAGGCCCGATGAAGAAATTAAATCTTTTTAGATTTATATCGATAGAATCTATAGGGCCTACATGTTTGATGACAAGGTGTTTCATAAATCGTTCAGTTTCACAAAACTATCACAGAGAACTATGCGCAAAGGTAATGTTTTTTTTCGGATCCGCGGATGTTTTTTGTTTTATATTTAATATGAGCCTATTAAATTTAACATTTTAATGGGATTGAATAGGTCGATTTAAAGGCATCCGCGAGAAGGAGCGAACCAGCCAAATACTGTTATCCCAAATCGGGTCAAATACGGGACAGTATTTTAAAAAAATCTTTCTAGTAGAATCCATTTCTAACATCCTACCAAATCTAGAGAAATCCAGGTCAGGCCGCTTCTCTCACCCCGACCCGAAAGAAGGCTGGAGAGAAACATGGGTTTCCCTCCAGTCACTTTTTTGTGACCATCTTGTACCCATTACGGCACCGCCACATACAGCCACTTGGGCCTTGTTGGTGGCATATCTTTTAAGCGCAACAAAGGCACTTGTACAGCATCGTAATGTCAAATTTTTCGGTATGTAGATTTTTTTCACTACTTTTGCATCCTCAAATTATATGTGCTCGTGAAATTGACGTTGCGCAACATCTATGACTCGAGGCGCATCTGGAAGATGGGTCTTATGGTGGTGTCGGTCATCCTCGTGGCTGGCTTTATCTATATGTCCAACCGCATTGTGCGCGACTTGACGCAACAGGAACGCGACCGCATGGAGATTTGGGCCAATGCCACCAAAGAGCTTGCCACCATAGGCACCGAACAGACCGACAGCATGGGCGACCCTATGCCAGCGATGCAGACCGATGTAGACTTCTTGTTGAGCATTATCGAGGGAAACCACAATATTCCCGTACTGTTGGTTGATGATCAGGGCGAGATTATGCTGCACCGCAACTTCCGCTTGCCCGAGCCCATTGACTCGCTGGCACCTTATGCCATCAGTGATGTGAACATGTCGTACCTAAAGAAGAAACTGGCACGGCTACAGAACTCAAGCAACAAGATTGAGATTAAGATTGACGACGAGACCACGCAACACCTCTACTACGAGGACTCGACCACCTTGCGGCAGCTGGCGTGGTTCCCCTATATCCAGTTAGCGGTGATGCTCATCTTCCTGGCGGTGGCCTACTTTGCCTTGATCAGCGTGAAAAAGGCCGAGCAGAACCGCGTGTGGGTGGGACTCTCGAAAGAAACGGCTCACCAGCTGGGCACGCCCATCTCGTCATTGATGGCATGGACGCAAATGCTCGAGTCGATGGGAACCGACCCTGGCATCGTCGCCGATATGGACAAGGATGTGCACCGGCTCAGCGTCATCGCCGACCGCTTCAGCAAGATTGGCTCGATGCCCGACAAGGAACTGGCGTTTATCAACGAGGCGGTGGAGCAAAGCCTGGCCTATATGCGAACACGCATCCCCAAGCGCGTGGAACTCACATTGCACCTCGACGATTCGCAGAACTGTGGTATCATGTTGTGCCAGTCGCTGTTTGAGTGGGTAATGGAGAACCTCACCAAGAATGCCGTTGACGCCATGGATGGCGAGGGACAGCTCGACATCACGGTGACCCGTGGTGATGGCCAGGCAATCATCTTCGTCAAGGACACGGGCAAGGGCATCGCTCGCAAGAATTTCAAGAACGTGTTCAACCCGGGCTTCACCACCAAAAAACGCGGATGGGGATTGGGACTGACACTGGTCAAGCGCATCATCGAGGAGTACCACGGTGGTCGCATCTACGTCAAGGAGAGTGAGTTGGGTCGTGGCACAACCTTTGCCATTGAGTTGCCTATCATTCAAAACTAAGGATAAGGAAGTGGGAATTGAGAACAGTAAACTAACGATGCTGGGTACGGGCAATGCGATGTGTACCCGTTGCTATAACACCTGCTTCTGGCTAGAGACGCCAGGAGGGGGTATGATGGTGGATGCCGGCGGCGGCAATGGCATCTTTCGTCAGTTGCATCGTGCAGGCATCCCCTTTGAGCGCATACATCATCTCTTTCTCACTCACTGCCACACCGACCACATCATGGGCGTCATTTGGATGATTCGCAAGATTTCGCCCTTGATCCATAAGGGAAAGTTCCAAGGCACGCTCACCATCTATTGCCATGACGAAGGCGCCTATGCCTTGCGCACCATGTGTACCTTGATGATGCCCCGCAAGATTTACAGTGCCCTCGACGACACCATCATCCTGCGTGAGGTCAAGCATGGCGAGCAGCTACAGGTCGACGACATGGAGATTACCTACTTTGACATCGGATCGACCAAGACCAAACAGTTTGGGTTCAGTGCCTTGTTGCCCGATGGTCAGCGTCTTACCTGCTTGGGTGACGAGCCTTATAGCGAAGTCGCCGAGCCGTGGGCGCGCGGCTGCGATTGGCTGCTGAGCGAGGCATTCTGCCTCTATAAGGATCGTGCGCAGTTCAATCCCTATGAAAAGCATCACAGTACTGCCCTCGACGCAGGCAGGGTCGCACAACAATTGGGCGTGAAACACCTTGTCTTATATCACACCGAGGACAAGTACCTTACCATCCGCCGCCTTACCTATACCGCCGAGGCCGCCCAGAACTACACCGGCCCCATCTACGTCCCCGACGACATCGAGACAGTCATCCTTCAGGGCTAACTAAAAGGTTGCGTTGAAGGCCGGCGAGTTTGGCGCGCTTGACGGCGCTATGGCTGAATAGGCGGCTGAACTCTTGTTGATCCATGCTAGCGATGCGGTCGCGGGTCAATGACAAGAAGTCATCGGTAGGGTGAAACTCAGTGATTGCAGTAGGCTGTGCATGGCGATTGTGGGGGCAGCACTTCTGGCACTCGTCGCAACCAAACACGCGGTTGCCTAGCACGCTGGAAACCCACTCGGGCAACTCGCCATGATGCTCGATGGTGAGACACGACAGGCATCGTCGTGCATCGACCGCCCCATCGCCACTCAATGCTCCCGACGGGCAGGCATCAATACAAGCCCGACACTCGCCGCACGACAGCGTGCAGGGCGCATCAGGCTCCAGTTCTAGAGTGGTAAGTATGATTCCTAGGAAATAGTATGAACCCCGCTCGGGTAGAATCAAGGCATTGTTCAGGCCAATAAAGCCTAGCCCTGCCTGTTGTGCCCAGTAACGCTCGCGAATGGGGGCTGAGTCGACGCAGCACCGCGTTTGGCAGGGGGCAATTTGCTCTATGGCAGTTGCCAGTTGCCTCAACCGCTGCTTGATCACCTCGTGGTAGTCGCGACCATAGGCATAGTAGGCAAACTGCGGTGCGTCGGCAGGCTGTAGGCGAGGTGGATAATAGTTCATCGCCACCACTACGACCGATTTGGTTCCAGGAAGCAACCCTTCGGGGTCATCGCGCAGTTCGCGGTGACGGGCTGCCCACGCCATGCAACCGTTGCGCCCCTGGGCAAGCCAGCGGTCATAGCGCGTCACCGCATCATCATCGACGCGGTGTGCGCGGGCGATGCCGCAAGCCTCAAAACCCAGCGCACGAGCCTTTTCTTTTAATTGAAAATTGAGAATGGATAATGGAGAATTGAAGTTCCCCCTTTAGGGGGTAGGGCGACACCGCTACTTGCCACCGATCCTATCAAACTTGTATCCTTGTTCCTGAAGCCACTCAATGGCACGGGGCAGTGCGTAGCGCAGGTTCTTCTGGGCCTTGAGCGAGTCATGGAAGACGATAATGGAGCCGTTGCGGGCATATCGCTTGACATTGTCCAACACTTGCTCGGGCGTGAGTTTCTTGCTATAGTCGCGAGTGACCAGGTCATACATGATGATGGTAAAGCGCGAGCGCAACACCTTGCTCTGCGCCCAACGCAGCAAGCCATGCGGCGGCCTGAACAACGGGCTGTCGATGAGTTCGTGGGCGTGATACACATTGAGCAGGTAACGGCGGGTAGTCACCTTGGCGCCCTGGAGGTGGTTCATCGTGTGGTTGCCCACACTGTGTCCCCGACGCTTGATTTCGGCAAACAATTCGGGGCTGCGGGCCACATTGTCACCCACGCAGAAGAAGGTTGCCTTGATGCCATACTGGTCAAGCAAGTCTAGCACCCATGGCGTGACCTCGGGGATGGGGCCATCATCAAAGGTGAGGTAGACCGTGTGTTCTCGCTTGTGGATACGCCACACGGTCTCGGGAAATAGCATGCGATAAAGCAGCGGCGGACGTTCGACGAGCATTTTTTAGTGTTTAGATAGCGCTTCGGGCTGGTAAACCATTTCATTGGTAGAGGGTATAAAAACCTACCAACGAAGTGGTCTGCCAGCCCGAATGACGGTCTTAGTTATTGGCTGCAAAGATGCGATCGATGTTCACACCACGGGCCTGAACCTTCTTGACCAGCTCTTCGACCTTGTTCTGGTCGACAATATCGGAATAGGAGGCAAACAGGTAAGCCATGTAGCGTTCATTGATAAAGCGGTCGGCGTTGGTGATGCGGGCATAGTTGCTGGGGCTGAGCGACTGGTAGTAGCGGCAATAGTCGCCATATCGCAGAATCTCCTCCTCAAGCAGCTTAATGGCCTTCTGCTTGGCCTGATCATTACCTGCATATTTGCCCAGTGCTGCGTAGGCTTCGGCAATGTGTTGGCCCATCTGGATGGCATAGGGTGATGCCTTGGCGGGCAACTTCTGCATCATCAGGTCAAGCACTTTGTACGCCTTCTGGAAGCGGTCGTCGGCATATGCCTTGGCATCCTTACCGAGGAAGGTGGCGTTGCCAGCCTCGATACCTGCTTGAGCCGTACGGCCCTCTTCGATGAGTGTCTCAGCCAGACTGACAAGCGTAGTACGCGTGGTGGTGACCATGCGGCGGATGGTTTCGTCGAGGTACAGCGTCCCAGGCTCAGCCTTGTCTAGGCCACCCCACTGGAACTTATTCATCACAATGTCATACATCTTATCGGTGTTGCAGGGGATGTCACCACGATTGTTCATGTCGGTCTTGATGGGCGTGATCTGATAGGCCATGCCGGTGTTCTGCATATACGGCACCAGTCCCAGGTAGTAGCTCTCGGGAACCGTCATAGCAAAGTAGCACGGGCGCTTCCAGCCTTCAGCGATGCTCGATGCAATGAAGTCGAGGCTCATCACCTGGCTCGAAGTCATGCCACTGCCCATCTTGGTCAGATCCAAGTCGATAGTCTCTTGGCACATATCCTTGCGATCGGCAGGAACTACACCTGCGGCAACTGCCTCATCGGCATTGACGGGGATAAAGCACAGCGGGTAGCGAATCTCGCTCATGCCATAAGCGTTGTTGATGTTCTCGTTGCTATACAGGTGTTTCAACGCGTCAATCACTGGCATGCGTACACTGGTGTCGGGAGTGATGAAGTAGTTGAACTGGCGGTTCTCGTAAGCATAGGTCATGTTGGTGGCCTGCATGGGCAACGGCTTGCTGTCGTAGGCGGCACGCTGCATCTGAGCGATGTACCAGTCGGTTGACAGGTAGCTCAAATTCACCACACGCACGTCGGTACGATAACCTTCTACCTCCTGGGCATACCACAACGGGAAGGTGTCGTTATCGCCATTAGTAAAGATGATGCCATTCTTGTCGATACTGGACAGATAGTTCATGCCAAAGTCGCGTGCGGCATATCGGCCACTGCGGTCGTGATCATCCCATGTCTGGCTCACCATCTGAATGGGAACTAACAGACCCACCAGTGCTGCAACTCCGGCCATCGCCAGCCCTTTGCTGGTGTGGCCCAGTTCCTCACGCTTGCCGCTCTTCTTGTCCTTCTTGGCCATCAATGCCAAGATGCCACGCCACAGGCCGGCTACACCCAGGCCAATCCAGATGGCGTAGGCATAGAACGAGCCTGCATAGGCATAGTCACGCTCACGTGGCTGGCTAGGAGTCTGGTTCAGGTAGAGCACGATGGCAATGCCTGTCATGAAGAACAAGAAGAACACGACCCAGAACTGCTCGATGCCGCGCTTGCCACGATAGGCTTGCCACAGCAGACCAATGATACCCAGCAGCAGAGGCAGCAGGTAGAACACATTGTGCCCCTTGTTGCCCTTGCCCAAATCGTCGGGCAATAAGCTCTGATCGCCCAGACGCGGGTTGTCAATGAAGGGGATGCCCGAGATCCAGTTGCCCTGGGTGATCTCGCCCATGCCCTGGATGTCGTTCTGGCGACCGGCAAAGTTCCACATGAAGTAGCGCCAGTACATATAGTTCAACTGATAGTCGATGAAGAAGCGGATGTTCTCCAGTACAGTGGGCTTGATGGCTTGCTCCTTGCCTGCCGAGGCGTTGCCGTCGCGGTCAAGGCGGGTGGTGGCTTCAACCGTTGTGCCTTCCATGCCTAGCCAGTCTTGGTATTGCTGAGCGTGAGCCTCGCTGTGGATGCGCGGGAAAACCATGTTCTGCTCGGGGGCAAACACATAGTTTTTCTTGTAACCCAACTCCTTGTAATGGTCGGGGTCATTCGGGTTCTGCTTCACCTCCTCGGCATACTGCATGGGGCCCTCGTTGATCATCGGCTTCATCGTGCCGTTGGCCTGCTCTTGGTAGACCACCTGGCTGAAGACGGTGCGGCCATAGAGCAGCGGAGTCTCACCATACTGCTCGCGGCTAAGGTACTTGGCCAAAGCAAACGTGTTGTTGGGCGAGTTCTCGTCGAGCGGCGTGTTGGCGTTACTGCGGATGAGAATAACGCCATAGCTGGCAAAACCTATAAAGATAACCAAGATGCTCAGCGAGATGTTGGCCATGATGCGGCGAGGCACAGCCTTGCAATATTTGAACAAATAGACGCACAGACCGATGAACAACAGAATCGGTAGCCACCAACTGTCACCCAGCAGAAGTATGCCCGAGAGCACAATGGCGAGGGTAAACGAAATCTTGATGCGCAGGTCGTTGGTACCTTGATACACTTCCCAAATGTTCCAAGCCAAGGCGGCTATGAGCACAAAGGCATAGATGATGACACCCGTGTTGAACGACATGCCCAGCGTGTTGACGGCAAACAGGTCGAATTTCTGTCCCATCTCGACGAAGCCAGGCTCAAGGCCATAAAGGATGGCGACGATGATGGCAAATGAAATGAGCAGGGTAATAATCGAGCCTTTGGCGCTGGTATTCTTGTACTTGCGGTAGTAGAACACCAAGGCGATAGCGGGGATGCACAGCAAGTTCAACAAGTGAACACCCAGCGAAACACCAAAGATATAAGCAATCAAGATTAACCAACGGTCGCTGCCAGGCTCGTCGGCGCGGCTCTCCCACTTGAGAATGAGCCAGAACACCAGGGCAGTGCAGAACGACGAGAAGGCATAGACCTCGGCCTCGACGGCACTGAACCAGAAGGTGTCGCTCCAGGTGTAAGCCAAAGCACCTGCCACACCGCTACCCATCACTACCAGATATTGGGCCAACGTCATTTTGTCCTCATCGCCATCGTTGACAACCAACTTCTTAACCAAGTGGGTAATCGTCCAGAACAACAATAAGATGGTGGCAGCACTGAACAGAGCCGACATGGCGTTGACACACTTGGCGACAGCCGTCACATCACCACCAGCAAACAGCGTGAAGAATCGTGCGGTGAGAATAAAGATGGGGTTGCCGGGCGGGTGACCAATCTCGCTCTTGAAACCTTGTGCGATAAACTCTGGGCAGTCCCAGAAGCTGGCGGTGGGCTCGATGGTGAGCAGATAGGTCACTGCAGCCACCACAAACACGAGCCATCCCAGCGTGTTGTTAATCAGATTGTACTTCTTCATATCGTTATTATCAGTTTTTTCAAACGAAAGTCGAGAATATCTAGTGAATCTAGAGCCTCTAGGATATCTAGATTTTCTAGAAAACTTGCAAATTTACTATAAAACTCGCAACCCCACCAATTTATTAACATAAAATAAGAACGAGCGAGGCAACGAATTGTTGCCCCGCTCGCTAATTGATTGAAGAAGTTAAGAAAAAATCTTATGTCCTTCTGTTCTTTTGTCTTAGAGCTGCGGACCGGCGGCGACCAGAGCCTTGCCAGCAGGATTGTCCTCATACTTGACAAAGTTCTTGATGAAGCGGCTTGCCAGGTCTTTGGCCTTCTCTTCCCACTGTGCGGGATCGGCGTAGGTGTCGCGCGGGTCAAGGATGCCAGTGTCAACGCCCTCAAGCTGCGTGGGAACGACGAAGTTGAAGTAAGGAATCACCTTGGTCGGAGCCTTGTCGATGCTGTGGTTGAGGATGGCGTCGATAATGCCGCGGGTGTCGCGAATCGAGATGCGCTTGCCTGTGCCGTTCCAGCCAGTGTTGACCAGATAAGCCTTGGCACCGCTCTTCTCCATGCGCTTGACCAGCTCGTCGGCATACTTGGTGGGATGCAGCTCGAGGAATGCCTGGCCGAAGCATGCGCTGAAGGTCGGGGTGGGCTCGGTGATGCCGCGCTCGGTACCAGCCAACTTAGCGGTAAAGCCACTCAGGAAATAGTACTTGGTCTGCTCGCTGTCGAGAATCGACACGGGAGGCAGCACACCAAATGCATCGGCGCTCAAGAAAATCACCTGCTTGGCGGCGGGGCCGTGGCTGTAGGGGCGCTGGATGTTCTTGATGTGGTAGATGGGGTAGCTCACGCGGGTATTCTCGGTCACGCTCTTGTCGGAGAAATCAATCTTGCCGTTCTCGTCGACGGTGACGTTCTCGAGAAGTGCGTCGCGGCGGATGGCGTTGTAGATGTCAGGCTCAGCCTCGGCGTCGAGGTTGATGACCTTGGCATAACAACCGCCCTCAAAGTTGAACACGCCCTCGTCGTCCCAGCCATGCTCGTCGTCGCCGATGAGTTTGCGCTTGGGGTCGGTGCTCAGGGTGGTCTTGCCGGTGCCCGAGAGACCGAAGAAGATGGCGGTGTTCTCGCCGTTCATGTCGGTGTTGGCGCTGCAGTGCATGGCAGCGATACCCTTCAGCGGCAAGAAGTAGTTCATCATCGAGAACAGGCCCTTCTTCATCTCGCCACCGTACCAGGTGTTGATAATCACCTGCTCCTTGCTGGTGACGTTGAACACCACGGCGGTGTCGCTGTTCAGACCCAGTTCCTTGTAGTTCTCGACCTTGGCCTTGCTGGCGTTGAACACCACGAAGTCGGGCTCCTGGTCAAACTCCTCCTCGTTCTGAGGGCGAATGAACATGTTGGTCACGAAGTGTGCCTGCCAGGCCACCTCCATGATGAAGCGCACCTTCATGCGGGTATCCTTGTGGGTGCCGCAGAAGCCGTCAACGACATACAGCTTCTTGTCCGAGAGTTCCTTCTGAGCCAGCGCCTTCAGAGCGTTCCAGGTCTCAATCGAGGCAGGCTTGTTGTCGTTCTTGTAGTTCTCGCTGGTCCACCACACGGTGTCGCGCGAGTTCTCGTCCATCACGATGAATTTGTCCTTGGGAGAACGGCCGGTGAACACACCCGTCATCACGTTGATGGCACCCAGCTCGGTCTCGACACCCACGTCGTAGCCCTCGAGTCCGGGCTTGGTCTCCTCGTTGAACATCACCTCGTAAGAGGGGTTGTAGAGCACCTCGGTCACGCCAGTGATGCCATACTTCTCGGCTAACATAGCCTTATCAAATCTTGCCATAACTTTATTTAGTTTAGAGTTTTAAGTTTAAAGTTGAATGTATTCTTGCTCTCTAGCATGTCTAGGAAATCTCGAACATCTAGTGACTCAAGATTTCAAGATGCAAAATTACTGCAATTCTTTCACCCCACCAAACTTTTTATGCTTTATAACATATTTTTTATTTGCAAGCAGGCAAACACAACGTGAGTTCAACGAAAACTGCGCTCTCTTTATCGCAGTTTTGCCGAACTCACGTAACAATTAAACCAATAATCACGCGAAAAGCAGATGGATAAAGCCGCTTGACAGAAACCCTGCCAAACGGCTTTTGTTAATTTGAAAAATCTGCGTTATCTGCGAGAGATGTGATATTACTTAACCAGCACTTTACGGGCACTGCCGTCGCTCATCTTGACGATGGTCACGCCTTGGTGATTGGCATCAACACGCTGACCATCGAGACTGTAGCGAGCCACTTCACGGGCATTACCGCTACCGACAGTCGCCACGCTCGAGTAGGCGAGGTCATCGATGCGGAAGGCGGGGCTCACGACCTGCTCCTGCCAGTTGCCAGCGGCATCGGTTAGTCGGAACTTCAGGTCAAACCAGCCCTTCTCGGCCTGCCCCGTCACCCCAGCCAGCGAGCCACGGTAGAACCAGCCCATCACGGGATAGTAGTACTCGGGCAACTCCTCAACTGGCAGTTCGTTCCAGTCCTCGGTGCCATAGGGAGCATACTCCACTTGAACCACTTGGGGTGCATAGCGGAAATAGGAACAATCCCCATCGGGAGTATAGAAGAAATTAAAGTCTGCCGCGCTGAACTCCACCGTGCCGTCCTCGGCCGTGGCGAAGCGGTCGGTCACATCGCCATTGTTGTCCTTGAAGTGCAGCATCGTCATTGTCGGCGGTGTCTCGTCCTCGGCACCGGCAGTGTAATGCAGCTGCGCATTGTTTGAGCCGTCCAGATCATCCACCTTAATCGCTTCGTTGGTGATAGTGGCATCGACCACACCGTTGAACAGTTCCCTAAAAAAGTTATAACTATGCGATAAATTATCATAAAGATTAAAGCCGAGGCCCTCATAAATTGCCCCCCCATTCAATGTCATATTAACCCATGCATTGTTGCGGTGATCATCTGATATTTCGCCATAGCGTCCCAAATATTGGTATTGGACAGAATTTTCCACATAATTATAATATGCGTCTATATATTGCATTGGATTAGTAATCAGTATGGGGCAACTGTTTCCCCATTCCCCTTTCTTCTTGTCTATCGGATAAGTAAATGCGGGGTGAGACGGCCATGATGGATGCAGTTCTACGGCCTGTTCATTCTCATCCCACTCCGGGCGAAGACTCCATAAATCATTAGGCCAATAATTTGCACAATAGTTACCGAGACCGCTATTTGCAAAGACTATTGACTCATTAGTATGAGTTATAGGTGTTGAATAAAAAAACGGCATACAGTCTTCCCACTCATAATCTCCATCTACCGCAATCACTTTTTTGTATATCTGAGGTTGTATATAGGGAACATAGCCCACCTTGCTCTCGTCGGCACTGGCCCCGATATAGAACTTAATGGTTTCTGCTTTTTCAAGAGGTGTATAATTCAAATTTATACCATAGCGATAAGCCCAATCTAGCGCATTATTGTGTAACTGGAATTCAACTTCATTATAATAATCTTGTTCTTGCTCCTTAGTAGTGTATTCATATAACTTGAACTTCGCCGGGTCGTTGGCAAGGGTGACATCACCTGAAGCGCCTTGCACTTCTTTATACGAGGTGTAGATATTCCAATCCCAGTCTATGGTCACGCAATAGGAGCCAAAAGCATATCTGTCGCTCACATCGTTAACATAGAAATCAGGTAGGCTCTGATAATCTATTAGATAATCGCCCACCTGTTCCGTGCTTAAGTAAACGCTAACGTGTGCTCTGATTACTTCTCCATAGTCCTTGCAGAAAACCTTTTTTTGGTAAGAGGCTAATTGTGTATTGCCTTGTTCAATCATGGTCATTTGCCAGTCTTCACTCCTGGAGTATGAAGGGCAGGCGATGGGTTCGCCGTCGTTGTTGAGCATCTGGAATTGGATATGGTTTTTGGCTTCATCCGCAGAGAAGTCGAGCTGCATATCTTGGTCGATGGTCACATGCTCATGGATGACAAATAAGCCATGATGCCGTGCCTGTGCTGCCGTTCCTTTGTTTTGATATTCATCGAAGATGGTGACAATATCGTAGGTGCCTTCGGGGACAGAGGCATTGTTAGAACCGTATTGGAGTTTACGGATACCGATATTCTGGTTGGTAAGCATACCGTCCTGGTTGACCAGAACGATACTGTAAGCATCTTGTGACTCTGCATCGAAGTCAAGCATGAAGTTCACTTGGTGGGTGGCTTGCTCGGCGCGGGCTGGCTGGGCTGCAGCGGGCTTGTTGTTCACCACTTTCTCGGTAATCTTGATGTTGTTAGGGATGAGTTTGTCCCACGGGGTGGGTTCCTGCTTGATTTGGAACTGCGCTGTGGCAGTAAGCATCCCCAGTGTGAGGAAACAGAGTAGGAGTTTTGTCTTCATACTATTATGTTTTTGAGGTGAATAAATGAATTGTCACCGCAAAAGTAGTGGTCGTATCAAGAGTGTGCAAGAAAAAGTGCCAAGTGGTGGTGCGTTCTTGCAGGAAAGCGCAAAAACACCCCGATTTCTCGCCATTTCTTGCAAGATTTACCACATACAGCTGGTACGATAGCCACCTCGCTAGTCGCCTGTCACAAGCCTCATAAAAGAAGACAACACGAACAAAATTTAATATGTCATCATCATACATACAATAGGACTGAGCCAGGTAACAGATTTGATTCTGGATTTCGCGAACTATACATAAGAAAATATCTTATTCTCAGTTCGCAAAAATAACCTCAATTATTTGACTTGAGCAAATCTTTTAGTTCACAAAAAATGGACAAAAATTTGGAGGTGTAGAAAAATATACCTACCTTTGCACAAAATATTGATGTTATGCCAACATTATTACAAATATTTGGTTTTAGATTTTATATCTACTCGGAGGAACATGAACCTATCCATATTCATGTTGACTATGGTGATGCTTGGGCAAAGATTGAACTTGAGCCGACCGTCACACTAGTGCACAATCATGGAATGAAACAGAAAGAGCTTAAGAAAGCTCTCGGGTTAGCAGAGCTCTATCGTGATGAGTTTATTGCTGGATGGAAAGAGTATTTTAAAAAATGACAGAAATGGGACGTATTATTAATGTATGGTTTAAAGAAGGGCGCATATATGTCACGACCGACAATGGTGAAACATTGAGCCGTTCGCTAGTTGACTTCCCGTTGTTGTTGAATGCGACCAATGCTGAGCGCAATGATTTCCGTATCGTCCATGATGGCGAGGCATTAAGGTGGGACAACATTGATGAAGACATCCATGTTTCCAGTTTCTATGAGCCTGACAAATGCGAAGACAATGAAATAGCGATGGCCTTCCGTTTATTCCCACAACTGAATGTCAAGCAGGTTGCGCAATACATCGGAATCAACTATACCTTGTTGTCAAACTATGTGAATGGTTCCAAGAAACCTAGTGCAGCACGGGTCGCATTGATCAAGCAGGGGCTTCACAACCTGGGCAACGCGCTCATGAGTGTGTAATCATGTCGGGTGGTATACCAGCCTTGCACATTTTCATATAGGCCGAGGGCGGAACGCCAGTGGCGGCCTTGAAGAGCTTGGCGAAGTGGCTGCGGGAGCCATAGCCCACACTTTGGGCGATTCCCTCGACCGAATAGTTGCCGTAGTGCTCCTGGTCGTTCATGCGGCGGCAGGCCTCACGGATGCGGTACTCAGTGAGCAGGGTGGGAAATGGCTCACCCGTCTTGGTGTTGATGGTCTGTGATACGTAATTCTTCTTAGCGCCAAGCAATTCTGCCAGCTGGTCGACGCCAAACGGGTCGTGGTAAATGTCTTCGCTGGTCTCCATTACCCGCTTGATTTGCAGCCACAATTCGTCCATCACATCTTCGTCCATCTGGTTATGGCTGTATTTGGGCACCTCGTTCACGGCTTCTTGTTTCGCGGCCTCAGCTTGTCGCCTTGCCTCATCGGCAGCCAGCAGTTCCACATTCTGTCGGTAGAGCCGCTGATATCCCTCCTGGATTCGTCGTCTGCTGATGTACAACAGTACCAATAACAACACGGCAATCAACGCGAAAGCACCCACAATCCACAAGATGCGTTGTTTAGTCTGCTCCTTGTAGGTCAGTTCCTTGACATCCTCATTCATCTTGTCAATCTCATGCAGGAACCGCACGGTATTGATATTGTTAATGTGGCTGGCATGAGTAATACTATCGGCTGTCTGATACCACAACAAGTCATACTCTTTGGCCATCGCCTGATTTCCCTGCTCTTGATAGTATTCAGCCAGTTGACGGTAAGCGTAAGCCAAATCCTCAAGATTGTCCTTCGGTGTCAACTCTTTCAACTGCATGAGCGTGTTCAATGCTTCTGGACTACCCATCATTTTTTGTGCTTGATAGATATAACTATAATACATCAATCGCATGGTGAGTTTGTTGACGCCCGAATCATCGGTTATCTCACGTTGGGCAGCCTGCTTGAACATCTCCAGAGCTAGTTCGGGATGCCCTTGCTGCATAAGCTCGACCCCCTGATTCATGGTTTGAGCCGTGTGGTAGAGATGTAGGGTGTCAGGCAGGTTCAACTGCTGATATTTCTCCCGTTCCTTAGCGATGAGCGGCATCCGATTCCTGATACAGGCTTGATAGTCTAAATTGATGAGTATGACAGGCAGGACATTTAACTGATTGGTGCTGATGGCCTTCCAAAAAGCCTCTTTGTGGTAGTCAAGTGACTCTTCAAAACACTGTTCCCTATGATTGAGGCAATCCCGCGTCCAATACATAGTGCCCAACGTCATGAAGACCATAGGCAAAATTGTATCGTGATGGTGTTTCTCGGCTAATTCTTGGGCACGGAGCAGATTATTGTAGGCTTCGGTATAGTTGTGAAAGAAGAAGACATAGATGCTCCCGATATCGCAGTATGCCTCGATAGCACTTTTTAGTTCTTCACCCTGGAGGTTCTCATTATATCGGTTGGCAATGAGGGTGAAGCATAGCAAGCCACTGTCGGGCATGAGCTTGTGGCTGATGTAGTCGTTGCCCATCTTCTTCAACATCTCACTAGGCAGTTTCTCCCACTGCCGACGGTTATTCGTAAAGGTTACATCCTCGGCCGTCACGGCGAGGGCGCCCAACAACAAGATGGCAACCACAACTATCCTGCACATCACTTGTGTATGTCTGTTTTCAGCAATCATCATTGTTCAGAATTTTGAGATGGGTATGACTTGAATCTTGCAGCCGTCTTTCTCGATAGTACGCTCGTCATTATTAGTGACGATGATGAGATTACTGCATTTCAGTTCTTCCGCACATTCAACAAGGGCATTTACTTCACGCTTAGCCGTCTTGAGACTGCTCATATCATAGCATACCTGTATCAAACTCTTGATATTAGCGCCTTCACGCAAAACGAAGTCAACTTCTTTGTCATTCCGTGAACGATAATAAAAGAGAGTTTGTTCGGTGTTGTATCCGCGACGAAGCAACTCGATGAAAACCTGATTCTCAAGCAATCGTCCAAGGTTGTCACTTAAAGAGAATGCCTTAGCGGCAACGAAACCATTGTCCACGACATAGACCTTTTGAGAGGCCTTCTTCATCAACTTGAGCTTGTTGTTGTACCGTGGCAGATAGAAAAAGAGGTATGGCTCATGCAAGTAGTCCATAAATTTTTTGGTGGTAGCCACGCTCGATAATCCCAGTTCTATGGCAAGGTTGTTGGCACTGACGAGATTGCAGAAATTGGATACGAGATATATCGCTAAGGCATTCAAGTCGCTGACATTGCGAACCTTGTGCCGCTGAGCCACATCTTTCCAAATAATAGAGTCAAACAATGTGTCCAAATAATTCAGGGTCAATGCTCGGGAAGCGGCAGTTTCGGGATATCCACCATTTCTCAAGTAATCATCTATCAGCGCATTGGTGTTGGCTTCATCTTCGTCCCCGGCTCGGGAAAGACTGGTGTTATGCCATTCAAAATACTCTGCGAGACTGAAGGGTAGCATTTCAACTTGCAGATATTTTCCAGTAAGTACAGTTGCCATTTCGCTCGAAAGCATCTTGGCATTGCTGCCTGTGACAATCAGATTCTTGCCCATCCGATATAGTTGGCTCACCCACAAATCCCAACCATTGAGGTTCTGCACCTCGTCAAGCAGAATGTACTCATAATCAGGATAAACATCATCCAACATCCGCATGACAAGATTCTCATCCCACGCATCTAGTAGGGGCTTACTGTCAAAGTTTAGGTATGCAAAGTTCTTGCCCCTTAGCATCAGCAACGCAAATGTTGATTTGCCCACGCGGCGAGGACCCGTTATCAACTTAATCAGTTTGCTGCTCAAGAGCATTTCGTTGTCATAATGGGAATGTCGCGTCAAATATGGCCGTGATAATAACTTATCTCGCTCTTTTCGTTGGTTTAGTATGATTGATTTCATAAGCGGGCGTGATTAATCCACGGCAAAGATAGCGCTTTTTATTTAATTGGCAAACTGTATTGAATAAAATATGACATTTTTTATTTAATAGCAAATACAAAATGAGCAAATGTGCTTCATCTATGATTCAAAAGATGGCATTGAGGGTGATTCGCATAGTGCCTTTACCACTTCGCCGCCCAGGATGAGGCCGGCGGCAGCGGGGACCCAGGCGTTGCTGGCCGGCGGGCGCTTGTCGCCAGGCCGCTCAGGCTCGGCAGGCTCGACCTGGCGAGGCAACTCAGTGCTATAGACGCACTTGAAGTGGTTGATGCCCTCGCGGCGCAGACGCTTGCGCAGGATGCGCGCCAGCGGGTCGTTGAGCGTCTGCTTGATGTCGCCCACACGCCATGCGGTGGCATCGAGCTTGTAGGCGGCACCCATCGAACTGATCATCGGCACACCCTGACGAACACAGCGGCGGATAAGCTCCATCTTGGCCGAAACCGTGTCGATGCAGTCGACCACATAGTCATATTGCGTGAGGTCGACCTCGTCGGCATTGGCGGGCAAGTAAAACATCTGATGTGTGGTCACATGGCATTCAGGATTGATGGCGCGGATGCGTTCAGCGGCGACATCGACCTTCGGACGCCCGATGACATCGGTGGTAGCGATAATTTGGCGATTGATGTTGCTGGGTGCCACCGTGTCGTTGTCATAGAGGTCAATAAAACCTACGCCGCTGCGGGCTAGCACTTCGACGGCATAACCACCTACACCGCCCACACCGAAGACGGCAACACGACTCTGGGCGAGACGGTGCATCGCCGCCTCGCCCAGCAACATCTCGGTTCGTGAAAACAATTGAGAATTGAGAACTTCAGCCGCCATAATGTGTCGTCTTAACTTCTTAACTCCCTGATAACTCCTTAACTCCTAAACTAGTGCATTGAGTTGTGGCGAATCACATATTCGACAAACTCTCGCACGGCTCCCTCGCCGCCTTTGAGTGAACTGACGAACTGCGCCAGCTCTTTGACCTCGGGGCAGGCATCGGCAGGACATCCCACCACGCCGCACTCGCGCATACACACAATGTCGAGGATGTCATCGCCGATGTAGGCGACATTTTCGCGTGAGCACTGATACTTTGCCATCAGTGCCCGCAGGGTATCTAGCTTGTCATGCTTGCCCTGGTAGAGCTCGGTGATGTGGAGCTCGCGGGCGCGGTTGGCAACAATCTGCGAGGTGCGTCCAGTGATGATGGCGGGTACAATGCCATGCGCCGGCAGCATTTCGTTGATGCCATAGCCGTCCTTGATGTTGAACGACTTGAACAACTCGCCGTCGGGACCCATGTTGATGCGGCCGTCGGTGAGCGTGCCGTCAACATCCATGACAAACAGTTTGACCACGCCTTTCATACCCTCACTCGCCGCACTCGCGCTTGATGTTGTCCATGATTTCCTTGTAGGATCCCTCGTGGCCAAAGAGTGCCTTCGTGCCCAGGACAACCCCGTCGACACCCTGCTTACTCCAGCGCTTCATGCGCTCGATGGTGCAGGCACCATCAACGATAATCTTCCACATGCGGTCACCGCGCAGCTCAATTAGCTTCACAATCTTCTGGTCGACATGTGTCAGATAGTGGTTGCCGGCATGACCCGGCTTGACACCCATTACCAAGACATAGTCCACAAGGTCATACAGAGGCTCGAGGCTCTCAATCGTGGTCTCGGGATTGATGACGATGCCAGGCTGACAGCCCACCTCGCGAATTTGGTAAATGACTGCCATGGGGTCGCGGGCAGTGTCGGGGTGGACATAAAGGATGTTGACACCCGCGTCAGCAAACATTTGTACATATCTGCCAGGCTCCAGAATCATCATGTGGAGCTCGGTTTCGAGCGACGTGTTGCGGCAAATCGACTTAACGTCCCCCAGGCCCAAGGCAAAGTTGGGCACATACTGGCCATCCATGACATCCAGATGCAAACGGCTTGCGCCGGCAGCTTCCAGTTCAGCAACCTCCTGCTTGAGGTTGTCACAGTTGGCACACATGAGTGATGGTGAATATATCATACGTTCTCTTTTTGCATTTTAGAAACGAAAGCCAGCTCTACTTGTTGTGCATCTAGGGTCTCGCCAGGCCACAAAATCACGGTGGAGCCAGGGGCTACCTCAATGCCATCGCAGGTGAGTTTGCCTCGCACGAGTGTGAAGCACTCGAGCGTGCCGCTTTCGTTGGTGTACGCCGCAGTGGCGTTAATAAGTTTTGTACTATATGTTTTTTCGTGAATCTCTTGTCCGTTGGCATATTGCCGCACTTGCGACTTCAAGTCGATGTCAAGTGCGCTGGTGGCCTTGTCGATGTGCAACTCACGCTTGTTACCATCGGCGTCGGTGCGGTCATAGTCGTAAAAACGGTAGGTGAAGTCGGCACCCTCCTCGATTTCATAGACCAGGCTGCCTGCCGTGATGGCATGCAATGTGCCCGGCTCGACAAAGACATAGTCTCCAACCTTGACTGGCAAGGTGTCGGCCATCGCCATGAATTGTCCTTGAGCAATCATCGTGGCTTCCTGCTCGGCACTGCGGCAGGTGCAGCCGTTGATAATGGTGCCCGACGTGGGCGCGTCGATGAAGTACCACGACTCGCGTTTACCGCGGGCGCGGTGCTCAAGCGCATTGGCAGCCGCATCGTTGGGGTGCACTTGGATGCTCAGGTTCTCGTGAGCTTCGGTCAGCGCCAGCGTCAACGGGAAGTAGTCATATCGCGACATGCCAAACTCGGACTTAAAGAGCGGGAATACCTCGTTGAGCGTACGACCACGCCATTCGCCGTTAAGTATCTCGTTAGAGACACCCTCGCGGCAATAGAGCGAATAAAGGTGGCCTATATTGTCACCTTCGACTCCGGTCAGCCGGCTGATTTTGGGGCCGCCCCAAATGGTGGTGTGGATAATCCGCTTTAATAATAACATCGGTGATGTAATCCTATGTCGTTCTACTTAACTCCTTAGCAATCTACTTAACTCCCTTTGACTCCCTTTAACTACTTAACTACTTAGTCTTAACTACTTAGTCATTGACAATGGCACGGATTCTCATCACTTGATCCAGCAAGTTCTCCAAGTGGTCAAGCTGAAGCATGCAACTACCGTCGCACAGCGCGACCGACGGGTTGTTGTGCACTTCCATAAACAATCCCGAGAGCACGCCAGTCGCAACGGCAGCCTTGGCCAAATAAGGCACAAACTCGCTCTTGCCGCTATTGTTCAAGTTGGCACCGCCGCCACTGATTTGCACACTGTGCGTGGCGTCAAAAATCACAGGATAACCCAAGCGTGACAGACGCACCAGTCCCGCCATGTCAACAACCAGATTGTTGTACCCAAAGCAATTGCCACGTTCGCACAGCATGAAGTCGGTGCAACCAAAGTACTCCATTTTGCTCACCACATTGGCCATCTCCTCAGGGCTGGAGAACTGCGCCTTCTTGATGTTGACTTTCTTGCCAGTCGTTGCCGCGGCATGCAGCAGGTCGGTCTGCCGGCACAAGAATGCCGGTATCTGGATGATGTCAGCCACTTGCGACACTGGCTGGGCCTGAGAAGGCTCATGGATATCGGTGACAATCTTCACGCCCACCTTGCGCTTTGCTTCATCAAGGATACGCAGACCCTCTTCCAGGCCTGGACCACGATAGTTGGTGGCTTTGGTGCGGTTAGCCTTGTCCCACGATGCCTTAAAATAGAAGTCCAGGTCAAATTTCCCTGCAATGTCTCGCAATGCTTCGGCCAAATAGAACACATTGTCGGCCGATTCGATCACGCAGGGGCCGGCAAGGAACTTGAACTTCTGATCAGTAGTTTTATCTTTCACTATTGTTCTATATCTCGTATTAAACGCACAAGAATCAGTGGCAAAATACCTGGCTTTCAATGCATTTCAAGCCAAAACACAGGCAAAAAGCCACACTATGCAGCACAAAAGTAGAATTTTTTTCTCACATACGCCCACATTTAACATTAATTTAGGTGTTCAGAAGGTTGACGCATCTAGTGGGCGCATCACTGCAAAGGTCGTGACAAAGAAAAATTCTTTAATTCATTTAATTCTTGATAAAAATAATCGCAAATTCGAAAAATCGTGATACTTTTGCAGGCGCTGAAACAATAAGATAGATGAAATTTAAGAATAGATGTTGTTCCCTCTTCAAGGGGCTAGAGGAACTTGGGTTTGGGGGACCATTCGCTATGGTCGTCAATATGCTGATCTTGATGGCGGTATACATGCTGTCGAGATGGATGTTCTACTATATGAACATGGGCAGTTTCCCCGATGTGAAGCTGGCCGACATGGTGCGCATGTCGCTGGGCGGCCTGCGGTTTGACTTGAGCGCGTTGTGCTACCTGAACCTGCTGTGCATCGTACTACAGTTCCTGCCCACTAGAAAGCGTGACACTGCTGTTTACCAACGCATTGTCAAAGGCATCTTCTTGGTGGTCAATGTCTTGGGTATAGCGGTGAACTGTGCCGACATCGTCTACTTTGAGTTCGGCGGCAGGCGCACAACGGCCACCATCTTCTCGGAGTTTGGTGGCGAGAGCAACCTGGGCAAGATTTTCTTGAATAGCATCACGGCCTATTGGCAGGTTTGGCTCTTTGGCATCCTGATGATTCTGGCAATTATCCTGCTCTACTGCCAGCCCAAGACGGTCGACCAACGCGTGGGTCAGTCGGCACGGCGTTCAACTGGCCCAGCGGTCTACTACTCGGTGCACACCGTGCTGTTCCTGCTGGCGGTACTGCTGGCCATCGGTGGCTTGCGCGGAGGGCTGGGGCTGAAGATGCACCCCATGCGTCAAGATTCGGCCGAAATCTACTGCAACAAGCCCGTTGAGGCGGCGATTGTGCTCAACACCCCCTTTACCCTGCTCACCACCCTTCACAAGAGCGATTATAAGGACCCACACTTCTTTGAGCCCGACCAGCTCGATGCCATTTTCAACCCCATCAAGAACGGCGATGGCACCCTGACCCCTGGTTCCCAACCCCTCAACGTGGTGGTGTTCCTGCTCGAGAGTTTTTCACGCGAGTACACGGGTTTCTTCAACAAGGAGTTGGACGGGGGGCAGTATCAGGGCTACACGCCGTTTCTCGACTCACTGATGACGCACAGCTACAGCTTCGAGTACGCCTTTGCCAACGGCATTCGGTCGGTCGACTGTATGCCGGCGGCATTTGCGGGCATACCGCGGTATATCAATCCCTTCTGCTACTACCTCTATGCCAACAACACGCTGCAGAGCCTGCCGCAGATGCTGCGCGACGAGGGCTACACCACGGCGTTCTTCCACGGCGCGCCCAACACCACGCTGGGCTTCAAGGCGTTCACCAACTCCATCGGGTTTGAGCGCTACTATGGCATGGACGAGTATGGCGACAAGGATTTTGATGGCACATGGGCCATCTTCGACGAGCCTTATCTCCAATACTTTGCCCAGCAGACCGACCAGATCGCCAAGATGGGCAAGCCCTTCTTCCTCACCGTGTTCACCGCGTCGAGCCACGAGCCCTATCGCGTGCCCGACCAATACAAAAGCACCTTCACACGTTCTGAGATTCCCATGCATCGCGTCATCAGTTATGCCGACCACGCCCTCAGGCAATATTTCACCGCCGTGAAGGACAAGGATTGGTTTCGCAACACCATCTTTGTCTTCAGTGCCGACCACACCGGTCCCAACTGCCGTGAGGACTATAACAACGAGATGGGCAAGTTCCTCATTCCCATCTTCTTCTATACCCCTGGCGGCCAGTTGCCCGCACGGTGCGACTCGACACGACTTGTTCAGCAGTGCGACATCACCCCCTCGTTGCTGGGCCTGCTGGGCTACAACAAACCCTATTTCTCCTTTGGCAAGAACGTGTTCAGTCAGGACTCCACCTATGTCAACTATGTGTTCAACGACTGGAATGGAACTTCCATGTATTACCTTGATTCTCTGATGATTGAGTATCACGACAATCAACTGGCTGGCATCTATGAATTCAAGCATGACTTCTCGCTCAAGAACAACTTGCTCGAGCGCCGTGACCAGTTCAAGCAACTGCCCTTCATGCAGCGTCAGATTGAGGCCATCATCCAGCAGTATGTCACCCGCATGAAGCAGAACCGCCTCACTGCGACCGCTAAAAAACGTTAAAATTGCGCCCCAAACAAAAATAAATGTGCATTGTGCATTGCGCATTGTACATTTATCACTACCTTTGCACCCGCTTTATCGCCCAGATGGCGGAATCGGTAGACGCGTTGGTCTCAAACACCAATGGGGTAACACCCGTGCCGGTTCGACCCCGGCTCTGGGTACGAGGCAAGGTGTTGATTCCATGAAGGATTCGACACCTTTTTTGTTTTATATGAACTTTTTTATCTAGAACAATCTCAAAACAATGAAGACTGATGAGCATGCAGCCCATTCTGTAAAAATAGAGAAAGGAAACAAAGCCGATACAAGACGTCATCTGATAGGTGCGATACTGGGGCCACTGATGGCGATATTCTTGTGGTTCTTGCCTATTAATGGACTGCCCGAAACAGCACATCACCTGCTGGCGATCATGTCGATGGTGGCAATATGGTGGATTACCGAGCCTGTGCCCATACCGGTGACGTCGCTGCTGGGTCCAGCGCTTTGTGTTATCTTTGGAGTTTCCCCTGTAGATGAAGCATTTCAGAATTTCGCCAATCCTATGATCTTCCTTTTCATGGGCGGTTTCTTGCTGGCAAAAGGTATGATGGTGAATGGGCTTGACAAACGCATTGCCTATGGCATCATGTCGATGAAATGGGTAGGGGACTCTCCGCGGCGCATCTTTCTCGCCATTGGCGTTGCATGTATGATTTGCTCGGGGTGGATCAGCAATACTGCCACAGCGGCAATGATGTTTCCAATCGCTTTAGGATTGTTGGAGGCGATTCGCGACATGATGGCAGCCAATGGGAAAACCATCGACCTGTCGAAATACAAATATTCTACGGGATTGATGCTGATGACAGCCTATGCATGCTCGATAGGAGGAGTGCTAACACCAATTGGCACACCACCTAACATCATGATGATGGGATTTCTCGAGCAGCAGGCTCCCAATGCGCCTTCGATATCGTTCTTTGATTGGATGATTTGGGGTTTTGTGGCGATGATATGCTATTTCTTGGTCGCTTATTTTGTGTTGTGGAGGATGTTCCCTGCCGATATCAAACATATTGAGGGAGCCAGCCAGTTTATACGCGAGCGGGCCAATAGCCTTGGCAAATGGACACGCGCCCAAAAGAACACGCTCTTCGCCTTTGGCATCGCGATAGTATTATGGGTGGCGCCAAGCGTGATAAGCATTTTCTACGGATCGGACTCTGATGTGGAGATTACTTTCAACGATTACTGCCCAGAATCTATCGCTGCCTTGGTAGGTGCTTTACTGCTATTCTTCTTGCCCTCGGGAAAGGGTAAAGGCGAAAAGACCCTCAGTTGGAAAGAAGGAGTAGAAGGAATCGACTGGGGCACGCTGATGCTCTTTGGCGGAGGATTGTCGATGGGGGCGATGATGTTTTCCACGGGCTTGTCGCAATGGATGGGCGAAGCCATGAAAGGTATAATGGGTGGGCACCCGTCGGAGTTCTTCTTCATCGCGGTATTCTGCGTTATGTCACTTCTCCTCTCGGAATTTGCCTCACACACTGCGGCTGTCAACTTAATGGGAACAATAGCAATAGGCACAGCCTTGTCGTTAGGTTTCAACCCGATTCCTGTCGCAGTAGGCGTGGCCATGGCATCATCACTCGGTTTCATGATGCCAGTGTCGACACCTCCTAACGCTATCGTCTTTGCCTCGGGCTACGTGCCTATCACCAAGATGTTCAAATCAGGCCTCTTGATCGACATCGTGGGAATATTCTTAATCACCATTCCCATTGTGATGCTGCTTGTCAAGGCGATCATGGGAGTCTGACAGGGGGTGTGGCTCGTCGCTGAGGAGAGCGTAGAGCACGGGGTGGCGCAGCAAGTCGGGCAGGTTATAGTGTACACCATCTACAAGCACGTGGTTGCTCACCAGTCGCACGCCGTGGCTGTAGTCGGCGTAGTAGTCGGCATGGCGCAGAAACATGGGCTGCTGCGGATGACCGTCGGGATGATGCCATCCGTAAATCACCACCTCGTGCGGGTACTGTGGCGAGAGGTGCCGCCAGCAAGTCTGAATAATGTCTTTCTTCAACCCTGAAATGAACTGCCCCAAGCGGTAGCCACGCATGTCAAACATACGCATCAACACGTGGTTGTGATCCTGATACACAATGGGGTCGCTGTTGCGGTTGCCACGCGGGCGAAAGGCGAATATGTCAAGCCGTCCCTCGGCCACATCGTTGATGCGGTCCACCATGTAGGCCGTAGGCAGCGAGCAGTCCAGTTCACGCGCTATGGCTTGCGCCGCCAGCGGGCTCATTGGCATCCGCACATAGTCCTCGTCGGTGCCAATCATCACATAGTCGGGAAGTACCAGCAGTTCAATGGTATGAGGTTCGGCCAGCACCGGCACAGAGTCGGTGACGGCAGTGTGAATCACCACCTTGCGGAAACTGCGCATCGCCTGAGGTACGTTGCCTGCAAGCACCTCACTCACGATAGCCGAGTCGAGCGGCCAGAAGCCAAGCGAGTCGGCCTGCAGCATGAAGTCCCACCCTGTAAGGCGGGAAGCCGGCAAGTGGCGGTAGTGCTCCACTGGCACCGACACGTCGCCAACCAGCACGGCGCGGTCGGCAGGGCGAAGATGACGTACTGGCTGTGAAGCCCTGAGCGCTGGAGCAAAAGCCCACATGAACGCTACTACTGCAACC
>JAEEGF010249603.1_pt1 | contig 25293 bp, 19 predicted proteins | sample 9134171 | NCBI WGS metagenome assembly JAEEGF01 (sample SAMN16246542, study PRJNA631951) | gut metagenome | biome: gut microbiome; feature: rumen; material: AP-attached | host: Bos | place: Iran: Karaj | collected 2018-10 | reverse complement strand
GTACTGACGTTTTCTTTAATAAAAACGTTGGCGACTTTATTGTATATTCTTTCTATAACTATATACAGCTTGACGGATACAATCCGCTTAAGATCAACCCTTGTACCTTTGTTATAAAAGAAGGCAAGGAAGAGGAGGCAAAAGCCCTTATAGCAAAACATGTACAGGATCCTGAAGACAGGATAGAAAAACTTGTTTCAGGACCGTTTATGCCGGGACAGATCTCAAACCTTATTGCTGTCAGAAATATACCTGTTCAGGGCAATGAAGATGAGCTTATCAGCGGTCTCCTTAAGATAAGCCATGAACAGCTTGAAGCAAGCTTTGGCGAAGGATACTGGAGCGATCACTGGGATTACAACCTTGATCTTGTTGAAAACTATCTTATGGTATTTCCTGATAAAGAAGAAGAACTTCTTTACGGCAGAAATGATTACAAGTTCTACGACAGCGAGGCAGTTGTGCTTCCAAGAAGCGAAACATACGTAGACCTTGGAGACGGAAAGATAAGACAGAGGGGCTCAAGCTACATAGATCCTGAAAAGTGCGAAAGAGAAGGCTTTGTGCCGGGCGGAACAAACTGGGTAAAAGACCCTGCAGGAAATATAGTTACCACAAGCCTTATGGGAAAAATGGTAACACTTGCTGCAAACAAGGTTGCGCTTCTTGATATGGACGGTATCGGTATCAGTATGGACGGAGGAAACCCTGGCTGGAACGATGCTATGGGCGGTGTTCCGTTCCTCTTTGGAAGCGGATTTGCAGAGACCTGCGAGCTTAAGCGTTTCCTTGATTACATGGACGCGGCACTTGGCAAAGATTTTTCTGAAGGAAAAACCGTGATCCTTCCAAAAGAAGTTGTACAGTTTACAAGAGACATTTATAATATATTCAGCAGTGACCTTACCCTTTTTGAAAGATGGGATAAGGCATCGGATGTTAAAGAAGCATATAGAGAGTCTATAAGACTAAAGGTAAGCGGAGAGCAGGAAAGCGTTGAAACTGCTGAGCTTAAAAAGATCATAGAATGCTTTAAGAAGGCTATAGATGAAGCAGTAGAGCGTGCGTATGATAACGAACGCGGCATAGTTCCAACATTCCTTGCAAGAAAGGCAAGCAAATGGGAGCCAGTATTTAATGCAGACGGAACACCGCATCTTAATCACCTTGGCCTGCCTACAGTAAAAGTCACAGCATTTGAGCCTTTTGTGATCCCAAGATCTCTTGAAGGCCCTGCAAGAGTCCTTTGTGCAAGCGGAAGCGCTAAGCTTTCCGAAAATAAAGAGATGCACGCACACATCAAGGCATCTGACCTGTATGATAAAAAGCTTAAGATGTATAAGACAAGTGAGTCCATAGAAAATATGCCGCTTGAACTTGGTAACTGCCGTATATTTACACCGGGCTGGCTTGAGCGAGAGAGCATATTTGTACACCTTGAGTACAAGTACTTCCTTGGCCTTATAAAAGCAGGTCTTTATGACGAGTACTACGAGGCCGTAAATGAGGGTCTTATCCCATTTACAGATCCTGCGGTATACGGAAGAAGCATCCTTGAAAACTCATCATTTATCGCATCAAGCGTCAACCCTGATGAAACCCTCCACGGAAGAGGTTTCCAGGCAAGACTTTCAGGTTCCACATCAGAAGTTGTATCAATGTGGATCAAGATGTATATGGGTAATGGCGGGTACAGATGCGGCAAAGACGGTCTTGAGCTTGTATTTGATCCAAAGCTTTCTGCAGACATGTTTGACGGTAATGGTGAAGCCACATTTACTCTTGGGGGCAAGACTCCTGTTACTTATATAAATAGGTCCGGAAAAGCCACATACGGAGAAAAGGGTGCAAAGATCAAAAAAACTGTAGTAAGTCTTGCCGGCAAGAACTACGAATTTGAAGGCGATACCGTAACCGGTATTGCAGAGCAGATACGTAACAATGAGGCAGAAAAGATCATTGTAACGCTTGACTGAAAAATATGATCATATCGGAGAGGGAATATGAAGGAAAAAGACGCCAAATATATGGCGGTTGTAAAGGGAATAAAAAGGCAGATAGAACTTAAGGAACTTAAACCGGGAGAAAAGGTACTGTCTGAAAATGAGCTGTCAAAGCAGTACGGACTCAGCCGCCAGACCATAAGACATGCTCTTTCCGTACTGGTTGATGAAGGGATCCTTAGAAGCCGCCAGGGAAGCGGTACGTATGTAAGCAACGCCATAAACGGTGGCTCTGACGGACGTACTACTATAGCAGTAGTTATGACATACCTTAACGGCTATATTTTCCCGAAGACTATCCAGGCTATTGAAACAGCCCTTTCTTCCGAAGGATATTCCACCCAGATAGCATTTACAAATAACTCGGTAAGCAGGGAGAGAGAGATCCTTGAAGATATAATCAGGAAAAACGAGGTGGCAGGAGTTATAGTCGAAGCTACCAAAAGTTCTCTCCCAAACCCGAACCTTAAGTTTTACAACAAGCTTCGGGACAGAGGGATTCCGGTACTTTTTATAAACAGCTACTATAAAGAGCTTGACCTTCCGCATGTTACCATTGATGATAAGGCAGCAGGAAGGCTTGCGGCCGAATATCTTTTAAAATGCGGCCACAGGAAGATAGCTGGACTCTTTAAATTTGATGACGGCCAGGGCGGCCTTCGTTTTGCCGGATTTTTAAAGGCACTTGGAAAGGCAAATATAGCCTATGATGAGGCTCATATGATCTGGATCGATACCGATGATATGATGGATTTTGAAGTTATAAAAGACAAGATCATAGCAAGGATAAAGGGATGCAGTGCCATAATCGCGTATAACGATGTGGTGGCGTATCAGGTCATAATGCTGCTTAAAAAGGCAAAGATCAGGGTACCCGAAGATATTTCGGTGATAAGCATCGATGATTCGGATCTTGCAAAGCTTTGCAGCCCGCAGCTTACAAGCCTTCCATACCCCACAACAGAACTTGGCAGCAAGGCAGCAGAAAACCTTATCAGCCTTATCAGAAATCCTGAGTACGATGCCACATATGAGTTTAAGATGGAGGTTATCGAAAGGGATTCAGTTAAAAAGATCAAATAGATGTAAAGAAAAAAGCTTGCGAGAAAACTTCCCGCAAGCTTTTTAAATTCAGACTGTTTCGGAAAACCACCGGGATTACTCATCCTTTTTGGTATTTTTGTTTCCCTTGCTTTCATTTCTGCCTTCGCTCTTACTGTCTTTATTAGCAGCATCTGCAAGCATCTTTCCGCCAAGAGCTCCTGCAAGTACTGACTTGATATCAAAACCAAGACCGCTTGTAAGACCTTCGGTGATCTGAGTTGTGGATTTTGTAATATCTTCAACAAGCTTTGATGTATTGCCCTCGCCGTACATTGTGATCTTGTCGATATTTTCAAGAGGTTTGGCAACATTTGCAGCAATCTCGGGAAGTACGTTAAAGTACATCTCAAGGATAGCAGCCTCTTTCATCTTAGCCATAGCTTCGGCCTTCTTCTCTGTAGCTTCTGCTTCAGCGATACCCTTTGCTCTTATGGCTTCAGCCTCTGCAAGACCCTTTGCTTTGATAGCCTCAGCTTCCTGCTCAGCTTTATACTTGATAGCATCGGCATTTACGCGGATAGCCTCGGCCTCACGCTCCATCTCGAACTTTTTAGCCTCAGCATCTTTCTGACGCTTGTAAAGCTCAACGTCTGCCATCTGCTGCTGGCGATACTTGTCGGCATCGGCCTGTTTACGGATGGTAGCTGAAAGCTCCTGCTCCTTAACCTCTGCCTCTTTCTTACGAAGTTCAACGCTCTTTTCCTGCTTTGCAATATCTGCCTCAGCGGCTGTAACTTCGATAACCTTACGCTGTGACTCTTCCTGAATACGGTAAGCCGCATCAGCCTCGGCCTGCTTAAGGTCTGACTCTTTCTTAAGCTCTGCCTGGCGGATCTTAAGTTCGTTCTGCTTTACAGCAATATCTGTATTGGCAAGAACCTGAGCCTCATTTGCTGCTTTTTGTGCTTCTGCTTCGGCAATAGCAACGTCACGCTCTGCCTGAGCTTTAGCAATTGAAGCATCCTTCTGGATCTGGGACATGTTGTCCTGACCTAAGGCTACGATAAGACCCTTCTCGTCGTCAATTCTCTGAATGTTACATGAGATGATCTCAATACCTAAGGCATTCATATCCTTCTGAGCCTTTTCCTGTACCTCGTCACCGAATTTCTTACGGTCGGTACAAAGCTCTTTAAGTTTAACGGTACCGATGATCTCACGCATGTTACCCTGAAGGGAATCGGTAAGTGCTACGATGATCTGATCTTCCTTCATGTTAAGGAAGTTCTTCATGGCAAGCTGGATACCGTCGGCGTCGGTCTTAACTCTGATCTTAGCGACTGCATCGATATCTACACCGATAAAGTCCAGAGTCGGAACATAACCGTTTGTTTTGATGTCGACTGAAATCTGTTTAACAATGAGGTTATCCTTTCTTTCAAGGAAAGGAACTTTGATGCCTGCGCGTCCGATAAGGATACGAGGCTTTTTCATGAGACCTGAAATGATGAAAGCCACATCAGGCGGTGCCTTTACGTAACCCGAGAGGATCACGGCAAAGAAAACAAGAACTATTAGTGCTAAAACTCCATACTTCAAATATTGTTCCATATTTGAACCCCCTTTTTATTTGTTGAAAACATCGTATCATATAAACCGCTTAAAATAAACTGTTTTAGCCATTTCTTAATCCATTTCTAATATTATGAACATTTTAACAGGATTTGCACGTGCTAATATGGACAGGTTATAGGACTTTGTCACATTATTAATATATTTAATAAGTAATAGTTGTTTGACTGTGTCCCTAAAGTAGACTAAAATGAAAAAGTCTTAATTTGGGGTTTTATTTCGTTAAATGTGGAGGAAAATAAAATGGGCGGTTTTTTTGCGGTTGCTTCTAAAAATGACTGCGTGTTCGACCTTTTTTTCGGTACCGATTATCACTCACATCTTGGTACAAGAAGAGCCGGAATGGCAGTATACGGTAAAGATGGATTCAATAAGACGATCCACAATATCGAGAATTCGCCTTTCAGGACCAAATTCGACAAAGACGTTTCTGAGATGGAGGGAAAGCTTGGTATAGGCTGTATTTCAGATTATGAGCCTCAGCCACTTCTTGTCAGATCGCACCATGGCACTTATGCCATTACAACAGTAGGAAAGATTAATAATCTTGATGCCCTTGCAAAAGAGATGTTTGGAAAAGGGCATACTCATTTTCTTGAGATGAGCGGCGGAGATATCAATGCTACGGAACTTGTGGCAGCCCTCATTAATCAGCAGGAAAATCTTATTGAAGGAATTGAATATGCACAGGAAAAGATAGACGGATCCATGAGTATCATCGTCATGACTCCGAAGGGGATTTATGCGGCAAGAGACAGACTTGGCCGTACACCTGTGGTAATAGGTAGAAAGGAAGACGCTTTCTGTGCCACATTTGAATGTTTTGCTTATCTTAACCTTGGATATACAGATTATAAAGAGCTGGGGCCGGGAGAGATCGTTGTTATGACTCCTGAAAGCGTTGTTACGTTAAAGAAGCCCGGCGAAAATATGAAGATCTGCGCGTTTCTTTGGATATACTACGGTTATCCGTCTTCTTCATACGAAGGAGTAAGCGTAGAGAAGATGCGTTACGACTGCGGAAAACTTATGGCAAAACGAGATAACGCAAAGCCTGATACGGTAGCAGGCGTGCCTGATTCAGGTACTGCACATGCAGTAGGTTATGCAAATGAGTCCGGAATACCGTTTTCAAGGCCTTTTATCAAATATACACCGACCTGGCCTCGTTCATTTATGCCTACAATGCAGAGCCAGAGAAATCTTATTGCAAAGATGAAGCTGATACCTGTAGGCGAGCTTATCAAGGGAAAAAGCATGCTTCTTATTGATGACTCCATCGTCAGAGGAACGCAGCTTCGCGAGACCACAGAATTCTTATATCAGAGCGGAGCAAAAGAGGTCCATATAAGACCTGCCTGCCCGCCTATTATGTACGGTTGTAAATACCTTAACTTTTCAAGATCCTCTTCTGAGATGGACCTTATTACAAGAAGAGTAATTGCTGCTAAGGAAGGTAAGGATGTCAGCAGTGAGGTGCTTGCAGATTATGCAAATCCTGAAAGCGACAGATATACAGCTATGCTTGAAGAGATCAGAAAACAGCTTAACTTTACGTCACTTAAGTTCAACAGACTTGATGATATGATAGAAGCAGTTGGCCTTCCTAAGTGCAAACTTTGCACATATTGCTGGGATGGACAGGAATAAACGGAGGAAAGAAAAATGCAGGAATTAAAGCCTATTAAAGAAGGAAAAGTAAGAGAGATCTATGACAACGGCGACAGCCTTATTATGGTGGCAACAGACCGTATCAGCTGTTTTGATGTTATTCTTAACAATACTGTTACAAAGAAGGGAACCGTTCTTACCCAGATGAGCAAGTTCTGGTTTGATATGACAGAAGATATCATCCCTAACCACATGATCTCAGTAGATGTAAACGATATGCCTGAGTTTTTCAGACAGCCACGTTTCACGGGAAACAGTATGATGTGCAAAAAGCTTTGCATGATGCCGCTTGAGTGCATTGTAAGAGGCTATATTACAGGCAGCGGCTGGGCAAGCTACAAAGAAAATGGTACTGTATGCGGCATTAAGCTTCCTGAAGGACTTAAAGAATCAGATAAGCTCCCTGAGCCTATCTATACACCTTCTACAAAAGCAGAGCTTGGCGACCATGACGAGAATATTTCATACGAGCAGAGTATCGATCATCTTGAGAAATATTTCCCGGGCAAGGGCAAAGAGTACGCAGAAAAGCTTCGCGATGCTACAATAGCTCTTTATAAGAAGTGTGCTGATTACGCTCTTACAAAAGGTATCATTATTGCAGATACAAAGTTTGAGTTTGGTCTTGATGAGAACGACAACCTTGTAATAGGCGATGAAATGCTTACTCCTGATTCTTCAAGATTCTGGCCTGCTGACGGCTATGAACCTGGACATGCACAGCCATCATTTGACAAGCAGTTTGCAAGAGACTGGCTTAAGAGCCATGAAGGCCATAACTGGACTCTTCCGCAGGATGTGGTAGATAAGACAATATCTATCTACCTTGAAGGATACAAGAAGCTTACCGGAAAAGATCTTTAATTAATAAATTTTCATAAATAAACGTAAATAATCGTGTCATACAAGGCGTCTTTTGTTATAATGTAACAAGGAGATGTGCATTTTTCATCAATAGAACATCTCCTTGTTACCGAAAAATTGCGAAGCAATTTTTCGGCTTAACAGAAGACGTTTTTTTAGGAGGATCATTATGTTAGAAGAACTAAAAAAAGAGGTATACGAGGCAAATATGCTTTTGCCAAAGTATGGCCTTGTAACCTTTACATGGGGAAATGTAAGCGGTATTGACAGGGAGAGCGGGCTTTTTGTGATTAAGCCAAGCGGAGTTGAATACGACAAACTTACACCTGATGACATGGTAGTTGTAGACCTTAAGGGAAATAAGGTGGAGGGAAGATATAATCCTTCTTCCGATACAGCTACACATGTTGAGATCTACAACAGGTTTCCAAATGTGGGCGGAGTTGTACACACCCATTCAAGCTGGGCTACAAGCTGGGCTCAGGCAGGAAGAGACATTCCTTGCTACGGAACCACTCATGCAGACTACATTTACGGCAGCGTTCCATGTGTAAGAAATCTTACAAAAGAAGAGATAGATGAGGCATACGAAAAGAACACGGGCGTGCTTATCTGCGATGAATTTGAGGCAAGAAAGCTTGATTATGAGGCTACTCCTGCTGTGCTTTGCAAGAATCACGGACCATTTACCTGGGGCAAGGATGCTCACGAAGCTGTACACAACGCAGTAGTACTTGAAGAATGCGCAAAGATGGCAGCTAGATGCGAGCTTATAAACCCTGAGGTTAAACCTGCTCCGCAGGAACTGCAAGACAAGCATTATTACCGTAAGCACGGCGCTAACGCTTATTACGGCCAGAAATAGATCAACAAATACGAACTGAACTTGGGAGAGCAAAAATATGGGTAAGTTTAAACTTAAAAATGCATCATGGTATCCGAATGCTGTGGCTATAAGCATAGGGGTAATACTCTTTGTTCTCCTTATGCGTTTTCCGGAGATCTGGCACAGTATCAAGGGGTTTGTAGGAAATTTTAAGCCGGTTATACTTGGCTGCGTGGTTGCTTATATAGTCAACCCCCTTGCAAACTTCTTTGAAAAGCTGTTTAAAAAGATAAAAAAAGAGAAGATAAGACGGATAATCTCAAATACATGCGCTTTTCTTACGGTTTTATGCCTTTTATCTTTTGGTATAATGACTCTTATACCTGAGATCGTTAAGAGTGTCCAGACCTTTGCAGGAAATTTTGACGGCTATTTAAGATCCTTTAACAATATGCTTGAAAGCTGGGGAGTTTCAAAGAGGCTTGTTGATATAAACACACTTATCAGCTCCTCTGAGGTTTTCCTTAGCAGAGTTTCGTCATATATAAGCGAAAATATGGATACGATCCTTGCTACATCTACCCATGCGGGAAAGGGCCTTTTTGAGTGGGTTATCGCTCTTATCCTTTCCATATATCTTATTGCTGAAAAACAGAACTTAAAGGCAGGATTAAAGCGGATCTTAAGAGCTCTTTGCAGTAAAAAGGGTTATGAGACCACGGCAGATCTGCTTAAAAGATGTGATAAGATCTTCAACAGATATATAGTTTACAGCATCATAGATGCCCTCATAATAGGTATTTCAAATGCACTTATTATGTCAGCCTTTGGTATGCAATACATAGGCCTTATATCTTTTGTAGTAGCGGTGACTAACCTCATACCGACTTTTGGACCATTTGTGGGAGGCGCAGTAGGCGGATTTATCCTGCTTATCGTAAATCCGATGCATGCTCTGATATTTGTTATCGTAACGCTTATACTACAGCTTCTTGACGGATACGTGATAAAACCGAGACTCTTTGGTAATTCCCTTGGAGTATCCGGGCTTTGGATCCTTATTGGAGTTGTGGTTGGCGGCAACATGTTCAGCGTTATAGGAATCCTTCTTGCTATTCCGTGCGTTGCGGTTATCGACCTTATTTACAAGACATACTTTATACCGCTACTTGATAAAAAGACGGAAGAAAAAGAAAGGGCAGCAGAGCAAGGCGGATCTAAAGAAACAAATGATATGTAAAAATAAAGCACATCGGTCTGTTAAGGTCGATGTGCTTTTAATAATTTTAGTTATTGCTTTGATCTTTTGATCTCTGCAGGGCATGTATGATTTGTAAACGGACCGTATTGGCATCTTTGACACTTAAAGCACTTTACGTATGGGTCTCCGTTTAGTACCGCATTTGCAAAGTTCGGGTCTGCAAGGCCTGCTCTTGCTATATCTACTGTATCGCAAAGCTCATTTTCAAAGATATAGTTAACAACCTCAGGGGTAAAGAGGTCGCCGACACAGGAGACAGGAACTTTTCCTTTAAAATGCTTATAAAACTCTACGCCAAGCGCGCAAAGCTCGCTGTATGGCGCTCCTTCAGGCACTCTTTTTTCGGTAAAACTGTCAAAACCGTGTGAAACCTGGAGGTAATCACAGCCTGCTTTAACGTATTCTTCTGCTACAGCCACCATGCTTTCCACATCAGGTTCAGCGCCAACGGTTCTTATGGAGATGAGAAAATCCTTGCCGCATTTTTCACGAATAGCGCGGATGATCTCTTTTCCAAACAGGGATTTGTCCTTGCCGTATTCATCGGTCCTGAGGTTGTGCTTTGGAGAGATAAACTGATTGATAAGGTACATATGGCAGCCGTGGAGCTGGATCCCGTCATATCCGGCTTCTTTTGCTCTTATGGCGGCAGAAATGTAAGCTTCCTGCATTTTGTGGATCTCGTCTACAGTCATCTCATGGCTAAGGGCGCCTGATCTTGTTTCAACAGCAGATGGCCCTACAGGCTGGCCAAACTCCGGGTTTCCTGTTATTCCGGTGTGGTTAAGCTGTATAATGACGACTGCATCTTCATTGTGACATGCCTTAACTATGGCCTTGTGTCCTTCAGTCTGCGCATCATCCCAAAGTCCAAGATGGTTCGGGGCAAAGCGTCCTTCAGGCGTTACAGCCGTTGCCTCAACACAGATAAGGCCAAATCCGCCTTTTGCTCTGTCGGCATAGTGCTTTACATGCTTCTCGGTAACAAAGCCGTCAGGCCCTGCGTAGTCAAACTTTACTGTAGGTGCGTAAGTTATCCTGTTTTTAAGTTTTTTTCCATTAATCGATATCTGATCCCTTGCGTTCATGACAAACTTCTCCTTTTTTAATATATTTAACGCTACCATACAGTTTAGCATTTGCGGATACAATAAGCAAGAAATCGCATTTTATTATTATAAAAAAGTTGCTCACAACGGCAAAATCCGTTAAAATAAGCATGTTAATTTTTAAATCGGAGGGGAAGCCGGATGGAACATTTTATTGATGAAAAGACCGTGATGCGGTTTTATCTTGAAAGACTTGAAAAGGACGAAGTGGTCTTTTTAAAAGGGAAGCAGGAGCTTAAAGAGGATATTAAGCTTGCTCTTGAAAAACTTTGCGAAGAATCAAAGATGAACAGCAAGATACAGATAGCCATAGTTCTTTGGAAAAAGCTTTTTGAAGCAGCCATGAGCAACATATCTCCAAACAAAAAGGGTTATGATAGGATTTTTAAGTATTTTGATTCATACGTAGAATTTGAGGAGCTCATCTTTGCTTCAGACTCATTTTACAGAGATCATACTCTTCATTGCCTTTGGGTGTACTTTTTAGGTGAATATCTTTATAACAAACCTGAGTTTTCTGAGTTATACCGTTTAGAGCGTGAAACAAATGAAAGCTACAAGGTTATGGAAAAGCTTACAGATACTCTGTGTATTTTCGAAGGCGAGGATGCAAAAACACTTAAAAAAGTACTCAGCCTTGTAGAAGATTCAAATCAGCTGTCTGATGCGGTAAGATGTATTGCCGCACTTACACACGACCTTGGATATCCTCTTAAAAAAATTGAGAAGATAAATAAGAGTATGAACAAGGTTCTTCCTTTTTTTGCTATTCATAATTTTGATAATTTTAGCTTTGAATACGAGAATATACAGCAGGAATTTGTAAATCAGTTTATTGATTTTATTTCAAGACAGAACATTGTAAATGCCGGTCCAAAAAGCGATTTATCAAAAGAGGCTCATGATACTTTAAACAGAGTATTTGAAAAAGGTCATTACGAGGCAAATGAACTTGATGATTTTGTTGCACGCCTTGAGGACATGTCAGATAAAGAAAAAGAGCTGGTTAAGGGAAGTTTTCAGGTTGAGGTTCTTTTTCATGCGCCATTTAGCCAGAAAGCATCATATTACAATGATTTTGAGAACTACCAGCATGGTATCATGAGCGCATTCTTGCTGATGAAAAACCTTCAGGCTTTTCAGGATATCGATTTTGGAAGAAGCGATTGGCTGACTCCAATGAAAGATGCAAGAAGCTTATCACTTCATGAAATTTTGGCATCCATTTCCAACCACACAAGCGACAGTTATCAGATCCAGGCTATTGAGGGTGGTTCATTCTTAACCTTTGTTGATGAGCTTGAAGAGTTTTCAAGAATTTCAAGAGCAAGCCAGAACAGAGAATACGTTGAGGAATTCTGTGATACTGCGCTGTATATGGAAGATGGCTGGTTAAATGTAGTGTTTGAGTTTAATAATACCAATCTTGATAATCTTGACCCTGAGATCTCATTTAAGGGCAGATGCAAGAGATTCCTGTCACTTTTTGATATTCCAAACTTAGACGAATATCTTAAGATCAGGGTTACTATCGTAGGCAAGCTTCCTACAGACCAGAACGAATATGTTCTTGAAATAGCTAAAAAGCACGCCGATATCAGGATCAACGGAGAGTCAAAAGACATTCCAAAATACCTGAAATCCACCCAGTTCTTTACAAAAGAAGAGTACGCTCAGATGTAAATAATATATAATAGCCGCCCGAATTTGATAAATCAGGCGGCTATTGTTTTTAGACTAATACTTTTTTACGAAATGCCTCTATGGCCTCTTTTGAAATGCCGATCTTTTCAAAATAATTATCACCCATGGCGTTCCATGCTTCTTTCAGGTAGTTTTCGTCTGCGATACAGGCACGGTATACTTTTTCTGCAAACTCTTCTCCGCGTTCCGCCTTTACTTTTTCGCGTATTTCCTCTGCTTTGGAAAGGAATGTTTCGTTTGTTTTAAGGTAGTCTTCCATAATGACCTTTCTGTCCACCCCAAGCATTTCAAGAATAAAGGCTGAAGTAAGGCCGCATCTGTCTTTTCCTCCTGCGCAGTGCCAAAGAACAGCCCCTGAAGAAAAGTCATGATTCATTATGGTAGTTAAGACTTTTTTGAACGAATCAGCGTTTTCTCTGACCATTATTCCGTAGAGATCCTGCATTTCCGGAAAATCTCTTTTTTCAGCCTCCTTTTCGTGGCTTATTCCCGCTGTTATCTCGTCAAATATAGGCATATCGCAGTATTCTACGTCATAATACTTATCAGGTGATTCTTCCTTTTCCCTGTGAGTACGCAGATCTATAACCTTACTTATGCCTGTAAGTTCATCTTTTTCAGCCTGTGAAAGATTAGCTGACCTTACAAAATACCCTTTCTTAATAGTCTTCCCGTCTGTTGTTTTGATCCCTCCAAGATCCCGCCTGTTTTCAATCATGATTAATGATCCTCCTTAAATTACATATACGAACATAATGATAATCTTCTTTGTGGAAATATTCAAATATCAGCCGCATATTGTGTACAAAAACTAAATTCCGGCGTATTAAGATAAGTATTTATCTAAGAATAATACAATGTTATAATAAGACAATAACCAGAAAGGAGCATTCTCGTGGATCAATTATCACTGTTTCCCGAAGAGAATATAGACCCAAGGCCGCCTATCACTGTAAACTGGAATCTGTGGCATGGATGCACCAAGGCAAGCACAGGGTGTATGCACTGCTACATGTACAGGCGCGACGAGTCCATAGGAAAAGACCCTACGGTAGTTACAAAGACGGAGAACTTTGATCTGCCGGTAAGGGTGTTAAAGTCAGGGAAAAACAAGGGAAGATACAAAGTCCCTTGTGGTTCTTATATAGACACCTGCTTTTCTTCCGATTTCTTTCATAAGGATGCGGATGATTGGCGCAGCGAAGCCTGGGATATGATTAGGGAACGCTCTGACTGTACCTTTTTTATGATAACCAAAAGGCCGGAACGCATTGCTGAGCACCTGCCAAGGGATTGGGGCCCTGCCTTTTCCCATGTGACTATAGCGGTTACCTGTGAAAATCAGGCAATGGCAGATAAAAGGCTTCCTGTTTATCTGTCTCTTCCGCTGTTACACCACTCAGTAATGATAGAACCGATGCTCACAGCAGTTGATCTTCGCCCGTATATTGAAAAATACAGAAAAGCTGACGGCAGTCCGCTTATAGAAAGGGTCTCTGTCGGTGGAGAGTCGGGAAACGAAGCAAGGATCTGCGATTTTGCATGGGTTGAAGCTGTGCAAAAGCAGTGTCTTAATAACGGGATAAGTTTTTATTACCACCAGACAGGGGCAAGACTCCTAAAAGACGGAAAGCTATACAATATTCCAAGGAAACTTCAGCATGCGCAGGCGCATAAAGCAGGACTTGATATTAGATAAATAAGGCTCAAAGAGACAACCTCTTTGAGCCTGTATTTATTTAATTCTTCTCATTAAACTTTTTATACGCTTTTGCCCATTTTGATATCTCTTTTTTCTTCTCATAGTTTCTTGTGTGCTCTGCACCGAGACTTTTAAAGAGTTCGTAGCGTTCTAAAGAAAGGCTTCCGTCTGCAATAGCTGCCTTTATGGCGCATCCGGGTTCGCTTTCATGCTTGCAGTCGGAAAAACGGCAGCAGGATTCTAGTTCTATTATATCCGAGAAGGTATCTTCAATGCCTTCCATACTTCCTGTTACGCCGATCTCGCGCATTCCCGGAGTATCTATAACAGAGATTCCGTTAATGTCTATAAGCTGTCTGTTTGTAGTGGTATGCTTACCGGTGGAATCAGACTCGCGAATTGCCCCTGTTTTCATAGTCTCCTTGCCTGTTATAGCATTAAGGAGTGTTGACTTTCCGGCACCGGAAGAGCCCATAAGACAGATGGTGGTTCCGGGAGTGTAGTATTCCTGCAGTTCATCAAGGCCTATCTCGTAAAGCGCTGAGATAGCGTGTACTTTGACTTTATCTGAAATGCTTTCAACCTCCCTTACAAATCTGCCGGGATTACTGCAAAGATCTGATTTTGTAAGGATAACCACGGGTGTAACTTGGCCCTGAAGAGCTACGCTTACATACCTTGCGATACGGTTGTAGCTGTAGTCTTCATTAAGCGATGTAACTATAAAAAGATAGTCCGCATTTGCCACCATATACTGCATTACGCCTGTCTTCGCCTGATCCGGGCGTTGCAAAAGAGATGTTCTTTCACAGACAGAAAGGATAAGCGAATCTCCGATAGGGTTATAAAGGAATGTAACGTAATCCCCGACAACAGGCAGTTTTTCCGCGTCTGTTCCATCAAAAGTACCTTTAAGCTTTGCAGGAAGGTCCTTTTCAAAATATCTTATGGTAAAACTGTTTTTTCTGATATCAGAAATGCGGCCAAGTCTCTCTTTGTGCAGCCACTGGCAGGAAAGCTTAAGCGGTCTGTAATAAGGAAACTCTTTTGTAAATTCCGCAATCTCTGCCTCGTCCTCACACTCTTCAAATATAGGTGCCTCGTAAAACATGCCATGCACATCTTTAAATGACTCCTTAAGAGGATATGCCATAAATGCCTCGGAATTACCAAAAGCAGGGTGGTGAATATCAAACTTGTCACAAAGCGTAAAGCCGTGCTTTGGGTAATAGTCAGGCTCACCGCATATTACTATCCCGGAGTACTCTGTTTCCTTTGCAAGCTTAATGGTTTCTGCAAGCAGCTTTGCACCTATGCCCATACTAAAGCAGGTAGGCTCCACCGCAAGAGGCCCAAAGGTAAGTACTTCGTATGTCTTATCCCCATCAACCACTTTTGACTTTGAATAATAAATTGCCCCGACAATGCGTCCGTCAAGCTCTGCCACTCTGCTAAGCTCAGGCAGATAATCAGGTGATGTGCGAAGCTTATGGACTAAAAGATGCTCGTTACATCCGGGGCCATGTATATTCCAAAATGCCCTCATTGTCATGTGTTCAGCGTTATAATAGTCTTTTTTTGTTTCTTTTCTGATGATAATGTTGTTATCCATGTTTAATTTCTACCTTTCAAAATGAGTTTGTTGTTTTATTGAAAATAATGAATTTCGATCTGGAAATAACCGATACATGAAGACCTTAAAAAAGACCCTGAAAATGAGCATAAAAATAGCCGCAGTTTAAAACCACGGCTTGAAATCAATATATCCTTAAAAAAGGGCGCAAACCGAGGCCTTCATGTTATATGCAGTTACATTCTCAATTGTAAACGCAAACATTAAAGTACCTCTCTTTCCTCTTTATTTCTATAAGTTACTGTATTTATAGTAACAAACTGTCGGGGCAATGTCAACACTCTTATTTTAATAGAATAATTCAAGTTTCAATGGTATAATTAAATGAATAGCAGCAGATAGCTGAATATGATAGATAGTGGAAAGGTACATTAAGTTAGACAAAATGGAAAAAGATGAAATTATAAGATCAGCAACCGGCTACATTAAGGAGCTCTTTGCGGGAAATTCAGACGGACATGACAGTGCCCACACAATGAGAGTTTATAAGAACGCTATGGAAATAGTGAAGGAATGCCCTGAGGCAGACAGTTTTATTGTATCTCTGGGGGCGCTTTTACACGACGCAGATGATCACAAATTATTTAATACAGAGAACAACGCTAACGCCAGAAAATTTATGGCAAATGCGGGTCTTTCTGGAGATGTGGCTGAAAAGGTCTGCAGCATCATAAATTCAGTTTCATTCAGTAAGAACCGTGGCAAAAAGCCGAATTCGCTTGAAGGCATGATAGTTCAGGATGCAGACAGACTTGATGCGCTTGGTGCAATCGGAATAGCAAGGACATTTGCATACGGAGGCAAAAACGGCAGGTCGCTTGATATGTCCTTGCAGCATTTTTACGACAAACTGTTTTTGCTTAAAGACGAGATAAATACAGAAGCAGCAAGGAAGATCGCTAAAAGACGGCACGAATATATGGAAGGATTTGTAAAAGAGTACCTTGAAGAAACCGGGCAAGAATAAGGGAAGGAGCTTTTGTTATGGGAGTTTATGAAATGCTTTTGGCAGTAAAGGACGATAAGTACAAGGAATTTCAGGCAAAGCTGGTTCCAAACATTCCAAGTGACAGCATTATTGGCGTAAGGTCGCCTGCTATGAGGCAGGTAGCAAAGGAAGTTTTTAAAAGTTCTGAAAAAGAGGTTTTCCTAAATGAACTTCCCCATAAGTACTACGAGGAAAATCTTGTGCATTTCTTTGTAATAGAGCAGATAAAGGATTTTGATGAGTGCGTAAGGGAAGTTGAAAAGTTTTTGCCATATGTTGACTGCTGGCCGGTATCTGACCAGGCAACACCAAAAGCTTTTAAGAAGAATCACGATAAACTGCTGCCTTATATAAAAAAGTGGATCGCATCCGACCACGTATATACCGCAAGGTTTGGCATGCGTATGCTTATGAACGAGTACCTTGGAGCAGACTTTAAGGAAGAGTACTTAGAGCTAGTGGCCTCAAAAAAGGGTGAAGACTATTACCTTAAAATGATGGTGGCCTGGTATTTTGCCACAGCCCTTGCAAAGCAGTATGACGCTGCCGTAAAGTACATAGAAGAGCGTAAGCTTGACGAGTGGGTACACAGGAAAGCCATCCAAAAAGCAGTGGAAAGTTTTAGAGTAACAGACGAGCACAAAAAATACCTGAAGTCATTCAGATGAGCCCCAGGGACGGAGATTAAGCTCAAAAAACACCCCAAAAGGTTTGACCCTTTGGGGTGTTGCTATTAGGCCTTCTGAAGGCTTTCTTCCTGAACTTTTAAAACATAGTCTAAAGGAATACCGCAAAAATCGGCTATTTCTTTAGGTGTTTTGCCACTTTCAAGCATAGAACGAATAAGCTGATGTTTACCTTCTTCGACATATTTGTTATTAATTACTTTACCGACTTTGTCCATAGTAGCATCTCCTTCCAATTCGATTTTTAAAAAAGTTTCATCACCTGACATAGTAGCCAAGAACTTTAAAAATGCATCCACATGGCGTATAGTAAAAGGGCCTTGTGGCAGATAGTCAGGATCGATACGTTTTTTAGCAAAGTAATCAGCAACATATCTAAAGTCGCTTTTAAACTTTGAAATAACCTCATCCGGAAGCCATGCCACTTCGATGACATTGATCTTGTAGTCATTAATATACTTATCAAATTCCTTAGGGATATCAAGAACACCTTTAAGGTTTTTCTTGTAATCCCAATGATCATCGCCAAAGTATAGAACAACCGTAAGTACCGGATATGGTTTAATTGGTTTGCTTTTCTTTTTTTTAGCTTCGTTAATGGAAATCAGCTGTGATCTATAGGAGACGCCATCGTATGCAATAGCCCGCAACGGAAAATACTTTTCAGGTTCGGTCTGGTTTTCAATCCCTATAAGTACAAGCTCAAGATTTCCCTTTTTCCATACTTTTGCTGTATCTCTTTCAACCTCGTGCAACATACCGGTATCAGCCTTAAACTGAGAACGCTTGATAGCTGGAACGAGGCTGTTTTCATCCACAGTTTCTTTGCCGTCAAGAAGGAGAGTATTAACAATATCGCTAAAGATATCGTTATAATCGAGCAAAAGCTTTTCTGAAATATCTTTTTGTCTCATTAGTTTTTCCTCTTAAAATATAACTTATTTAGTTGTGATTTTCAATAGATTTGAGCATGATATGAGCAGATTTGGCTTGACATTAATACGGGTTAGCCAGCCTGTTGCTTTATGGATAGCAACTGCCATAATGATCAAAGACTATTAAGATTTAAAGCCCGGTTTGGGTCGAGCAGGGTTATTATAGACGGGAGCGGGTAGAAAGTCAAGTTCTAAATTAAAAAAGGATTGTTGAATTTGGGAATAATTATAATAGGCCGCAAACGCAGTTTTATAGGCGCATCCAGAAATTGGTTGACAAATCTTGGGGGGGGTACAATTGTAGCGCAATTTTAGGAGAAACGAGGTTTTAAATTTAATGAGATTAAATAAGCAAATTATTTTTATGGCGAGCGTATTTGTGTTTGGTCTGGTATTTTCTTTGAGTGATATAGTTCCGGCTCACGCGATGTCTATGAAGGATTTATTAGAGATGAGTGAAGGCAGAGAAGTTTCAGACGAAGAAGCAAATGAAAAGCTACATGAACTAAAGAAGAAGGATGAAGAAGATCGGATTGCCGCTGGTGCAATGCCGTATACTGGAGATGATGAGGAAGAAAAAAAGCCCGCATACGACAAGACAAAAGCGGAATCGTATGGAATGGACTCCGATACTTATGTAGACGAGGATGGTGATACATTGCTTACCGTCAAGGGCGCAGAAAAAGAACTTCTCAGAGGAATCAAGCTCTATGAACAAGGTGTTAAAAAGTTAAAGAACGGAAAGAACTTATCAAGAAACGATGTCGAAGACATTGTATTTAATTATCTTTATCCCCCTCTCTATGACGGCAAGGTTAAAGGTTGGGGAACAGACGCCTTTGAGTTAATGTTTGAATTTATGGCAGAAGGAAAGATTAAGTCAGTACACGATGAAGAGTATCGTTACGCCGATATACCCGCTTGTTATGACGAGTTTTATTCCATGCTTGAAAACCACGAACTTGATGATAGAACTCTTGCCTATCTTGTTGCCGCATTATACAAAAAAGAAACAAATTATTACCTGAACGCATCGTTAGATGCTCCTTATTTTGGACAATCATCTGGATGGGCATTATGGTTTGGCGGTAAAGAAGCTACCATTAAGTATGGATTAGACAGCGAATTTAGTAAGTGGAGTTATCTTGATGGCTATGTATCTGAAAAGGATGTAGACAACATGATTGCATCCCATAACAAAGAGAATAACGGTAACGGCAAAGATAAAACTGTCTACTCTACAGACAGCGAATTAAGTGATTCTTCTGGCTCCAAGTCCAAAGTACAGGCAAATAAAACCAAGCTTAGTTATTCGACAGTTAAAAACGCTGAGCAGAAGGTTATAATTACTACCACCGGTCTTAGTAATGTCAAATTCAGTAATAAGACAAATGAAGAGCTTAAAAGCTTTGTAAAGGTGTCAAAGAAGGGTAAGGTTACATTCAAAAAGGGCGCGCCTAAAGGTACTTATAAGATTAAAGTAACCGGAACGATTAAGGGGAGCGGAAAGAAAGTATCAAAAACCATAAAGATTAAAATAAAGTAAACGTAATAACACCCCAAAGGGTTTGATCCTTTGGGGTGTTGCTATACTATACTGTCTCAATCTTGATAAGATTTGTGTTTCCGGACTGGCCGTTGGTTACGCCGGCGGTGATTACAAGGTTGTCGCCGGGCTTAAGGTCGAGGGCGCTTTCTGCCTCTTTCTTTGCGGTGTAGAAGAGAACGTCGGTTGATGGCATCACTTCGCACATACGAGGGGTTACGCCCCAGGAGAGTGCAAGTTTACGCCAGGTCTTCTCGTTTGTAGTAAGACCGATTATATCTACAGGGCCGCGGAAACGGGAAACCATACGGGCTGTTCTGCCGGAGATGGTGCAGGCAATGATAACTCTTGCATCAAGGTCTATTGCCATACCGCAGGTTGCATGGGAAATAGCATCTACTTCGTTCTTAATTACAAACTCGTAGTTGTGGAATCTCTTCTTGTAGTTGATGTTTTTTTCTGTCTCTTCGGCAATTTTTGCCATAGCCTTTACAGCCTCTATAGGATACTCGCCTGCTGCAGTCTCGCCTGAAAGCATTACTGCGCTGGTTCCGTCGTATACTGCGTTTGCAACGTCTGATGCTTCGGCTCTTGTAGGACGCGGGCTGTGGATCATAGACTCAAGCATCTCGGTAGCGGTAATAACACGCTTTCCAAGCATACGGCAGGTAGTAATGAGGTCTTTCTGGATTGCAGGAAGCTGCTCGTAAGGAACCTCTACGCCCATGTCACCGCGGGCTACCATAATACCGTCGCAGGCCTCGCAGATCTCCTCAATGTGGTCTGCACCTGACTGGTTCTCTATCTTTGCGATAAGCTCTACAGAATCGTCTTTGCCAAGACTCTTAAGGTACTCATGTACATCTAAAAGGTCCTGTTTTACGGAAACGAAGGAACAGGCGATAAAATCCACATCATTTTCAACACCAAATTTGATATCTGACTTGTCCTGCTCGGAAAGGTAGGTCTGTTTGATGTGCTTTCCGGGGAAACTCATGCTCTTTTTGTCTGAGAGGATTCCGCCTGTAACCACCTCTGTCTCGATTTCTTTATCTGTGGTAGATAAAACCTTGAATTCGATAAGGCCGTTGTTTAAAAGGATTGTATCGCCTTTGCTCATCTCTTTTGCAAGGTTCTTGTAGCTTACGGATACCTTTTTCTCATTACCCACGATCTTTTCGGTGGTAAATGTGAATCTGTCGCCTTCTTTAAGCTCTATCTTGCCGTTTTCAAAGGTTCCGATACGGTATTCAGGACCCTTTGTGTCAAGAAGGATGGCGATTGGAAGGTTAAGCTCTTTTCTTATCTTTTTGATGCGCTCGATCCTTGCGCCGTGCTCTTCGTAAGAGCCGTGTGAAAAGTTGAGTCTTGCCACATTCATACCGGCAAGGCAAAGCTTTTTGATCATCTCCTCGGACTCACTTGCAGGTCCGATGGTACAAACAATTTTTGTTTTTCTCATATATATATTTCCTTTCAAAGGTAGTTTTGCATAGGTAAATTACTTCGGCTATCAGTTTATATTGCAAATAGTACAATGTCAAGGATACTTTTTCATTTTTTTCTTGACAACTAATAATCTGTGCTTTATAATCAATATTAATTTATAACTTTACAACGCTAAACCGATGAAGCGGAGATAACGGCAATGATGCCTTTACAGAGAGCCTGCGGTGCTGAGAAGCAGGTGAGAAACAAGTTGTCAAATGGACCGCCGAGGGTACAGTCAAATGCAGATGGGTTCTGCAGAGTATTCTGTGACGTAGGGCATACGTTAGTTGCCGGGAGTATGTAGGTACTTCGCATGAGAGCATAGATTTATTCTATGAAGCAAGGTGGCACCGCGATAGGTGAATACTAAAAATGTATTTGATCGTCCTTGGCAGAACGTAAGATTCTGCCTTGGGCGATTTTTTTGTGCATGAGACTAAGAGAAAACGAGCGGCAGCGAAGTTTGAGCGCTAGTCGTAGCCATGCATGCACACTTAACGAGTGACGAGCAAAGCGAGACAGAGTTTAGTGAGCAGGCAAATTTCAGGGGAAAATAAGGAGGTTAAAAAATGATAATTAAACCAAAGCTTGAAGAAGTTAAAAAGATAGCTGCAGGAGGCTTATACAAAGCAGTTCCTCTTTCCTGCGAGCTTCTTTCAGACTTTACCACACCGATTGAAACAATGAGGATCCTTAAAAATGTATCAACTCACTGCTACATGTTAGAATCCGCAAAGGCAAACGACACCTGGGGAAGATACACGTTCCTCGGGTACGAGCCAAAACTTGCCATAAGCTGCACAGACGGCGAGCTTAAGGCAGGAGCGCTTACCATCAAAACAGACAACCCATCCGATTACTTAAGGCAGATCCTTGCAGAGCATAAAAGTCCGCATTTTGACTATCTGCCATCATTTACGGGAGGCCTTGTGGGTTATTTTTCCTACGACTACCTTGGCTACTCCGAGCCAAAGGTACGGGTAAATGCGGAAGATACCGAAGGCTTTAAGGATGTGGACCTGATGCTTTTTGATAAGGTCATCGCTTTTGACAATATGAGACAGAAGATAATCCTTATAGCAAATATGTATCTTAATGATATAGAGACGGAATATAACAGAGCAGTTCTGGAGCTTGAAAAGATGGCAAACCTTCTTAAAACCGGGAAAAAGAAGGAAGAAAAAGCAGGAAAGCTTCTATCCGAAGTTAAGCCACTTTTTGGGAAAGAAGAGTTTTGCGATATGGTGCGAAGGGGACAGCATCACATCAAAGAAGGGGACATTTTCCAGATAGTGCTTTCAAACAGACTCTCAGCTGAGTACGAAGGCAGCCTGTTAAATGTTTACAGGCTACTTCGAACTATAAATCCATCTCCTTACATGTTTTACTTTTCCGGAACGGATGTGGAGGTAGCGGGGGCTTCGCCTGAGACCCTTGTAAAGCTTGAAGACGGAGTACTTCGCACCTTCCCGCTTGCCGGAACAAGGCCAAGGGGTAAGACAGAGGAAGAAGATAAGCGTCTTGAAGAGGAGCTTCTTGCAGATGAGAAGGAGCTTGCTGAGCACAATATGCTTGTGGATCTTGGACGTAATGACCTGGGGAAAATCAGTGAATTTGGAAGCGTTTGTGTGGAAAAGTTGCACAGCATAGAGAGATTTTCACATGTTATGCACATTGGCTCCACAGTCAGGGGGCAGATAAGAAAAGATAAGGATGCACTTGATGCCATAGAAGCGGTGCTTCCTGCGGGAACTCTTTCGGGAGCCCCAAAGATCAGGGCCTGCCAGCTTATAGGAGAGCTTGAAAATAATAAGCGCGGCATTTACGGCGGAGCCATCGGATATATAGATTTTGCGGGAAATATGGACACCTGCATAGCTATCCGCATAGCATACAAGAAAAACGGCAAAGTCTTTGTAAGAAGCGGCGCCGGTATCGTGGCAGATTCGGTACCTGAAAAGGAATACGAAGAGTGCATAAACAAGGCAAAAGCGGTGGTAAATGCTCTTACACTTGCAGGGGAGGTGGAGTGATGATACTTCTTATAGACAACTACGACAGCTTTTCTTACAACCTTTATCAGTATGTAGGAGAGATAGATAGCAACATAAAAGTAATAAGAAACGACGAGCTTACCGTAAATGAGATAGAGGCCCTTAAGCCTTCGCGCATCATTCTTTCGCCGGGGCCCGGAAGGCCTGAAGATGCAGGAGTGATAGTTGATGTGGTACGGGAACTTGGAAGCAGGATACCGATCCTTGGCGTCTGCCTTGGCCACCAGGCCATATGCGCAGCATACGGAGCTACCATTACCTACGCTAAAGAGCTGATGCACGGAAAGCAGTCGGATACGGAAGTTGATACAGACTCGCTTCTTTTTAGAGACTGCCCTAAGGAAATGCCTGTGGCAAGGTATCATTCTCTTGCGGCAGACGAAAAGACGATGCCGGAAGACCTTAAAGTAACCGCAAAGACAAAAGACGGTGAGATAATGGCGGTGCAGCATACGGAGTATCCCGTATACGGAGTGCAGTTTCACCCGGAGTCTATCATGACTCCATACGGAAAACAGATCTTAAAAAATTTTATTAAAAGGGAGAGATAAATAATGATCAAGGAAGCAATCGTAAAGATAGTAAACAAAGAGGACCTTACATATGATGAGGCCTACACGGTAATGAACGAGATAATGAGCGGAGAAACAAGCCCGACGCAAAACGCCGCATTTCTTGCAGCACTTTCAACAAAGAGCGCTAGAGCAGAGACTACAGACGAGATAGCAGGATGCGCCGCAGCAATGCGCGACCATGCTACAAAGGTTGAGACCGACATGGATATCTTCGAAATAGTAGGTACAGGCGGCGACAATGCAGGAAGCTTTAACATTTCAACCACATCTGCACTTGTGGCGGCAGCAGGCGGCATGAAGGTGGCAAAGCACGGAAACAGGGCAGCTTCTTCAAAATGCGGAACAGCTGACTGCCTTGAGGCTCTTGGAGTAAACATAAACCAGAGCCCGGATAAATGCAGGGAGCTCTTAAAAGAAGTGGGAATGTGCTTCTTCTTTGCCCAGAAATACCACACTTCTATGAAGTACGTAGGTGCCATCAGAAAAGAGCTGGGATTTAGAACCGTATTTAATATCCTCGGGCCTCTTACAAACCCGGGATCTCCAAAGAGACAGCTTCTTGGAGTATACGACGAATACCTTGTAGAGCCGCTTGCACAGGTACTTGTAAGCCTCGGAGTAAAGCGCGGTATGGTAGTATACGGACAGGACAAGCTTGATGAGATCTCTATGAGCGCGCCTACCAAGGTATGCGAGATCAAAGACGGCTGGTTTAAGAGCTTTGTTATAACCCCTGAGGAATTCGGTTTTACAAGATGCAAAAAAGAAGAGCTTGCGGGCGGAACCCCTGAGGAAAATGCAAAGATCACTATCGGCATATTAAAGGGAGAAAAGGGTCCTATGAGAGACGCAGTCCTTTTAAATGCAGGCGTGTCCTTATATATCGGCGAGAAGGCAGATAGCATAAAGGAAGGTATCAAGCTTGCGGCTGAGCTTATCGATTCGGGTAAGGCATTTGAAACCCTTGAAAAGTTCATAGCCTTAAGTCAGGATAAGGAGGCATAAAGCCTATGACCATACTTGATGAACTTGCAGATTCTGCAAGGGAAAGGGTAAGAAAAGCAAAGAGTGTTATTTCCCTTGATGAAATAAGAAGGCAGGCTCTTTTACTTCCAAAGGGTGATTTTGAATTTGAAAAAGCCCTGAAAAAGGATGATATAGCCTTTATCTGCGAATGTAAAAAGGCTTCGCCATCAAAAGGGCTGATAGCACCTGATTTTCCCTATCTTAAGATAGCTAAGGAATACGAGGCAGCAGGGGCAGACTGCATTTCGGTACTTACAGAGCCCACAAGGTTTCTTGGAAAAGACGAGTACCTTAAGGAAATAGCAGAAAATGTCGGTATTCCCTGCCTTCGCAAGGATTTTACGGTAGATGAGTACATGATCTACGAGGCAAAGGTGCTGGGGGCATCAGCGGTGCTTCTTATTTGTTCCATACTTTCAAAAGAGCAGCTTAAAGAGTATATGGAAATCTGCGAAAAGCTTGGACTTTCGGCCCTTGTGGAGACACACGATGAGGATGAGGTAAAGACAGCACTTGAGCTCGGAGCCCGCATCATTGGCGTAA